>Ga0302120_10000048_pt1 | contig 41862 bp, 46 predicted proteins | sample AG5_Bottom_MG_FD_203118 | JGI IMG/M metagenome (GOLD analysis project Ga0302120, IMG submission 203118) | Marine microbial communities from Western Arctic Ocean, Canada - AG5_Bottom | ecosystem: Environmental > Aquatic > Marine > Oceanic | place: Canada: Western Arctic Ocean | collected 2017-10-01 | reverse complement strand
AGCAACCGCTCAACAATATCCGGGACATCCAGATGAAGGTATGGCTAAGGCGGCAAAAGTTGTCAATTGGATTGCCATTGGTTTGGCGATTGTCATAATCCTGCTTTACGTCGTTTTCTTTGTCATTTTAATTGGCATCGGCGCAAGTAGCGGCGAGTTATGATTTTTGATTCCACGCTGGCACCAAGTATAACGCCCGCAAGCCTGAGGAAACTCTGTGTCAGAGGAGGTAGAGAAGCCTTGGTGGGAGGAGGATTCTGGTGAGTTGCAAGGCCAACCGTCCGTCATTGTGGACAACGCGCCGCAGCAGATCTTCGTCAACCAAGGCATGGGAATGCCGGATTTCCCGACCACCGCTGCCGGAGTCGCTCTAGGCATCAGCATCTTCGGGTTGGTCTGCTGTGGACCGGTGGCGATTGCCAGTCTGGTCATCGCGATGGGCGCTCTCGAGGTCACCAATACCCATCCAGGCCATCCAGATCAAGGCATGGCGAAGGCGGCGCAAGTCATCTCGATCATCGCCATCGTCTGGTTCGTCGTGCAAATGGTGCCGGTTCTCTTCGGCTGATTCAGACGTCTATCACTGACGCCGAATGCAATGGAAGACGACGTGCTGCTCCTCGTATGATTTGATGTCGATCACCTCGACTATTCCGAGGTGCTCGGCCGCTTCTATGACCGCCTTCGCGTGCTCGAAGCGGGCATCATCACCTCCTTCCATCCAGCGCTCGCTGGCGGCCTTGAGAGAGAGTAGAGCGGTGCCGCCGTCAGCGAGGAAAGCCTCGGTCATTCGCACGAAGGTCTCGGCTTGGTCACCGATGCTCAGGTCCTGGTGCAACCAACTCGCTTTCTGAGGCAGATATGGAGCGATCACCATCGGCAATCGAGCATCCCCAAGAACTGGAATCAAACCCTCTCGCGACTCGGCCAATCTGACCAAGTCGCGCATCATCCGCGGAGAGATATCGACTGCGACGACCTTGCCTCCGTGATGGTTCCCAGCCCCGCAGACATGGTCGTGGATGTGACTCACCGTGCTGCCCGTTGAAGCTCCCAGATAGAGGCAGGTCGAGCCGACTTCAGGCAATAGCTCGCCGGCTTCACCCTTACAGCGCATCAGGCTCGCTGCAACTTTCGAGCGAGTAGGATCCCAACGCCGCCACTCGATTCGACCATCTCTCTTGCGGCGCTCAGCCCCCACCGAGACACCTCTGACAGCGTTGCGCGTCCACAGGGTGCGACCCTCCCGACGGACCCCCCATGCGAGTTTGGTGGGTTTGGCGATTCTCTCACCGCCCGCGTTTCGGAGGATGTGGGAATTTCGCTTTTATCGCTTCGGTTTCTTGGTGAATTTCGGCCACCTGCTCGGCTGTCCACGTCTCACCCCCAAAATGGTCACATCGCACGGCGATCGACGCCTTGCCGGCGAGGAAACGGGCTATTTTGCCACGAACCCACCGCGGTGAGCGGCTTATCTGTGGCATGCTGAAGAGAATCGCTCCGTGTTTCGGTGGTGGTGCTCCACGACGGTGCGCCGCCATCGCTGCGTGCGCACCGAGAACCTGCAGTGAACCGGATGGCATTCGGGCCAAGCGCTCGCGGCCGCCTGCGAGAACGATGAGTCGGGCGGCCCCAAGAGGTCCGATGAGTGCAGCGAGTGAAGGCGAGTATTGGTGGGCCATGACTCTGATGGCTTCTTCGTGCGCATCCAGTCTTGCGGTCAAATCGACCACGCCGTGAGCGTGGTCGTGAAGCACCTGCCACTCGGTCTCGGAGGGTGAGTGGACAGGGGGATTGACACCTAATTCCGCAGCGGCGGATTCCATTGAATCGGCTCCGGCGACCGCTGGAGGAATATCGGCGCGCTGCGCGTCCAAGTCGACTTCGGCGAGAAACAGACCAGTCCATTCGACGCAGCGCGCTTCGCTCGTCGTCCAAGCCGCGCGCAACTCTGCAGCGGCTGAGACCAGCATATCGAGGCGGCGATCGGTATCGCCAGCGGCGTTGGCGACGCCGCGCTTTGCCAAGATTGGAGCAGCCGCTTCGAACATCTTCGATTCCTCATCATCGAGCGAAGGCCAATCGACATCGGACATCGCTCCCAAGCCATCGGCCTTCGCCTCCGGAAAACGCCCAGACAGCAATCGAGCCTCGGGGCTGAGCCGACCTCGCTGCAGATCGAAGAGTCGGTCGGCGAGTGCGCCAGAAGAGCGCTTTCCCGACCACACGACCTCGTCGAATACCACGCCATTTGCATCGAGGACGCGCGCCAACCTCCAATCGAACAACAACCGCACGCCCGTGGCGGGGTTGACTTCAGGCTTCAATCTCACGCCATGTGGAGACCCGCCTGGAGCATCGTAACATCAATATCCAGTCGGAATCATTCGATTCCTCCAATCAGAATAGTTGAAGTACGGCTTGGATGAGCGCTGTAAGGTCTGTACGCAGATAGTAATCAGGAGGAGCGAGAATGTTTTGCCCGGAATGCGGTACTCTGTCTTTCCCCGACGCCAAGAACTTCATCAAATGCCCGAATTACAAGTGCGGCTACGAAGGACCTCTCTCCGGAGCCGATGGTCGTGGTGCTGAGTTCGTCGACCCGATGACTGGAGAAGTTGTCGACCTCGCGAATGCCACTGCAAAATCCTCGGTCGCGTCGCTCAAACATTTGACTGAAGTCGTTGAGGAGGAAGTCGCGCAGGGCACACTTTGGGTTGGAGATTACCTCTGTCCAAAGTGTGACGAAGACCGAATCTTCATCGTTCTGATGCAAACTCGTTCGAGCGATGAACCGGAAACGAAAATCTGCACCTGTGAGGGCTGTGGGCATCGTTTCCGAGAATATCAATGATTTTTTTCCATCCTCGGCTTCCGTCGTTCTCTCGAAATCGGTTTTAGACGAGGGAAGCCGAAGGCCGAAATTTGAATAACTGTCCATCATAGGGGTGGTAGTCGAGGGATGGAGATGCTCAGGGTTACTGCCAAACAGCAACTGATGCGAGAGATAGTGGACTTGCTATCAGTTTTGACTGATGAGGCGAAACTCTGTTGGGGGGAGAATGGCCTCAGCACGACCGTCGTCGATGGCTCACATGTCGCGCTGATGTCTGTGACAATCGCAGACGCATGCTTTGAGACATACGAGGTCGAGCCCGTTGAAATCGGTCTCGAACTCGGGAAACTCCGCGAACTTCTGACCCTCGCTGGCCCCAACGATCTCGTCGAAATCGACTATGATGGTGCTACCGGCGCCATCAATGTTCGAGTCGGCGAGGTCCACAGGATTCTGCGCGGACTCGACACCGGCTCGATGGCCGAACCGCGGATGCCGGAATTGAAATTCGACTGTAGGGCGAAACTCAGCGCTGAGCGGCTCTCGCGAGCTCTGCGAGCGGCGAAGTTCGTCGGCGAATTGGTCGATCTCAGCCTCGACAAGAACCAGATGACCGTCTCTGTGACCGTCGAGGCTGGTGAGGCTGTGAATGTCCGCTTCGATGCTGGCGAGATGTCCGAATTGATTGCGCCCAAACCGACGCAGTCGACCTATTCACTGCAATTCCTCGAGCCCTTGAGTCGGAAGTTGGCGAGCGGCCTGACCGATGAGGTCTCGATCGAGTTCCAAGACAGATATCCGCTGCGCTTGACTTGGAGCAGCAATGATGGCGGAGCGGCTTGGTCCTACTTTTTGGCTCCCAGAGTCAGCAACGAGCCCTGATCGATTCTCAGAGTCGATTGGGACGCCTCAATGAAGTTCAACGCTGACGAAGAGTGAGTGTGATTGAAAGCGATGGCGTTCACGCCGAAGCGTGACTGAACCGAGTGTCTGCGTCATCATTCCGAGTGTTCGGAATGCAAACGAACTCGGCATAGTGCTCGAAGGCTTGGGCGCACAGACATATTCTGGTGAACTCGAAGTCGTGGTTGTTGGGCCAAGTGATGACCCTGGGCGGGCCATTGCCGAAGCCGCAGGCGTGCGCTTCGTAGATGATGCTGGTTCCCGAACGCGAGCTGATGCATGCAATGTGGCGCTGGCCGCAACCGAATCAGAAATCGTCCTCTTCACCGATGATGACGTGATCGTGCCCGAGGAATGGGTTGCGAAACTGGTTTCGTGGTTCGAGCGTGAGGAAGTCGCAGGGGTGGGGGGACCAAATTTCGCACCTGTGGAGCAGTCGACGCTCTGGCAGCGAGTCATCGATGTGGCATTCTGCAGCACCCTCTTCACCGCCGGAACGAATTACGGCAATCTCGGCGCCTCAGACCTCGAAGAAGTCACTCAACTCCCAGGGGTCAACTCGGCTTACCGTCGCAGCGTCCTCGAAGAAATCGGCGGCTTCGATGAGGGCGCTATCGGTGCAGAAGATGTCATGCTCGACCATCGAATCCGCATGGCTGGACACAAGTTGTGGACCGACAGAACAGCCGTGATGTGGCATCGCCGTCGAGACCTTTCAAGCGTCAAGAAACAGATTGGCAATTATGGCCTCGTACGAACTCTCGCAAGCCATCAATACCCCGAATTGAAGGCTCCGACCCACACCATTGTCGCGCTCTTTCCGCCGATCGTCAGCGCGGCTTTCATCTTCTTCTTCTGGGGTCTCGCAAACGGAGGTCTGGCCTGGCCCGAGTTCTGGGACATCAGCCTCGAGACGGTGCCGATGGGTTGGCCTCGGGCTGGGGTTCACTCATTGATCTCGCTGATCTTCCTCTACAATCTCCTCGCTTGGTACGGCTCGTCCAAGGGCAACTCGCCAAGCAAGACCCGCAAGACCATCTTCCTCTCCTCGATCGCCACCTACACCCTGCACTGGAACTATGGCATGGGCGTCCTGCGTGGATGGTGGAGAATCCTCACTGGCAATCCCGGGCTGCAGATCGATGATCGCTCTCGGGATTGAAAAACGAATGAAAGGGTAGTCACTGCGTCAACCCTCAGTGCAAGATGCAGATCACTTATGGGTAAACCGTTATTTACACCCTGATTATCTCAGAAAACATGAGTATTCTGAGCATCTACCACAACGCATTCAAATCTGGAGACATCGAGTCTCTGAAAGAGGTTCTTCATGATGATTGCCAATTCATCACTCATGTGGGCAATACCATTCTGGGCAAGGAAGATATGCTCGCATTCGCTGGTTCTGATATGGTTCGTATGGAGGATGAAAGGATCCTGTATGAGAATGATGAGATCGGCGTCGATCACGGTATCGCACACTTCGCCAATGGCTCTACCTCTGAAGCTGTGCTCACTTTCTACCAATTCAATGATGGAAAAATCTTCAAGATTGAGACGGGAGCCACTCCCTTGAGTGACGATTATCAGCTCGTCGGCAGTTGAGTAATACGCAGCATTGGGTGGCGAATGAAACAGCATCCGTTGCATAGGGTTGCACTCATGCACCCTATGAGTCACGGGCGAGTCAATGGGGTTTCAATGGGACTCAGCCTAGTGCCGTAACAACTCTCAAGCAGTTCAGGGACCTCGACCCAACATGGGGGACTGGGAACCATACGAGAAACTCAAGCCATACATCCAGTTCAAACTCTTCCTCCTTCTTTGGTTACCTGCAGCGGGCTACCTCATCTACGGAGTAACAATTGGCGATTTCTGGCCAGATTTGGGGACAGAGACCACTCCGGCGGCTTTCAGCATCCTGGTGATGATAGGCGTCATCGCCTTTCCCTTCTACCACATCCTCGCCCCCCTTTACATGAACCAACTCGTCTTCAGGCAGCCACCCTGGTTCGAGCCTTCTTGTCCTGAATGTGGGAAGGAGAAACTTGCGGAGATGCTTTGCTACGATTGGACTGCGGGGCCATTCAAATGCAAGGGATGCAAACTTGATTTTATGGTGGAAAGCTTGGCACAGTTGGATTGGCCTTGGGACGACTCCGATGCTTTGAAGTCCACCGGAAGAAGGATCGCCAGGTCGGCAAGCGGGCCGGTGATTCACTTCAAGCCAAAGGTGCCCTTCAGGCTCGGGCCATTCGTATGGAGGCAGAACAATCCGGATTTCTCTTCACACCACTGGGAGTTGGTCAAGGTCATCCCAGCACTGCTAATCCTCTATGGCTTGAAGCACTTCTCAGTACTCCCCGAGTGGGTCAATTGGGATCTATTTTTCATGATTGTATTCGTCTACCTTTCCATCGACCTCTTCATCTTGAGGAACCCTTGGTTCCGGGAAACATTCAGCCTTCCCTTCGAAAAATGGTGGCAGAAAGAAATATCGCAGCATTTACCCAACTGGATGAAAGGGGTCCCAGGAATCTGGTGGCAGGATCAGGCCATATGGCTCATTCTTGCGGTGCTCGGCATCGTGTTCTTCTTCCTCTTAGGCCCAGAGGCGTTCGGCATCATGAGTGGGTGATTTTCCCCCTATGTGTCGCCCGTGAATCATAGGGGGGTCCATCCAATGGTGCCGGGTGAATATTCATCTATACCGAAACTATCCGAAGTGTATGCACAAGGTACCAAAGCTGACTCTTGGCCTTGGTGGAATTCTCTTTGTTCTCGGTTGGGCAATCTTCTTGACGATGGATGTGGACTCTCCTTCTCCATCAAGCGAGGATTGGAGTGGTACATTGATGTTTGAAGACTCTACTCCAACTACTTTTGAAGGCGAGTTCAAGTGGGCTGCAGACTACTACGTATTTGTTCAGGATGGTTCAAACGTTACGGTTGAGGTTCTCAATAGTGATATTGATGATATTTTCTGGCCTTGTGATTTAGATGACGAATGTGATGAGTTCGATGTTGATGGGCACATTGATGGCTACCATTACATCGGTGATTTGGATTTCGAAGAGGAAGGCACAGGCATATACAATCCATTTTCAAAGAGTGGCACATATGAGATTAGTTTCACTGAAGAAAATGGTGAAACTGTCAATGTGATGATCCGTGAAGATACAAGTTTCGAAGGATTCCTTGTCTTTGCCGGCGGAATGATTAGCTGCTTTTCTGGTATCATTGTCCTCATCATTGGTGGCATCCTAGCTATGTTGATCAAAGAGAAGCCAAAGGTGGAATTATCATCTTTCAAGTCAAAGATAATTAATTACTAAACCAAAGGGTACCCTATGAGTCGAGATTCAATTGTTCGGTTTGACTTTACCACAATTTCGGCCGATGCGGTAAGACGTGGTCTTCGGCCGCCAGAAGATTGCAGTTACCAGCCCAAGAACCACACCACCCATGATCAGCCCCGGCCAACCAGTCTTGAGATACTCTTGGCTGGCGTTGAAGTAAGCCCAGGCGAATGATGGAATGATGCCAGCGAGGAGGATTATCGTGACCTCTTCGCGAATGAGTTTGGCCGTGTCGCGAGCCAGCGGTAGGCGAGCCGCGTCGGCTGAGAATTCGACATTCTCGTCGCGGCGCACCAGCCTTGAGTGGGTGGGTTCTCGAGAGTTCTGAGAATTCAGGTGAGTCGAAGGGCGTCCAGCCTTCCATTGTTTGACGATGCGAAACACACAGTCATCGACCAGCATCGGTCGGCCATCGAGGAACTTACCCCAATAATCACCTCCGAAACGGTCGGCCAGAAGTTCGATTCCATCACTTCCGGCAATCGCCCCCCTGTCCAGAGCCAGTTGCCATTCCGATTCTGATGCCAACTCGCAACCATCTTCCTCGAGCAGCTCGGCTGCTCGTCCGGCTTCGACAGGATTGCGGCTGATCTCGAAGCCGTAGCCGATCTCGACCATGTGCCGCGGTCCAATCCCGCCAAAAAGGATCGAGCGGTTCTGGCTGCCCAATTCCGCGCGTCCGGGCTCGACCCGAACCCACTCGGCCACGGTCATTCCCCGCCATCTAATTGGCCGGTCTGAATCGACCACTGGGAGGAGTAGACGCTGTTATTCGCCACCAATTCATTGTGAGTCCCACGCTCCACTATCGCCCCATCAACCAGCGAGATGATCTCGTCGGCATTGCGGATCGTGGAGAGCCTATGCGCCACGGCGATGGTGATTCGCTTCTTGCCGTTGGAGCCGTTGCCACCTCCGAAGAGCGACTGCTGGATCCGCTTCTCAGTCTCAGCATCGAGCGCAGCCGACGCCTCATCGAGAATCAGCACGTCTGGGTCCATCAGCAGCGCCCGAGCCAGACTGATGCGAGCCCGCTGACCACCCGAGAGACGAACCCCCCGGTCGCCAACCATCGTCTGCATGCCCTCGGGCATATCGTCGACGAATTCCATCGCTCCAGCGGTCTTCAGCGCGACTTCGACATCGGCATCACTGGCGTCGCGCGCGTAAGCGATGTTGTCCCGAACGGTTCCGAAGAAGAGGAAAGGATCCTGACTGACGAATCCGACCCGCGAGCGAACCGATGCGATGGTGAAATCGTTGATGTCACGGCCGTTGATCAGAACCGATCCCGCCTGCGGCTCGTAGAATCTCTCGAGCAGTTTCAGAATCGTCGACTTACCCGCACCTGTGTGCCCCATTATCCCGAGGAAACCACCGGACTGCGCCCCGAAGTTTACATTGTTCAAGACATTCACCTCGGTTCCGGGATAGGCGAATGTGACGCCATCGAAGGAGACCGATGCGATGGTTTCGGTGAGGTCCTGAGCATCGGGGGCATCGACGATTGATGGCTCGAGGTCGACGAGCGCGAAGACGCGTCTCGCAGCGGCCTCGCCCTTCTGCAACTGGTTGAGCAACATGCCGAGGATGAACATCGGCATGGTCATCCTCGTCGAGATCAGCAGGAAGGTGACGAACTGGCCGACAGTGATGTCACCTGAGGCCATCAACCAGCCTCCGGCTGAAACCAGCAATCCGAAAGAGAGGCCCGCCACGACATAGATTCCAGGGATGAATCGGTTGCGAACACTCGATGCTGAAATCGCTTGATCTCGGTATTCGGCACTCTCGCGGGTGACGCGAGAGTGCTCGTAAGCAGTCGCGTTGTAAGCCTGAACGACGGTGATCCCCGAGAGCACATTCTCCAGAATCGCGACGATTCCTCCAGTGCTTTCTCTCTGCTTCTTGTACTTGCGTTGGACGCGGGTGGAGAACCAGATCACCATGGGAAGAATGAGGATGAGTGGGGTGAAGAGAATCGCTGCGAGTTTCCACGACATCCACATCATTATCGCGAAGGATGCCGTGAAGGTGATGATGATTCGAATTATGCTTGTGCTGGCGTCTGAAACGATGTCCTCCAACTGCGCTACATCCGCCGACAGAACCGACATCAGATTTCCTGATTGACGGGTCTCGAAATATGATGCTTCCATCGCCATCAGGCTTGCAGTTGCTTCCATTCTGACGTCGTGCTGAACCCTGTAGGCTGTCGATTGCCAGAGGTATTCGCTGATTCCCTGAGACACTGCGAGACAGGTGAATGAGATAAGGATCAGAAGTCCGAAGCCGACTTCGACGGAAGGAAGAATATCCGAAGTCATCAGGGCTTCGACGCGTGCGTCGGTGAAGACCCGACCATCAGATGCATAGTAGTCTGCCGCCATGCCGATGGCGATGAATGGTATGAGATCGAAAGCTCGCGCGATGGCATTGGCAACGATGCCGCCGACAGCGCGCTGCCAATATTGCTTGATGTACGGTATAACTCGCCAAATCTGCTTGCCGACAATCTGTTTTTCCTCTGCCAGATCGGAAGAATCCTTGGCGATTCCTTGATTCGGACCGGGCCTTGGATTGGACCTCATCAACGGCTCCTTCTGCCAATGCCCTTTGAAGCCTTCACCTGCGAGGTGTGGGGGAACGAGGAGGGGTAGGCCGCCCCTCCTCGTTCAGCGCCCTCGCATCCAGTCTATCTGTGGCTGGCTCCAGCCGCGCGTAAGCAGTTGTGCATCGGATTGGCATGTCTGAACATAAGGCGAGCGCACCATCATCTAACATCGCTTCAAATCAAGGATGGTGCGCTCGCCGGGATTTGAACCCGGGCTAAGAGGTTGGAAACCTCTTGTGCTACCCCTACACCACGAACGCGCGACCCGCTCGACCAATGACTCAGATATGACCGATTCGGTGCTCGCGCGAGTGCTGTTTTCACTTGGATGTTGAAAAGGTGGAGTCGAGTCGCCTTGCCTGTGTTGTGGCGTCAGCGACTCGGCATCGCGATGATGTTCCTCTTCCTGCCGATCAACGGCCCGATGTGGAGAATGACCTTCGAAGTTCTCGGCCATCCACTGCCCTGGCCTGATTGGCAGGTTTTCATCGGTTGTCTGACGCTCTTCGTTCTCGGTGGAATCTTCACTTTCACCCCGAAGCTACGCTCCCTCTCTGCGAAATCAAATTAGAACTCAACACCGTAAAGCTCGCTGGGCCAGCGTGAATGGATGTTCAGCATCAATTCCTCGACCTCACTCGCCTCCATGCCGGAACCGCCTTCATTTTCGGGTTTGAGAAGCGCTCTGCAGAGTTCGTTGGTGCGCTTCGGGATTGTTTTGGGGCCGAGAACCGCGCCGGGTCGGCGTGGATCATCGAGGTAATCCGTCTCCATCCCCCAATATGCGCCAGCACTTGCGTGGCTGGCGCACAGCGCTTCGACGCTGCCACTACCGACGCTGACCGTGCAGGCGAGTCCGTGGGTGAAGTCTCCTGAGACGTTGGCGGGGGCGTAGTGGCGGATGGTTCTGGACAATGGGAGGTTTGCTTTCGTTGCGAGTTCGGCGAGTTCGGCATAAGTCGCATCGCCGTTGTCCTCGACGTGTAATTGGATCGATGTGCCTGCGCCTGCTGCGGACTGCATAATCTCGAGAAGCATCTCATTCGCCGCACTCCAAGCCTCCTCAGGGACGGGATAGTGCGGGCGCCCGACCTCTCCCAGACAGTGAGCAGTACCCTCTTCGATGTGTTCGAGAGCGAGGTCGACAGCCTCGAGGTGAAGTTCGGTTGAACGCGCCAGGCCGAGGCTCTCCATCTGGTGATGCCAAGCGACGGGGTGTGGACCCAGTACGACTCCGACGGTGATTCCGTAAGCTCGTCTAACGTCTTCTGCCATTGCCAGAGTTTCTGCGTAAACCTGCTCGTAACCGGCTCTGTCGGTCGGGAGGTCAGAACTGAAACCGGGTTTGTGAACCAGCATCAGCCCCGTGCCACCGCAACGAGTGAATTCGTCGACCGCGGCGAGGAATCGATTGCCGCGGTCGAGGTGGATGTGCTGGTCGGTGATTGGTCCATGCCAGAGTCCGTCGACCAGCAGGTCGCTCATGCCAACGCGCCTTCCTCGTCGAGTTGGGCAGCCCAGTGTCGAATGGCCATCTCGGCGACTCTCTTCGAAGACAATCCCAACACGACTCCGTGGCCATTGTTGAAAACCAGAATGTTCGCTTTATGCCGCTTCGCATCGATTCGCAGACAGCCGACCCGCTCGTCGAGGCTGACGTCTGCGAAGCGGCTTGCAGCAAGATCCATCATGACCGCTCGACCCAAGGAGAAACTGATCAGCATGTCTCCGGCTTCTGAGCGTAGTCCATCATCGGACATGCCGAGGCTCAGCAGCAGTTCCTCGATCGCCAAGCGGGCGACTTCGTGGCGCGCGATACCGTGAACCAGAACACTGCCAGATTCCTCGATCACAAAAGTCGCTCGCGGTTCTTGGTGACTGATCACAACCCAGACGCCGGATTTGATGCCCTTCGCGAGACGAACAGCTTCGTCGTGAATTATCGGTTTTCCCGGGATGAAACGATAGGTCTGAGTCTCGACTTGAATGCGGATTCGATTGCCCTCATCCATTCATCTCACTCCTTGCCAAACACATCCAGCGCCTCGACTGATTCAGCATCCGGCCAAGCGCCGAGGGAAGCCACGAGGCCACCCATCCGAGCTTGATGGACTGGAACCAGCAGTACCGGTCCTCGTGTGTCCGAGTCATCAACCCTGCCCTCGACCGAATTCGCAGAGGAATCGTCAATATTCAGCCAAGCGCCACGCATATTCGCCAAAGCACCTCGCATTCGTGCCGCCATCCTCTGATCTCTCTCCGTGATGAGTTCCGGAGTCAAGCCACTGCATTCCTCCGCCCACCAAGCCGCAGCGCTTGCCGATGCGGCTCCCAATTCAGCGTTGACGCCTCTGGCTTGAGCGACCCAAGCCGTAGCCTCTGAGCGTATTCGCTTCCAACGCCGGCCGACGGTGATTTTTGAGAGTAGTGTGCCGAAATTTACCTGTGCGTCGGCAGCCCGCTCGAGCCAGCCCATCCATGATTCGTCCTCCATCTGAGGTTCCAAAGCGTAGATTGGCAGTCCACCGCGGGCGTTGCGCGCGTGGTGCAGAAGCCTCATCGGTTCGGGGTCAGGGATCGCGGGCCCACTCACTTCGAGGGCGTCGAGGTCATCGAGCAGGCGGCCGAGAATCGTTCCCGAGGCCAAGGCTGCGGCGACGTGAATGCCGGGGCTGGCGAGATCCTCCCGCTCCTCTTCGGGCCAATATGCGACCTCGTCGGCCGAAGCGAGCAGGCCGAGGCAGTCCCAGTGCTCGCGCGTCCTCAACTCACTGGGCATGCGCAGACACGGAATGTGCGGCCAGAGCAGGATTCGACCGCCTTTCGGATCGTCGAAACCGACGACATCCCAGGTCAATCGGACCTCATCCATGTAAGTGCGAGCCGTATTCTGTGCTTGAGAGCGACGGTTCGGCATCGGCGATTCGGGGCGACTTCGCGCGGTTGGATTCAAGGAGGGGGGACGCGCTGCGCTGAGCGAACAAGATGTCTGAACCGCCTTCTTCCAACCCCGTCGTGCTTCTCAATGAGGTTTTTCCAGGCGATACGAATGCTCTCGACACGCTGTTCGGCGGCCGACTGATGGCGATTATGGACACGGCCGCCGGTATGGCTGCCAGCCAGTATGCTCACAATGTCTTCGTGACCGTCTCGGTCGACTCCCTGAAATTCAAGAAACCGGCCTACCAAGGCGATGTCATCCGCACCAAGGCGCGAGTCGTCTGGACCTCGCCCCACACTGTCGGAGTCCTCGTCCGATCGTGTAGGATGACCCGCGCTGACTGGGATCCAGAGGAAATCTGCTCGGGATATTTCTTCATGGTCGCTGTCGACGATGAAATGAAGCCGACGAAGGTGCCTCAACTCAGCCCATCGAATGATGAAGGGCAGGCACTCTGGGATGCAGCGCAGCAGGCTCGCGATGCGATGCGCTGACCAATCGGTTCAATCCACCGACTGGCGAAGAATCAGAAGATCCGAACAGTGAATGGATAGCGATAGAATTCACCACTCTTCAGGGATCGCTGAGCTTTGAACGACCAGATAACCAGTAGAATCCAGTGAATAGGGAATGTCAGGAAGCCAATTAGTACGAACGTCAAGACACCGTGAATCAAGGCTGCGAAGAGGAATGAGACGTTCGCATTGAATGCCTCACGCATGTGATTGATGAGAAATTCATCGCGCGATTCTGCGAAGTGATTGTGGAAGAAGTACAGACCTGCAGGCAACAGAATCGAGAAACCAAGGCTGAATGGAATCAGAAACGCCGAGATGATATGCGCCGCCGCTCCGAAATCTCGTTGCTTCGCTGTCGACGCGTCCAAGCCATGCTCCAGAATGACCGCCGTCGGTCTTGCCGTCGCCTCCATGAACAGCAGAACCCTTCGGTGACTTATGAATCCAACTTCGACACCGTTCTATTCAACAAGGGGGGGCGGGTCGCGCCGCCATGCCAGTCCTCAACGTGGCCTTCTGCGGCTCGGCGGACTTGGCGAGATCGCTGGCGAAATCAAACGATGTTCGCGATATCGAATCCTACGTTTTCAAAGAAAAAAGGAACGGCGAAACTTCCGTCCTCTCCCTCTTGAGACCCCTGCGTCACCCTGAGCGTCTGCGGCCATTGCTCTCGGTTCTCAATGTGGCGAAAGTCGGTGTTGTCGAGGTGAGGGCTGTCGATGCCGCGATGGGTGAGGTTCTCGTCGCTTTCGGGGCTGCGAGGATTTCGCGTGGCATCGTGATAATCAATCCAGATGCTGGCGTCTGGGTCGATCCTGACCAGGTTCGAATGATTTTGAAACAGGCTGGGCTCGAGTCGTGGGCGCTGCACGAGACTCTTCCGGATGCCCACGATTTACGAGAGGAGATTTTCTCTCATATTGAGGCTGCTGGCGAGGCTGGAACCGAGGGCGCATTGGTGCTGCCGGTCGACCAGCATTTCAACGTCAAAGGAGTGGGGCTGGTAGCCATCGGATATGTCCAAGATGGGGCTGTGAAGAAGCACGACGAGGTCTTGATTCTTCCAGCAAACGAGCGCGCAATCGTACGTTCTTTACAAGTTATGGACGATGATGTCGAGGCCGCTGTGAGCGGCGACAGAGTCGGCCTCGCCCTGCGGAATCTGCGCGAGGAAGCCCTGCACCGAGGCTGCATTATCGTGCATCCGAACAGCGATGCTCCGATACGACACGACAAGTCGAATCTAGTGCTCGAACGGGCGCCTTTCCAGAAGCGGCAGGTCGCCCTCGAGGATGTCATCCACGCTGCCGTCGATCTGCAATTCGTGGTCGGCCGAGTCACAGCGGTCGAAGGCGATTCAATAACGGTCGAATGGGAGAGTCCGCTGTGGATTCGCAGCATCGGTTCACCCTCGATTCTCATCACTCAACTCGACGCGATGCCGATGCGAATCATGGGTTGCGTCGAGAGAATAGAAGTCGCATGAAGAGCATTTCCACGAGTGAAAAAAACGCTCGAATCGCCGATTCCAGCCCTGCCTACTGAGTATTGCGAACGTGGCTCACGGTTCAGTCGGCGCTTCGGTCTCGCGCGCCAAGCCGCACACGAGGCTGCTCACCATCCCGAGCAGTTATAGCCACGGAGACGCGCTCGCCGCATTGGGATGTACTCAGCCGGGCGTATTGCCCGACTTGAGCAAGGTGAGTCGGAGCTATTCGACAACCTCACTCTGGTCGGGGTTAGTGGCAGATTCTGCGGCATACTGACGGAGCGCCAGCTGACCCTCCAGGATTTCGAGGGATATGGTATCAGAATCAAACTCTCGACCATTTCGACGCTCTCCAACATCAACATCGCAAAGCTTCCTGTCGGCTGTCTGACGATGGGCATGATCGGAGTCTGGGCCGGCATTCAAGTTCTCGCTCCACCCCTCGGATTCGCCTTTGCGGTATTGGGTGCAGCATCGACTCTGTCCTATCTGACGATGAAGACGCCGGTGCTTGTAATCGAGACCAATGCCGGAGACAGACATCTGGTTTCTGGCAGCCAGTCCGTGTTGCTGCGCCTCTGCATGATGGTTGACCGAGTCATGCACGGTAGCAGCATCAAAGAGGCAAAAGCCGGTCTGGCTGAACTCGAAGAGCTGAAACGACGGATGCTCGAGCCAGAACCGACGGCTCTGCTCGGTGCACCTGATTCAATCGCCACTCCCGGGATGGATCTCTTCCGGCCGACTGAACGACCGAGTCCCATCTCATCATTCAACCCAGCCTCATCGACGGCTGCGGTGGTCAGTGCTGGAACTCAAACGGTACACTCAGAAGCAAATGGCGGAATATTCTCCTCCCTTGAGGCGATCGAACCACCATCCTATACGATTCCGCCTCCGGTGAGGGGAGAAAACGGGCCAATCGAAAACCGCTCGGCTTACGAGCGGGCTTGGGGCAGACCCGAATCTCCAGATTGGTATCAAGAGAAAGAGGTTCAACCGAGAGAAGATCGCATCGATGAGGTATTTTCGGATGCAGTAGAATCCTTCGACCTCTTTGGAGAAGGCGGAATCTTCGATGCCGAGCCGGCTTATCCCGCAGCATCATCACCGACTCCAACATCATCAAGTCTGTCTGTATCACCACCCTACGGTTCCTCTACCCACGATTCACCCTCGTACGACTCACCGACTACCGATGTCAATATCTTCCCTGCAGATTCCTTCGCGGATGGCACGAGAAGCGGAAATCTGCCCGCCACATCCGACCTCAACAGGAGGCGCTCGAGTTCTCAGATGATTCGCTCGGCTCAATTCCAGCACGGTGCCGAACTCGCCAGAAACTCATGGGACCTCCCCACCCCAACCGAAGAGGCAGTCCGTGAGGAGTGCAGACCTGGCCTGGTCAAACAAGCCCGAGCCCAACAAGCTTGGATTGGTGATACGGATATCACGCAGCAACCAGCTGCAGCGCTCACCAATGATAAATTCGGAGCGGACTTCCCAGCCATTTCACGACTCGCCAACAGCATGGGCAGTGGCCGAGTGAGAAGTACGGGTGGTAATCCTGCGAAACAGAATTGGCTCGAATCACTGCTCGCCCCCATATCGAACCGAAGGTCCGTCAGAGAACCTGCATACGCAGCAGAATACGGCGACCCCGACGGTGAGAATGAAGGGCATGACCGACGATTCCGCTCGAGCCAACTTCTTCGGCTTCGTTCGGATCAGGACCATCAAGCCGATGTCGCCTCGAGGGTCAGGAACACGTCGACTTCAGCGCCGTCATCGGCGAGAGATGCGCTCGACAGCGTCGTCAATAGAATCTCGCGAGGCGAGGGAAATCCAGCCCATCTCCTGCCCGGACAGGCAGATTTGAGGTTCAGTCACCTTCGTTCGACGGGAAGCAAAGGTGATGCACATCTGCCAGGTATTCGTCGTCTCCAATGAGCCGGCCAATCAGGACATTCCAACGATGCGCCGATACCGATCGACGCGGGCGTGGTAGGCTCCACGATCCATCGAGGCGATGCCGCTGATACCGAGTCCACCCAAGGTGTACGACGCGGTCACCGTAGCATGAATCAGCGCTCGACGCATCACATCGATGTCGTTCAGCGCTCCGGTCCGACCGACCAGATGGGCCAGCAGAGCCCCTGCGAAAGTATCCCCACAACCGGTCGGATCGACGATTTTATCGGTCGGATGAGCAGGTAGAGCAATCGCACCGCAGGGCAATTGTGCAAGCACACCACTGCCGCCACGCTTGATGATCAACGCCCGAGGACCAGACCCAGCGCCGACGCCGCCGTGCAGCGCCGCCCCGGACATCAACGCCTTCATCGCCCGCGGAAGAATCGCCTCACCAGTCAATGCACAGACCTCGTTCTCATTGAGAATCGCCAGGTCGACCTTGCGCAGCGCCTCGCTGACCGTCTCGAATTCTGTCTCTATCCAGAACAGGAAAGAATCCAGAACCGTCAATTTCGCGCCGGGGCACTGGTCGAGCACCACGACCTGAGTCGCAGGATGCGTGCTGGCACAGAAGAGAATCTCAGGGTCACTCCAGTGACTCGGAATCTCAGGCTTGAAATCGGCAAGGACATTGACTTCAGTCGCCAGAGTCTCAACCGACTCCATCGCGCCCGAGTAGCGCCCTGACCATCGGAAGGTCGAACCATCTCTGCGAACAACACCGGCCAGATTGATTCCAGCCTTCTCCAGTACCATCTGGTCGTGAGGCTCGAAATCATCGCCTACAGCACTGACCAGACCAACCCTTGTCGGCTTCTCATCTGCCCTCACGAGATGATGACTGGCAGCCAATCCAGCGTAGACTGCGGCGCCGCCGAGCAGATCCGAACCACTCGCCTCCGGCGTCTGGATATCATCGTAGCTAATCGAGCCGACGATCACCATATCCATTTTTTCACCTCACTCCAATAATCCAGGGTGCTCGTCCAGATAGGTGATGGTCACATCCCTATTGCGAAAATCGCTTTCCGCGAGGATGGCCCGGTGAAGTGGTATCAAGGTGTCAACCCCCAGAATCATCGTCTCAGAAAGTGCTGCATCAAGTCTGCGCACCGCCTCATCACGGTCGCGCCCCCAGACAATCAACTTCGCCAGAAGCGAATCGAAGGAAGCCGGCATGTCGTATCCCGTATGCGCGTGAGTGTCCACCCGAACCCCCGGACCGCCCGGCCAATGGCACTCCCATATTCGCCCCGGAGAGGGCTCCAAAGTGCGTGGGTCCTCCGCGTTCAGACGTGCTTGAATCGCGTGTCCTTGGATGGATATCTCCTGCTGGGTTATCGGCAGGCTCTCGCCTGCCGCGACCCTGATGCCCAGTGATACGAGGTCGAATCCAGTGATCATCTCTGTCACGGTGTGTTCTACCTGAACTCTCGGATTGACCTCTAGGAAGTAGAAATCACCGCTTGAATCTCTGAGGAATTCGAAGGTCGCCAGACCCTTGTAGCCGACCGCTTTGGCGCCCGCGACGACGCGGGCGCCGATGTCGGCTCGAATCTCTTCGCTGAGCCATGGTCCTTCTTCGAGGATCTTCTGATGACGGCGTTGAATCGAGCAGAATCTCTCGCCGAAGTGGATGGCGTCGGTGCCGTCGCCGAGGACTTGGAATTCGATGTGCTGTGCGCCCTCAATGAATTTCTCGAGGAAGACGCGGTCGTCGCCGAAGGCAGAGCGGGCGCGGCCTTGGCAGAGTTTGAGTGCCGATTCGAACTCATCGGCGGAATTCACCACTTGCATGCCGATGCCGCCGCCACCGGCGGCAGCCTTGATGATGACTGGAAAGCCGATTTCGTCGGCGATTTGTGAGGCTTCTTCTGGGTCGGAGATGGGCCCAGGCGAGCCTTTTGCGATGGGTAGTCCGGCTCGCGACATGGCCTCGCGAGCTGTGATTTTGTCGCCCAGAATGCGCAGGGCCTCGGGGCTCGGTCCGATGAAAGTGATGCCTTCGGCGGCGAGCCGCTCGGCGAAGATCGGATTCTCGGCGAGGAAGCCGTAGCCGGGGTGAACAGCATCCGCGCCGACCTCTTTGGCAGCAGCGACGATGGCTTCGATGTCCAAGTAGGAGGCGAGCGGGTCGTCGCGCGGAATATGGACTGCCTCGTCGGCCAAGCGAACGGCTGTTGTCAGCCGATCTTCGCGGCCGTGGATCATCACGGCCTCGATGCCTAAAGTTCGCAACGAGCGAAGAATCCGCAGGGCGATTTCGCCTCGATTGGCAATCAGAACCCTGCGGAACACAGAATCCATCCCGATGGTCGAATCCTATGATAAGTTCGGCGACTGGATTTGACCGACCGCCATAGGCGGTCGAATCATCAATAGACGTCACGCAGGTAGCGCTTCTCGGTCTTCATCAGACTTTTTTCGACGTATTCCTTAGCCTCGTCAGCCGACATCCCCCCATGCTCGGAGCAAATGTCGATGAGCGTCTGGTGAACGTCTCTGGCCATGCGGGATTTGTCGCCGCAGACGTAGAAATATGCGCCTCCCTCTATCCAATTCCAGATCTCTACGCCATTCTTGCGCATCAGGTGTTGAACGTACACCTTGTCCTCCCCGTCCCTCGACCAAGCGAGGTCGTGGCGGTCGAGAACACCGCGTTCTTTCCAGTCATCCATCTCCTCGCGGTAGTAGTATTCGCCCGCCTCGGTCCGGTCGCCGAAGAAGAGCCAGTTGCGGCCCTTGTCGCCGTTGATGTCACGCTGTTGGAGATAGGCTCTGAACGGTGCGATGCCGGTGCCGGGGCCGACCATGATGCAATCCGTGTCGCCGTCCGCAGGAAGAATGAACGAGCGTGTCGGGGACATGAAGACGCCGATTTCGGTCTCCGCGATGCTGCAGCGATCCGCCATGAAGCCGGTAGCGAGGCCGGTCCGGTCTCGTCCATGGTAAGAGTAGCGGATTATCGCGACTGTCAAGTGGATTGTTCCGGGCTCATGGTCAGGGCTGCTGGCAATCGAATAAAGACGAGGCTTGAGCCGGTCCATGCCGTCGATGAGTTGCTGAGCGGTGAAACCGATATGTCCGAAATCGCTCAGCGCATCGACGTAATCACGCGACCACAGATAATCCTCCATCGCTGCAGCATCGCTCGTCAATTCGCGCCACAGCACCTCTGCTGGATCGCAGGCAGCACCAATCTCAGCATAACCTTCGGGCACATCTTCGTCCTTGCCACTGCCGCTCCAATCGATGAGCAGAGAGCCGTCATCTGTCGAGACGCGGTGGCGGCGAGCGATGTGAATCTCCACGGGGACTGAATCCAAGACGAGTCGGGTGCCGAGACTCATGATCCACTTCTTTGAGACTCTGTGAATCTCGAGGTGGTCGGTTATCGCCTCACTCAGCGTGGTCGCGCCGAGATGAGTCTCGACCGCTTCGTCACCCGAGAAATTGCTTGCAGCCAGAAGTTCCTCGACGAGCTCGGGCGGACAGCGCGGAATCACCCCGAGCGCGTCTCCAGCCTTGTAGGTCAGTCCGGAGTCACCCAGGTCGAAGACAAAGTGACGGGTTTCTTTGCGTGAGCCTTGTGAGTTGAGGATGAAGTTCTCCGTCAACTTCGAGGAGTAGGGATTCTTCACACTCCAATCGGCCATCAACAATCCTCCAACGAACCGCCGAGCCGACTTCCATTTATCAATCAAAGGGAAGAAGGTTCGCCTTCCACCTCGACGGCGAACAAGTCAAGTCATGATGCCCTCATCCGCGACTCATGCCGCGCGTGCTGTTCCTCGGCACGGGCAACGCCTTCGCACCGCACGGCAGAATGCACGCACTCGCCCTGATCGATGGTTGCATTCTCATCGACGCGCCACCGACCCTGCTGCCGCAATTGCGGCGCGCCGCAATCTCACCCGCTGAAATCGAGCATCTGCTCTTCACCCATTGGCATGCCGACCACATCTTCGGATTCCCATTCCTGATCCTCGAGCGGCAGCATGTCTCGGATGCTGCCGGTGAGAGAATCCTAGATGTTCACCTCAGACCGAGTGGGCGAGAGATCCTCTCGGAATTATGTCGAATGGGATTTCCTGGCAGCCTTGAAGCCGCTTTGGAAGATCGTATCGATTGGCACCAGGCTGAGTCTGGAGTTCTCGCGAAGAGCGGCTGGAGATTCGAGCGTTTCCCAGTCTGTCACACCCCCGAGACAGACCCGCACGGTTACGAGCTGATTCACCAGAGCGGCTTCAGATTCCTCCATTGTGGCGACTCGGGACCATGCGAAGGCATCGAGTCGAGAGCGGCTCGAGCGAATGTGATTCTGGTCGAAATGGGCGTTCCGGATTTCGTTCAAAGTCCACATCATCACACACCATCTGATGTCATCGCCCTCGCTGAGAGACACCCCGAGGCGATGATTCTTGTAACCCATAATTTCGCCAGTGGAACCGACGAGACCGAGGGCTTCGATCTCCCAGATCTACCCGAGGGAATTTGCCAATTGGAGGACGGAGATGTTCTTGACATCATCTCCGAGAACGAGTTTTTCATTGTTAAAAAATAAAGAGATATTTTAACTTCTATAAATATGAATAATAACAAATCGGGACCTGAGAGGTGATTGAGGACATGGAATCACACCCGCCGCGTCCGCTCTCCTGCGAGATTGATCGCATCATCGACCACTCTGCGCGACTCACAGTCCACAGGACTTGGTGTGAATATGAAAGCGACCCAGTCATTCATACTGGAAAACGGTGTGCATCGCAGATATTTTCTTCGTAATCCGGTCACCTCATTAGCAACATATCGGAGAAGCGAGAAGATGGCATCCATACCTCGCGCTAATCTTGAGTCCGGATAATTTCATTACCTCTGACGTTGTCGTGAGGTATCCGCGTTTGCCGCCGATACCGTCATCCCGACGACCATAGGTGAGTACGTGGTTGCGTGACGACTCGGTGAAAAAAAATGGACGGAAATATTTTCGAGAAGATTCTCGGACAGGATTCCCTCTTCCTCGACAGAAAAGCCTTCGACCACGCTTTCGAACCCTCTCATCTGCCACACCGGGATCGCGAGGTCGAGGCTCTGGTTCGCAATCTCGTCGATGCCCTCAACGGCCACATCCCGTCGAACATGCTGCTCTATGGCGTGCCCGGCTCGGGCAAGACCGTGGTCACCAGATTCGTGCTCGGCCAATTGAGGGAGAAAGGCAAGGACATGGGTCAACCGGTGCGCACGTACGAGATAAATTGCCGTCATGTCGACACGAGATATCGTGTCGTCCAGACCCTCGCCTCAAAACTGGCGATTCGTGGTGATGTACCGATTCCCTTCACCGGCTGGCCGACCGATCGCGTCCTCGAACATCTGATTGAGCGCATGGACCGAGCCGGTGGCGTTCACATCATCGTGCTCGACGAAATCGACAATCTCGTCGAGCGTGCTGGCGACAATCTTCTGTACAACCTGACGAGCCTCAACACCATTCTCAAGCACTCGCGTTGCTGCATCATCGGAATCAGCAACGACCTCCATTTCACCCAGCTCCTCGACCCTCGAGTCGCTGGTCGACTCGGACAGGAAGACGTCATCTTCCACCCTTATGGCGCGACCGAGATTCAGGACATTCTCAGCGATCGCGCCTCGACTGGGCTACGCGACGAAGTCCTTGAGCAAGGTGTCATCCAACTCTGCGCGGCTCTCGCTGCGCAGGAACACGGCGATGCTCGCCGGGCCCTTGACCTGCTGCGAATCTCGGTCCAGAAAGCGGAGCAGCGCTCACAGATCAGGGTCGAGCCGAGACACGTGCGACTGGCCCAGAGTCAATTGGAGCACGACCAAGTTACTCCAGTCCTGCAGACTCTGCCATTGCATCAGAAACTCGTCCTATTCTCGATTCGTATCAACGAGGACAACGGTTTGCGCAACATCTCGACAGGCGAGGTCTATCGAACATATTCAGATGCCTGCCTCAATGTCAACGTCGAACCTCTGACTCCGCGACGCATCTCGACGCTGCTCAACGAACTCGACTCATTGGGCATGATTATGGCTCGAAACGTCAGCAAGGGAAGGGGCGGGCGCAGCAAGCAGGTCAACTCGGCGATTCCCAAAACCATCGATGCCATCACCACGATGGCTGAGGCCGACCCGCTCATCTCTGAGGCTTCACGCTGCAAATACAGACTGCAGAGCCAACTCTGATTCAACCCTTCAGCCGGCTCGATAACGGTTAAACCGAGTCGGCAGGTCGCCGCCTCCGATGTCCCTTCAAGACTACGACTGGTCAACGGCGCTGACGCGTCCTTCCAAGACGGCTTCCAGCGCCATGCTGGCCCTCGGTTCCTGGGTCATCCTCCTCACCATCGTCAACCTCGTCAACGGTGCTTACTCCCCCGGATTCAAGGTACTGTGGCTTGGTTTCCTCTCCAATGGGGCGCTGGGAGACATCTACACCGCGCACGACGGCGTCGCAATCGCCGTCGACGACATCGTTTTCGGAATTCTTGGGATTGCGGTTACTACCATGGGCGTTCTTGGGATGAAATCCGCTGTGGAAGGTGGCGTTGCTGCTTGGTTCAAGAATCTCCCGAGCACCTTCGCTGGACTCTTCTCCACCGAGCACGGCGCTCGTAAGACCCTCGCTGACTGGCTCATCGTCGTCGGCATCGCCTTCTATCTCGCCTGGTCGGTGCAGAACAACACCTGGGTCGATCCCGGTGTCTTCGCAGTGATGATTGTCCCAGTCGCCTTCGGTGTCGGGCTCAATCTGCTCGATGTTGCAGAAGCCTGAATCTGCCTCAGCAACTCATTCTATCGACGCGAATCCACTCAGAAGTCTGCGGCAGCGCTGCTTCGCATCTTCGTTGGTCCAACGCACGACTACGCCTTTTCCGGGCTGTCCGTAGAGTACCACCGCGCCCATCGGTGCGAGGGGGTGCAGGAAGAGAGGGGCGAGGTCCTCCTCGCCGTCCACCTCGATGAGGTGGCTGCTGCCGTCATCCATCCATGCGGTCAGTGCCTGAGCGCAGGCTTCGAGCAGCGAAGGTGTGAGAGAGCCTGCGGGGCTCTGGCAGCGCAACACCTTGTCGTAAACGGAGGCATCAATCGCATCGGCGCTCTCCCAAGGCTGCCTCTTTGTGCGTCCATCGATCAGGGCGATGTCGGCGGGGTGGTCTAGTTCCTGCAGAGTGAGGACCGTGACATCGCCGACTGCGATGAGGGGTCCTGTTTCGAATTCGATTTGAGCGAGGACCTGAGACATCGCCACCGAAGGGTCGTCCTCAGGGCCGGGTACCAATTGACCGAAGGGGTCCTTGAGTTCGGCCTCGACTGCAGGCGTCAGGATGATTCGGCCTGTACGGGCCGATTCAGGAATCCACGCGAGTCCCTCGCGGTCGATCTCACCAGCGCGAATTCTCGAACTCGATATCGGCTCGCCATCAGCAGCAAGCACGTGTTCAACTTCGATGACTGCCAGATCAGGCAAATCATTCGCCGCCCTCATCGAGTTGATTCGTGCGCAACCAGCCCGCGTCTCAAGCGTACACAGAATCGCCGTCGCAACCTCATGGATCGGGGCCGGCCCATCCTCATCTTCCAGAGTGTGAAGGCTGACCCGCTGCGCTGCAGCCTTGCCAATTGAATCGAGCAGATCACTCGCTCGCTGATTCCAAGAACAGGTTCTCGCATCCTTGCGCTGAGCGAGCGCATCGCTCGTAAGCCAGATCTCCAAGACCTCGCACTCGACCAAGCCCCGTTCGACGAGTGCGAGATGTCCAGCATGGAAGTAATCGAAGGTACCGCCGAGCAAGCCTAGGGGGTGCATCATAATCGGGCCTGAGTATCGAGTATTGAGGACTTTGGAGAAGATGTGTGCCCCGGGGCGTAACGGTAGCCTTCACAGCGAAGCTCGGGCACCTGACCCACCCCGGGACGTCTGTCGGACTGTGCGGTTGTCCCGTAAGTCATTCCTTTCGGTCATCCGGGGACCCATCACAATCCACCCATGTGTGTTGCTCCGACGGTCATACCCCAGCAGAGGGTCACGCCGGTCTTCGACACATGGGAAATCCCGTTCCGTGGTACCGTGATTCATCCTACTAACTCCGGCTGGGGCTTTCGTCGGCACGGTGTTGCCGGTCGGGCAGCCACCGGCTCCCATGTACCCTTCATGAACCTCTCGGAGGGGGTGAGGGGGTCGGAAGTTCAAGTGAAAGTAGTTTTTCTGTTGATTTCGGCTGGTTTCTAGACTAATCGCCGCCTTCTTCGGTCGGCTCAGGTTATCTGTTGCGTCTGCGCGAGTTCCTCGTGATATCCTGAACGGCGCTGAATCAGTCTCTCGGCGACGTGCGGGTCGCCGACCATCACCATTTCATTGGTCATCGCTGGCCAGCGCTCGATGGGCTGAGCCAGCCAGCCGATCAGCGGGTGAGTCCGTCCAGTCGAGGGCGCCTCACCCAAGTGGATCGAATCCAGCGCGTCGAGCAGGTCGAGCAACGCCTCGGCCCCTTTCGGAAGAGTGCCGCGCTCGGACCGCACGCGCAGGCGTCGGGCCAGCGCGGCTCGCAACTCAGGAGTGCATCCTGGATGTCGCGCCGTGCGCAAGCCCGGCGCGGAGCTGACTTCGCCCTGTGGCCGCAGCACGGCTGCGGCCCATGGCAGAGGATTCTCCGTCAGCCATTCGATGCCATCCTCTGGCGTTAGGAGATTGATCAACAATTCAGGCGCCAACGGCGCCCACCAATCGAGCGGTAGAGTCTCGACGATCGCCTCGACACCCTCTATCTCGAGACTCTTGCCATCGAGGATCCGCTCGACCAGGAGCGACCAGGTCTTCAGATCCTGACCGTCCGGTGTGTGCTTCGCCCGACGTAGAACCCCTTGCAGAATCGGCCCGTAGTCCGAGCCAGTTCCCCGACCTTCAGAATGAATCCAATCTACAGCCTCCAAGGCTGGGCGCGATTTGGCAGGAGGGTGGACCAACCACGCCTCCAGCGCCCAGCCCAACAAGTCCGAATGCATGAATGGCGGCAGCCAAGCAGCATTCGCCAACAATTGCGCAGCAACCCAAGAAGCGCCCCGCGTTGATTGCGCCGGGTCAATCGCCGGCCTCGTGCGCAGCGCAATCTCGGAATCGTTACGCAACATCGCGCGCAATTGCAAGGCAAACATCTCCAGCACACGATCCGGCGCCTCATCTGCCACCTCAGCGAGCCGCTCGAGTGGCAGATGCTCGAGATCCATCAGCGCCAACCACTCGGAATCCAGCCGCGAGCGCAGCCGCTGCCAGCGATGCCAACGCGTCCTGCGTGGAGAAGCAATCCAAGCAGCGAGAGGATAACTCGCTTCCATCATGTTGGCCCAATCCTCGTTGCCCTCGGGAAACTGAGCACTCGCAGACGCCACCATCGAAGTATCACCAGCCGCAGCGAGACCCGAACCCACCTCGCCACTCAACAGCAGCCACGGCGAGAGCGATTCGTCAGCTTCTGTCCCTACTGCCTCAGCACGCGGCACGGAATCGACAAGACGCAAGGGGAGGACGCGCCCGCCTCGGGTTCGCAGTCGCAACCAGGGCAGCGGGCGAAGAGGATCGACCTCCAACTCATCGAAAATACCGAACGCAGGCATGGGCGATGAGGTGAGTGCAAGCCGAAGTCGAGGGTGTGAGATGACCGCGGTGATTACGTCATCAGGCAGTGAATCTTGGATTTCAAGCACCAACGCCGGCCCTTCATCAGTGCCCACAGCCCACTCGACCAGCGCTGTCGAAGCAGCCGTTCCAAGCCCTCTCGTGTCCAATAATCGCAGCGACGATTCCTCCAATGTAAAGTCGGATTCACTCCAATCCTTGCGAAAACGCCGCCACGTAGATTCCTCCACACGCACCCTGCGCGTCGACGTCAAACGCTCCCTGAGACTGTTGAGTCTGCGCTTGCGCTCGGATGGTCTGAGTCGGGGATGAGCGCGAGCGATCCAATTTTCGAGTGATGAGATCGGGTAATCATCGCCGCTTGCATCGAGACCTCCGAGGTCGGCGATGACCAATGCGTTGGCTCGGGCTGTTCGCAGCAGCATCGAGCGAGGCAGTCGCTCGTCCATGATTGCGACCAGAGGATCCTTGGGTCTGACTTCTGGGGATTGATCGTGGCAGTTTCCTAATACCCATCTGCCGCGGTGGTGGCTGGCTTCCGGCAGGGGGGGTTGAGGCCGGTGGGCTGGTGGCTCGAACCAGATTCCTGGTGCCAGCGCCACCGGCCTGTCGACATCGATGAGGCGAGCTCTGACGATGCCGAGTGTGTTGTTGTCTCCGACATAGGCCGAGATGCTCTGAGGATCGTGCCCAGTCGGAGGTTCGGGGAGCATCTCAAGGGTCGAGAGATCGAACCAGCGAGGGCTGCGCTCACGAAGGGTCGCCCAGATCCAAGACACCCCTTCGCTTCCGGTGGAAGTGCCCTCGCTGGAAGTCGGGGCGACGGGGCGGTCGGGAATCAGTACCAGAGGGCTGTCCATCGGAGCCAGAACACCGAGCAGAAGGTTGGCTCCGTCGCGCGCAAGAAGTGAACATTGGGCGGACGGCTGAGGCAATGGTAGGGCTTCGAGAGCCCTCGCCAGCTCATCCGAGCGGATTGTCTCCCAGCCAGCTTGGGTCAGATGAAGGCGAGCGCCGCGGGCCCCAGCGGCGAGATCACTAGCGACCAGTCCATCGTTTCTCATCCGTCGGAGCTCGGCTGAGGCGTGCGGAATCCGCAGCCCTGCATCGCGTGCGAGGACGCTGACTGTCGCAGCGCCGTCGGTCAATCGATCCAAGAGCCGACGGCGATGCCCACTGCGAATCCGGCGCACTTGCCTCGAAGAGTCACCAGAAGCTCCGAATTCCGAGTCAACCGACACGATGCACCCCCTCCAAAATCAGCGAGTGTGAACCTAGTCATTAAATTATGCTATTTCATTACATATCATTACAGATTTCCTATGGAATAGGTATCAGTTTCATTTCCACACCTACTTTCATGCTGGAATTGACCGTATTTTCTGCAACTATCCGTAACGAAGAGGGCCTATGAGTTGCAGAACTGTTATATCAGCGCCTGCCGTCCTGTACATATCGGCCGGCTCACAGGACCGATGCACTCGGAGACATAGACGGACATGGACTCGCAGAATCACATGGACTCGCAGAATCTGCGTGACCTGATTCGACACTACCTCTCCGAGCGACCTAGGAACACCATCGAGATATCTGCCTGGCTCGCCAGTCAGATGGACCCGAATAGTTGCCCCGAGGATGTCACCAACATCCTCGAAGCGGACGAATCGATTGTCAGGATTGGCACCGTCCGCAAGAGCGGCATGCGCTTGACGGATCTGCCAATCTCGGAATGGGCATCGAGTTCCTGGGTCAGGCACCACGAGCGAGCCCGATCCAATGAAAAAAAGGAGACCTGAATATGCGGACGACAAGACTACGACAAAAAATCAAGAAATTCCTTAATGAGAGAGGAGAAGCGAACACCACTGAAATCCTTGAACACGTCAATCGAACGATGCGTCACGGCACCACGCCACAACAACTCGGCAATGTTCTCTCGAAGGACAAGGACATTCTCAAGGTCGCTACGACCAAGCGCGGCGGGGCACTCTCCGGCCGCTACGAGATATGTGTCTGGACCCTGCGTCCCGGCTTCCTCGACGGCGAGAACTGAATCCTCTCTGAGGAGTTCTGGCCCGACTTCGAATCAGTCTCGAATTGATTCGATAAAATTCGAAAACTCGCTCTCAGCCTTCGAGTTCGGCCGACCAACTTCCTCTGCGAGCGAGGCTGTTCATGCTGGCTCGATGCGCGAAAGCGTTCTGGCTGTCTTCGCCCGAGCCGCTCGCCCACGTCTGTAACGCATGCGCGAGAAGAGCTCGACCATAGGAATAGGACAATTGCCAAGGGTGGTCGACATCCATGCTGTTCATCAGATTTAGATGGGCGGTCGCGTCCTCGTCTGACTGGCCCCCGCTGAGGAAGACGATTCCGGGAAGATCGTGTGGCACATGATCTGTCAGACAATCCACCGTCAACTGAGCCACCTCTGCCCTCGAGGCTTGCTCCGGACATGCTTTACCAGACATCACCATGTTGGGTTTGAGCAACGCTCCAGGGACGTGGACGCCTTGTGTCTTGCAAGCTGCGAAGGTGGCGTCGAGGATCTCGGCGGTCACCTCGTAGCAGCGCTGAGCCGTGTGATCGCCGTCCATCAGAACCTCTGGCTCGATGATCGGCACGAGTCCTTGTTCCTGGCAGATGGCTGCGTATCTGGCGAGTGCGTGGGCATTTGTCGAGATGTTCGCTGGGCTTGGGATCCCTTCACCGATTCGTATGACTGCGCGCCATTTTGCGAAGCGGGCGCCCATGGCGAAGTATTCTGCGCAGCGCTCGCGGAGTCCGTCGAGGCCTTCCGTGATCTTCTCGCCGGAGTGATGGGCGAGTTCCTTGGCACCGGTGTCGACCTTGATTCCGGGGTGGACTCCTCTGCTCGTCAGATAATCCGGGACTGAGGTGCCATCGTCCATGCTCTGGCGGATGGTCTCGTCGAAGAGAATGACACCGCCGACCGCAATCTCGTAGCCGGCGGTGGCGAAGATGTTGGTTCGGTAACCTCGACGAGTCTCGGCCGAGGCTTTGACTCCAACCGCTTCGAGCCGACTCGACATGGTTCCATTGCTCTCGTCGGCGGCCAGAATTCCCTTGCCGGCAGCGACGAGTTCGGCCGCTGTTCTCTCAAGCAATTCGCTGTCCACGATTGAACCTCGAGGCGACGTGGTGGGTTCAGGAAATGAAGGCTTGCCCGATTCTCCCCGCGGAATCGGTCAAGCCTCGCGAATCGTTTCGACGAATCTGTGGTCGCCGCTGGCGACGTCGATGACCTCGGATTGCAAAGCGTAGCGGCCGTCGGTCAGTTGCTCGACACCGAAGGTTCGGCCGGCGCAGACTCCGGTTCCGATGAAGACGGCGTCATCACTGGCACAGAGTTCATCGCGACCCCAGAGTCGCTCGATATCGCCATCGATCATCACTTCGGCACGCTCGCGGTGGCCCTCGTTCTTGAACACGAGACGACCCTCGAACGGTGCTCCCAGACCCCTCAGGGCTGTGGCCGTGATGACGCCTTCGGGTGCTGCTCCGATGCCCATCAGCATGTCGATCTCGGAGTTCGCATCGGCGGCGTCGAGCGCCGCCGAGATATCACCATCGCCAATCAGCACGATGTTCACACCCAGAGCATCGAGTTCGCTGATGAGCTTCTTGTGCCGCGGCCTGTCCATGACGACGATGTTCAGTTCCGAAGCGGATTTCCCGAGGGCCGCGCTGGCAGCCTCGACATTGTAATCGGTCGGTGCGTCGAGGCTGATTTCGCCTGACAACTCGGCTGGACCTGCTATCTTGTCCATGTAACAATCGGGGGCGTGAAGCAGCGTCCCGCGTGGGGCAGCGGCGAGCACCGCCATCGCATTGGGTTGGTCGAGAGCGACGTGGTTCGTGCACTCAAGTGGGTCCACGGCGATGTCTATCGCAAGAGCATTCGGATCTCCTTGCATCGAGCCCAGTGGCTCGCCTATCCATAACATCGGAGCATCGTCACGCTCACCCTCACCGATGGCGACCCTGCCGTTGAAGGGAACGCCATCGAAGACGGCGCGCATCGCTTCGACAGCCGCGCCGTCAGCGGCCTTGCGGTCTCCTTTGCCGCGCCACGCGGCCGCTGCGATCGCAGCAGCACCTGTGGCCGCGAGAAAATGCGGCTCGAGATCAATCGTCGCCATTCGACTCTCCGAGTCGCATTCAGCATTCAATCATACGGGTCGAGAATTATCCAAATTTGGGAGAGAGAAAGACGAACCACGGAGACTCAGAGAGCACAGAGAGGGACTTTCGGCGACACCGCTGAATTGACTCTGCGCCTCTGTGGTTGAACATCGATTAAGTCAGATTGCACTCGTCTCGCCCTTGCTCTTGCGAAGCACCCGAACATCGTCGATGACTGCGCTTGGATATTGTCCGTCTTCGTCCTTCTCGATCGACTTGAGCATGTCCCAAGCACAAAGCAGTCCAGCATTCACACCGCACAGGGCCTCCATCTCGACCCCTGTCGTCCAGTGCGTCCGAACACTCACCGTACAGCGCAAAGCGCCCTCCTCGAGGGCCCAATCCACGGAGCATCCTTCAATCGGAATCGGATGGCAATGCGGCAACATTCGAGGCGTCTCCTTCACCGCTTGGATGACAGCGACGCTCGACGCCTCCCGAACATCACCCTTCGGCGATCGACCATTCGCAACAACATCGAGACTGGCAGCAGAGAGCCGAAGCACGCCGCTCGCAACCGCTTCGCGCGCGACCACCGGCTTCGAACCAACATCGATGATCCCTGTCCAAGTCTCTTCCAATGTGGCCCCCCCGTCAACCTAGGCGAGGTGTGCATCACCTATCAGAGGCTCGGAAGTGAGGCATGGTGCTGAAATACCCCGTATGAGATTGCGCATCGTGGCAGAAGCATTCCGCGACAAGGCGACTCCCGGAATCGTCCCTCAACTTGAGGCTGGAGTCGCGCACGATCGGCCGACTGCGGAGGGCATGAAGTTGCAGGTCATCGACGAATTATGCGTCGGCTGCTCTTACTGCCTGATGGCTTGTCAGGACGATGCCCTCATCGTTGAGGGACTTTGCGAGGTCATCGAAACGAATTGCACCGACTGCCTTCGATGTCTCCTTTGGTGCCCGACCGGCGCCCTCGTCTATGCCTGAGGTGAGCGCATGGGAAAGCCGAAGGCATTGGTCATCGGAGCCGGCGTCGGTGGCCTCTCATCCGCTGCGAAAATGGCGCAGTCAGGCGATTTCGAGGTCACCGTCTACGAACGGATGTCGTTCGCCGGTGGTCGTTTCACCCAGCATGACCACGATGGATATCAGATTCCCACCGGCGCCGTTCACATGATTCCCCACGGCAAGAAAGGACCCTTCGCTGACCTCATCTTAGGCAAGCGGAGCAAAGGTGGGCTGGATTTGGGACGGCATGGAGTCGAGTTTCTGCCGACGACTCATTTCGCCTGTCGGCTCAAGGATGGGCGATACCAATCTGCCAATTCGGTCTACGGAACCCTGCCTTGGTTCACCGCCAGAGACACGCTGAACCTGCCTCGCCTGCTGGCCAAAGGTGCGAAGGAGCCGTGGGCGGATGAGACTGTTGATGGTCGGACCTGGCTGCGTCGGCATTTCAGCGATGAATTCGTCGACTTTGTCGACGCCTTCTCGAATTTCGCTGTCAGTCTGCGCTTCGAGCAGATGCCGGCCTCGACGGTTGTGCGGATTCTGCAGAACTCATTCTGGAGTGACCGACCGCATATCCCGAAAGGGGGCTGCAAAGGCGTAATCGATGGGTTGCGCGCCGATCTGCGCGAGAATGGCGCCAAGCTGCGGTTGACCCACGAGATCACTGAGATTCTGCCAGGCGATGCTGAAGAGGAGACGAAGGAGCATCGGTTCTGCGTCGGCGTTCGAAGGCGCGGGCGAGATGTGGCCTCGTGGGTCGGAGCTGATTCGATCATTCACAATGGCGGCCACCCCAATCTTCTGAAGGCGCTCTCGGATGACTTCGAGGTGGCTGACGGGATTCGCAAGCAGATCGCCGATACACAGGCCGTCGGTGGAATCGGCTTCTGCTTCGCACTTGATGACGATATTCCTGTGCGAAGCAGTGGCGTGACGATGTTACCGAATCTCGAACGGGTCGGTGGCTTCGTAATTCCGACATTCTCCGACCCGAGCCTTGCGCCGGAAGGAAAACATCTGATGATCACTCACCAATTCGTTCCCGACCCTTCGGTCAAATCAGAGATCAGCAAGGGGCGAGAGGACCTCTACGAGGCGATTCCCTGGTTGGCAGACCACGGCGAGGAGATCTGTGTCCACACCTATCATCGCAATTGGCCATGCAATCGTGCACCCCAAGGTGCCGAATTGCCGATGGACATCGGCGTTGAGGGCATTCGTCTGGTCGGCGATGGCGTCAAGGGTCACGGCTGGATGATGGTCGAGGGCATCGCTGCCAATCTCCATCAAGCGGTCGACGAGGTAAGCGCGGGAATGCGAACTTGAGCGCTTCTTCACTCAACCAAGACCGGATTTCCAGACCTCACCGCTCGCAAGGACCTCCTTCTTCCACAGTGGCGCTTGCGATTTCAACTCGGAGATGAGCCAGGAACAGGCTTCGAATCCCTCGGCTCGGTGAGGGCTGCCGACATGGATGCAGACGATCGGCTCGGCCGGCTTCACCACCCCTGTTCTGTGAGCCATAACTACCGAACTGACGTCAAAACGCTCTACTGCTCTAATGGCAATATCCTGCAGAACCGAAGGAAGTTGCTGCTCCCAAGCATCGAATTCGAGGTACTCGACGGCGACACCGTCCTCCTGGTCTCTAGTCAGCCCCACGAACGAGACGATGCTGCCACAGCCGCTCGAATCGAGCAACTCGCGCAATGCGGATGGGTCGAGGGCATCCTCTTCCACACGAACGATGACTCGGGCCACGAATGCCGGTTCACCCACCCTCGCTTCAATCCTCGCAACTCGACGAAACCCTTCAAGCACAGCCGCAGGCTGGCGCCTTTGTGACCCGTCGCATCGACATCCTCGGCGCCGGCCTGTCGGGACTGTCTGCGGCGACGATACTCTCACGCGAGGGTTACGACGTCCACGTCTACGAGATTCGAGCCGACAGCGGCGCCCGCTTCGACGGTGACTTCCAAGGCATTGAGAATTGGACCAGCGATACCGACTTCTTCGATGAGATGCGCGAATGGGGCTTCGACCCAGAGGAATTCAAGGCAACGCCATTCAATATCATCGACCTCATCCATCCCGACGACGTCATCACGCAGCCTTCAACAGACAAACCGGCCTTCCGCGTCGTCGAGCGAGGAACAGACTCACACTGCATCGATCAAGGCTTCAAGAGAATGGCTCAAGCCGCAGGTGCCACCATCCACTACGAGACCCGCAAAACCCCAGAAGAGTGCGACATCATAGCTGCTGGGCCCAAGGAATCCAGCGCCATCGCCTTCGGTGAGATATTCCACACAGACCACCCGAACCATGTCTCCTTCCAACTCAACGACAAACTCGCCCCCGGCGCCTATTCCTACCTCATCATCATCGACGGCATCGGCTTGATCTGCACCTGCCTGTGGCGTCAGCAGAAGAAGAGCAGCCGTTACCTCAATGAGACCATCGCTTGGTACGAAGAACACTACGAACTCAATCGCCGACCCATCAAAAGGGTCGGCGGCAAAGGCGATTTCTCACTTCCCGACCGCTACATCTACGAAGGTCGCTACTACGTGGGAGAGGCTGGCGGTCTGCAGGATTTCATGTGGGGATTCGGCATGAGGTACGCAATCACCAGTGGTGCGCTGGCAGCCCATTCGATAATGGAGCGATGCGATTACGAGAAGGAGATTCGAGGCAGACTGGTCCCACTCGTCCGCGCCAGCGCCATCAACCGCTTCCTGATGAATCGAGTCAGCAATCGAGGCTTCAAAATGGTCGCAACCCACTGGATTCGTGATGAGAAACGCCACGGTGACGGACTCCACTTCATGAAATGGGTCTACCAGCCGGGTATTTTTCGACGGGCGCTCTGGCCCGTCGTCAAATTCGCCATGCTGCGACGTAAACAACTCAAAGACGGACGAATGGTTTCGCGCATGCCGTTCAGGAAATCCCTCTCCAGAGATGTCTGGGAACCCAGTGCGCGTGCGATCGAAATTGGTGAGGAATGGAAATCCATCCAACGTGGTGGAGGACAGACATCTTTCGCTGAGAACGAGGCTTGAAAGGCCTGAAACAGCCTCTTGAAAGTGCTGAAAACAGCCCCGAAAGGCCCCGAAATGAGCTTGCTAAAGCACCCGTGTGATTCATAATCCAACCATCGATGGCCGCCCCATGACCAACTGGCCTGAACTCGAGCCGATGCCTAACAATCTGGTGAATTACGGCGTTACTGAAAACGGGATTGCAATCATCGAACTGGCTTCGAATTCCAGCGGCGCACCGCTGGAGGGCGACGAGGTCGGACCCAATACCTACACTCACGAGATGATGCGAGACATCGATACCGCTGTCGTCAAGGCTCGCTTTGACGACGACGTCAGCGTCATCGTCTTCATCGGCCATGGACACAAGTTCTTCTCGGCCGGTGCCAGCATCCAGATGTTGAACTCGGTCACACCCGGCTTCAAGTACAATTTCTGCCTTCACGCCAACGAGACTCTGAGCCGCCTTGAGCAGACTCCGAAACTCGTCATCGCTGCAATCAACGGCCACGCGGTCGGCGGCGGCCTCGAAATCGCCATGGCTTGTGATATCCGCATCGCGCGCAAGGATGCGGGCAAGTGCGGACTTCCCGAGATCAACCTCGGCGTCCTCGCCGGAACCGGCGGCACCGCTCGCCTGACCCGTCTCATCGGCAAGGCTCGCGCCCTCGAATACATGGTCAGCGGCGAATTGATGGCGTTCGAGACGGCGAAAGAAATGGATTTGATCAACCACGTCTGGGATTGCTCAATCGACGATTTCCGCCAAGACATCCTCGACTATGCAGGCCAGTACTGCCTTCCCTACAAGGCGACGATGGCTGTTGGCAACATCAAGCGCTCGTGCCAATCTGGGCCCGAGATGCCCTTCGAGTATCACCTCGCGCTCGAGCGCGAACTGCAAGCAGCGCTCTTCCACAGCAGCGACGCGAAGGAAGGTATCTCGGCTTATGCCGAGCGCCGTACACCTCGCTTCACAGGCAACTGAGCCGCGTCGAGACTCTGTCTCAGAAAACTGGGCCAGCATCGATTTTTCGGGCACCCGAAGACTTTGTCTTCGGTCAAGTGATTGAAATACCGACGCTAATTCGCTCGCTCCATGGCGGAGACAGATATTGTTCAGGACTATTCCCCGAACTTTGAACAATGGATTCGCGATTTCAGCGAATGGCAGACTCGAATCGGCTTCGACCCGTCTTGGCTGGGCGATTACCGATTCGACATCAAGTTCGATTGGGACACCGCTGGCAGCACAATCGAGTTCGGCGATTTCGAGGGCATGCCGAAGTGGCAGCGCCGCATGCAGATTCCACAGCAGAACATCCGCGACGCGATCATCAGCATGGTCAGCGTGCAAGGCGATACTGAGTTCGCCAGCGTCGAGCAGCAGAACCACCTGCTCGAGACAGCACCGACCGAGTACGACAAGAAGTCGGCGTTGCGAATCATGTGCGAGGAGCAGCGCCACGGCTGGCAGATGGCTTACCTGCTCTGCACCTACTTCGGCGAGCACGGCGTCCGCGAGGCTGCGAAACTGCTCGAGCGCAACGCCCAGGAAGGCACGAGAATCCTCGGTTCCTTCAACGAGCCGATCGACCACTGGCTGGATTTCTTCTGCTTCACCCACTTCATCGACCGCGACGGCAAGTTCCAGTTGAAGATGCTCAGCACCTCCTCCTTCAAGCCGCTCGCGGCTTCGATGGGACCGATGCTGAAAGAGGAATCATTCCATCTCGGCACCGGCGCTAACGGCCTGCGCCGAATCGTCAAGCAAGGAGTGATTCCCTGCGCTTTCCTACAGAAATACGTCAACAAGTGGGTCAGCACCGGCCTCGACCTCTTCGGAACCGACGATTCAACCAGCGCTCAGTGGGCTTACGTCTTCGGCGTCAAAGGGCGCTACGATGAGCGCGAATCAAGCGAAGAGGCGGATCGGCTCCACCTCAACGAGGCGAGCCGTGAATTCTACTTCCAGGAATTGCGCGACGAGATGCGAAGAATCTCCACAGCGCGCATGGAGGGCGAGCCGGAGTTGTTCATCCCATCCGACAGATTCAACCGCGGCATCGGAAAATTCGCCGGCAAGCGTTACACATTGGACGGTGAGATGTTCGAGGGGAACGATTCCGATTGGCAAGCCTACCTCGACGAGGTTCTTCCTTCAGACGAAGACGAAGACCGTCTGATGAACGATTACATGCAGCAAGAGTGGATTCAATACCGCGATTGGAAGGGCGACTGAGCCGCATCCGGGTGATTCGATGCAGCACGTGGCCCTACTCGCTTTCGACAAGGAGAAGTGCAAGCCTTTCTTCGATGGATTGACCGATTTCTTCTACGAGCATCACCATTCAGAAGCTCAGAATGCGACCAGGTACGAGGCGCTTCTGTACAAGGTTCACCGCCCTTATGACGACGCGATGCTCGACATGATCGACGAATGGATGGGATTGCCGAAGCGTGATTGGCGAGACGAAACCACGCGCGAAGTCAAGTTGGCGATGTACGCGATTCGTTACCCAGACACTCTCCTGCTCGACTCCTTCACCGAGAATGCCCGCTCGGATATCCGCAGACTCTCCGCCTACCTCCACTTCACTCAACACACCTACGCGATATGGGATGAGGACAGCCGCAAGGGATTGTCGAAATTGGGGATTGAGATTCCGGCGACGGAGGTCGCCGACCCCTTCGTTTACGGCGCTTATGTCTCGGCGATCGAATTGCTGAAGGATGTAGCTCCGTTCACTTGTTTCTTGGAGCATGATGTGCCGCGGCAGCGGCTCTTCCAAGCAGCTTTGGCGGCTTACGGGCGTTCGTGAAACTTACCTCCCACAGAGCACACAAAGAGAACTGAGGATCATCCTCCTCGTGCGAGTACATGCGTATCCAGAGTGTAACGATGGAATCTCTGTGAGCGCCGTGAGAGGCCTCCTAATGATTGGATTTCAGTCGGTGGTGTAACCGATTGTCGCAGTATCACCGCTGACAGACATGACGTAGAGCGAGCGCAGGTTGACGCCCGAGTTGCCCAAACCTCTGGTGAATCCGGCGAGGGCTCCGGGTTTGTGGTCGAGTTTGGCGCTCTTGAGATTCGATACGGTGTAATTCGCACCTATTGCATCGAGTGCTGAGATGGTGTCGCTTGGATTGTCGGTGAGGATTGCTGCCGATGCTGAGTCATCACCGATCGCAACGATGGCGAGGATGTTGACCCCGGCTGCAGCGATGGCTTCACAATGAGTTGCAAGTGATCCGGGCGCGTTGTCCATGGTTAGTCTGAATTCCTTCATGCCGCCCGTTCAAGGTCTGCGGCCTTGAATCTGTCGAAGGCGATTCTGGTGGATTGATTGCAGATTACCTTCCTCAATACGAACACAGAGATTCCATCAATCTAAAATGGTAATCGCATTTCTTGTCTTCAACTAATCCAGTTTTCCATAGTGAACTCCGTGAGCACCGTGAGATTCCTGACTTCGCAATGGCTATTGCCGAACGGCAGTTGGGGAGATTGATGGATGTGGGAGTCGTCGCTGTTATCGGGGCTGGGGCGATGGGCGCTGGAATCGCTCAGGTCTGCGCCCAGAGTGGTTGGGAGACTCGACTTTTCGACGCTTTTCCCGATGGCTTGGACAAGGGTATGGCTGCAATCGAAGGATTCTGGGACAAAGGCATCGAGCGTGGCAAGACCACTGCGGCGCAGAAGGCGGAATGGTCAGCCAATCTCAGTCAACACTCGGAGATGGCTGAAGCTGTCGCTGGAGCGGATCTCGTCATCGAAGCCGTGCCGGAGATCATCGAATTGAAGCGCTCGATCTTCGCTGACCTCGAGCGATTAGCCCCCTCACATGCCATCCTCGCAACGAATACTTCAGGGCTGCCGATTTCAGACATCGCCTCGGCGACCGGTTGCCCTGACCGCATCATCGGCATGCACTTCTTCAATCCCGTTCCAATCATGAAACTGCTTGAATTGGTGCGACACGACGCATGCTCGGATGCTACCATCGCAGCCGCGCAATCAATCGGTTCTGCGATGGGGAAAGAGACCATAGTGGTGCGCGACGTACCTGGATTCGCTACTAGCAGACTCGGTGTCGTGCTCGGCAATGAAGCCATCAGAATGCTCGCCGACGGCGTCGCCTCGGCGAGTGACATCGACACTGCCATGAGACTCGGCTACCGTCATCCTATGGGACCTCTCGAACTCTCTGACCTCGTCGGACTCGACGTCCGACGAGACATCCTCAACAATCTGGCTGACGCCTTCCAGAACGATTCCTACCGCCCACACGCTCTCCTCGATGCGCTGGTCGAAGAGGGCGCTCTGGGGAGGAAGACGGGCATGGGAATCTACGACTGGTCGGGTGAAGCCAAGGCTGAACGCGATGACCTGCCACTGTGAATGATTGATATGGATCCACTGCTCATCGAATCGATCGGCATCGTCGCTGGAATCCTCGGCGTCATCGCTTGGCTGCCACAGCTCCGCCGTGTCTGGAAAGAGAATAAACATGAAGGGATTTCACTCCCCACATTCTGGCTCGTCGCCTCCGCGCTCTCGCTCTGGCTCATCTATGGTTTCTTGATTGGCTCGCTGGCGATGATTTTTGCCAATATCGCAGCGCTGGGTTGCATTCTCGCGCTGATCATCGGAGTCAATCGACTGCGTCGAGAAGGCTAAAACTCAATGGTCGAACCGCGGGGTCACCAAGGGCGTGTAGATCAGCCTGGAAGATCGCTTCGTTCGCAACGAAGAGGCCGCGAGTTCAAATCTCGCCACGTCCACCAACAGAACTCAGCCAGAGGCGAGTTTGAACTCGCGTCCTCGTCCATTCGACGCTGACTCCGTAAGGACCTCGCTACGAGGTGGTCAGCAGATTCTCGCTCGGCCGATTCATTCTTCTTCGGCAGCGCTGAAATTCGGTTCTCGCTTTTCAAGGAAGGCGCTGACTCCTTCGGCGAAATCTGGGGTCAGTGAAGCAGCCGTTATGGCGACTCTCTCGAACTCGAGTTGAGTCTCCATGAATGTGGTCGAGGACGCGTCGAGCAATTGCTTCGTCGCCTGACGGCTGACTTGTGCCCAGCGTCCCCAATTCGCCGCAACCTCGACGGCTCGATCGAGCAGCACCTCGGCACTCACGACCTCGTCAACAGCCCCGTATTCGAAGGCTTGCTCGCCAGTCCAAATATCATTCTCGAAGAAGAATCGACGTGCTCGCTGACCTCCCACCAGCCTCGGCAGCAACCAAGTCGAGGCACCATCGGGCGACAAGCCCAAGCTGAAGAAAGCCGCTGCCAAGCGCGCTTCAGGTACGCAGACTCGGTAGTCGGCAGTCAGTGCAAGCCCCAATCCTCCACCCGCAGCAGCCCCATTCATCGCCGCCACGAAGATCGTCGAATCGTGACGTAATCTCAATTGCAGAGGGTGGAGGACACCAGTCAATTCGCCTACGAGGTCGGCGATGGTACCATCATCGATCGCATCGGCGAACTCGCCGACATCAGCACCGGTACAGAAGAATCGACCAGTCCCAGTCAGAACGATTGCTTTGCAGGACACATCGTCGAGCAATCCACCCAGAGTATCGGATATCACATGGATGGATTCTCGCGAGAAAGCATTCCGCGCGATTTCAGCAGAGAGTGTGACAAGCGCGACCCCATCATCGAGGCGTTGCACCACGAGGCTCATGGCCGCCCAGTCGAAGCCTTGCTTTTCAACTGCATGAAGGTGATAAGTCAACTCTCCATCCCCTCACTATGCACGCGCGCGACCGCATCTACATCGACGGTCAATGGGTTGAAGCAAGCGGCGGAGGCGTAATCGAAGTCATCGACCCGGCAACCGAGCAGTGCATCGGTTCTGTGCCGGTCGGCTCGGCCGCGGACGTCGACGCAGCAGTAGCCGCGGCCAAGGCAGCATTCCCATCTTGGTCACAGTCCTCAATCGAAGAGAGACAGGGCTATCTGAACGCGATCTCGGCTGCCATCGGCGAGCGTGGCGAAGAACTCGCACAACTCATCACTTCCGAGGTCGGTACGCCGATCAACTACAGTCGAATGGCCATGGTCGGAACTCCGCGGGTCGTCTCGCGCTCGTACGCGAAGATGCTCGATTCCTTCGAATGGGAGTCGGAAGTGCGCAATTCGCTGGTCGTCAAGGAAGCGATCGGAGTTGTGGGGATGATCACGCCCTGGAACTTCCCTCTTCACCAGATAATCGGTAAAGTCGCCCCCGCCCTCGCCGCCGGATGCACAATGGTGCTGAAGCCGTCGAAGGAGGCGCCTCTGAACGCCTTCGTTCTGGCTGACATCATCGACGGAATCGGGCTGCCCTCAGGGGTGTTCAATCTGGTTTCAGGCCACGGCCGCGACATCGGTAAGACGCTTTCCGGCCACCCTGATGTCGATATGGTGAGTTTCACCGGCTCGACTGGAGCTGGTGTCCAAGTCAGCGAGGTCGCCGCACCCACCGTCAAGCGTGTGACGCTGGAATTGGGTGGCAAGAGTGCGAATATCATCCTCGACGATGCAGATGTCGCGAAGGCTGCCAAGATGGCTGTCTTCGCCTGTTTCGGTAATTCAGGACAGGAATGCTCGGCGCTCAGCCGATTGTTGGTGCCGAGGAGCAAGCGCGACGAGGTCGTGGCTGTCGTGGCTGCGACGATGGAGCGCTATTCTGTCGGCGACCCACTCGACGAATCGATGCGCTGCGGGCCTATGGTCTCAAAGCGCCAGCAGGAGAGTGTCGCCGACTACATCGCCAGTGGAATCGCAGATGGTGCCACTCTGATAGCCGGCGGAGAAGGCATGCCAGAGGGTTTAGAGGCAGGATATTTCGTTCGACCCACAGCATTCGCAGACGTCACGCCCGAGATGACGATCTTCCGCGAAGAGGTATTCGGACCACTTCTGGCAATCACCACGTACGAGACTGAAGAAGAGGCGATCGCCCTTGCGAACGACTCGGAATACGGATTGTCCGGCGGCGTCTGGTCGGCTGATGAGGAAAGGGCCATGCGAGTCGCGAGAGCCATGCGAACCGGGCAGGTCAGCATCAACGGTGGTGCATTCAACGTCAGTGCACCATTCGGCGGTTACAAACTCTCGGGCAACGGCCGCGAACTCGGTCTACACGGGCTCGAGGAATTCCTCGAAATCAAGGCAATTCAACGCTGAGGCGAGCTGATGGTCGGCCGCCTGCTGGTCATAACGGGTGCCAGTGGAGTCGGGAAATCGACGCTGACGACAAGGGTCGCTTCGGCATTGGAATTCGAGAAGGTCGCCTCGACCGACACGGTTCGTGAGATTCTCAGGACTCAACTCGGTATCGAAGCCGAACCGGCTCTGCATC
>Ga0302120_10000047_pt1 | contig 42094 bp, 39 predicted proteins | sample AG5_Bottom_MG_FD_203118 | JGI IMG/M metagenome (GOLD analysis project Ga0302120, IMG submission 203118) | Marine microbial communities from Western Arctic Ocean, Canada - AG5_Bottom | ecosystem: Environmental > Aquatic > Marine > Oceanic | place: Canada: Western Arctic Ocean | collected 2017-10-01 | reverse complement strand
CTGATAACTGGGGCTTCAGGCGGCGTGGGATCTGCTGCAGTTCAACTTGCAAAACGCAGGGGTGCAAAAGTTATCGCCATTGCGGGTGAGGATAAGCATAAACAGGTGTCACAAATTGGCGCCGATATACTGTTAGGGCGGTCTGCTGATCTGATAGCGGCGCTTGGGGAGCAATCAGTCGATGTCGTGGTCGATAATGTGGCTGGGAGTGGGTTTCCTACCATGATAAAGCTGTTAAAACGAGGAGGGCGGTTCGTTTCATCCGGCGCGATTGCGGGACCTATCGTTGACCTTGATATGCGTGATATGTACTTAAAAGACATCACATTAATGGGGACGACTGCTTGGGATGAAACGACTTTCCCCAATATTGTGAGATACATAGAGCAGGGCGAAATTCAGCCGGTTTTGGCGGAGACCTTTCCGTTAACGTCGATCGCTGAGGCCCAAAAGAAGTTTCTTGAAAAAAAGCACGTGGGTAAGTTTGTATTAGTACCTTAGTCAGAGAAGTGACTTAATAGGATAAGGTAATCGGATACTTTGCTCAGCTGCTTTAAACGTTTCGTTTTTTTGAGAGCTATTGTTCATATATGTCTAGCCAGTAATAAAAGCCGAGGTCTTCATTTGTGTCGATACTAGCGATAGTGGCAAACTGCTCAGAGTCGCTAATAGCTAATGTTGTATCGGCGTAAGGTGAGGTTTCCATACTCAGTGGCGTGAGCATTATTATGGCCAGCGCTGCGCAAGACGAGCCGAGCACGATCCAAGACCATGTGTTTGAACGTGATCGCTGGCCTCTAAGCGCTTTATTCCTAGCGATAGCTAGCTGGAAACTGTCCTTTACTGAGGTGCCATCTTCAATAGAGAGCAAATCTTCGGTGAGTTTTTTCTGGTCGATATTAGTCATAGTGGTATCCATCTAACTGCTCTCTCAGTTTTTCTAAAGCCCGAGAATAATGCGTTTTCACGCTGCCTTCTGTGCAGCGCATGGCATGGGCCGTTTCACGAGTACTTAAGCCTTCCCAAGAGCGAAGTAAAAAAGCTTCTCTCTGACGGCTTGCTAGTTTTTTCACACCTTCAGCCAACCTGTCAACCCTTCGTTGGCGCATTAACATTTCGTCGGGCTCCTCTGATCGGCGCTCCGCATGGTTGGTTAAGTCTGGTTGAACATAATCATCGTTTTGTTCGTTGTCTAAGCTTTTCCAAATGAAAATTTTATTTTGCACGGCCTGACGTCGATAGTGGTCGGTAATTTTGTTATTTAAAATACGGTAAAACAGAGGCTTCCATTCTTGCACTGGTTTAAAAGCGTATTTTTCCACCATTTTGAACATGGTCTCCTGCACGATATCTAAGGCATCTTCCTGCCGGCTAGTGCTCATTTTAGCCATTTGAAAGGCTCTTTTTTCGATATCTTTTAGAAATTCTTCCATTGTTCCATAGGATAGCGTGACAGAATCTGCAGTCGAGTCGATTTGAGGGGTCTTAGGTCCATTGGACTGTGAGGTATGATTAGCCATCATGGTCATTAGTTAATGTGCCCCTGTAAAAGCGGTCCAGCCCTTAAATTAAAACCCTATTACATTGTTAACGCGAGTGATCTCAATGGGTTGACAGTCTCTCTGCTAATCGTAGCCTATAATGCAAAGTCTGCCCAGATAGGGCAGTGATCCGAGGGCTTTTCAAAAGCGCGAGCCTCTGTGTCGATGCCTGTGTCGATGAGGCTCTCCACTGCGGCATGTGACGCCAGAATGAGGTCAATACGAAGACCTCGCTTGGGGTCTTGATCAAATCCTCGGCTGCGATAATCAAACCAGCTATAGGAACGATCATCGTCAGGGTGCATAGACCTATAAGTATCAATTAGGCCGCAGTCAAGCAGGGCGCTTAGCCATTCGCGTTCTTCCGGAAGGAAGCAACAAATGCCACGCTGTAGCCAACGTTTTGCGTTCTCAGGTGCTATTCCAATATCAATATCAGCACCTGCAATATTCATATCTCCCATCACAATTAGTCTGTCTTCATTGCAAAATTGCCCTTTAATATAAACGTTTAGATCTGCGTAAAATTTTTCTTTCGCTGGAAATTTAGTAGGGTGCTTACGGCTTTCACCTTGAGGAAAATAACCATTGATAACGTGCAGAGTCTTGCCATTGAAGGCGTACTCGCCATGGATCATCCGGCGTTGAGAATCTTCCGCATCAGTTGGATAACCACGTGTGATATTCGTCGCAGGTATTTTGCTGAGCAACGCGACGCCGTAATGGCCTTTTTGACCATAGAAATGGACTTTATATCCCATGGCTGTAATGGCGTCGATTGGGAATTCTTCATCGCTTACCTTAATTTCTTGCAGCCCGATGACATCTGGCCGATGTTGTTCTAATACAGTTTCTAGTTGATGCATTCTGGCTCTAATGCCGTTTACGTTAAAGGACATTACTTTAATTGGAGCTGTCATTAAGGCGTCGCCATGTTAGGTTCAAGTTGGACAATTTGAAGTCTATTGCTTGCAGATATCACACCTATTTGATTGCCGAGTATCTGTCCTGCTTCAAACAGAATGGGATCTGATTCAGCAATGTTATCTTCGTCGATCTCTCTATCTTCTTTCCAAGACTCTGTGTCACTATTAGGGCTTAACCCCTTAGCCTTCAGTCGTTTGTTGTCCAGAGAAAATAGCGCCTTATCCCAGGCCTCACTTCGGGCCCTTCGCTCGGACAGATTTAACGATAATTCAGCGTCAGCACTCCAAAAATCACTTAGGTCGACACGTTCAAAAAGGTGAATGAAGTCAGGATCTTGTTGAATTCGTTGTTGATGCGCATCGGTTAGCGTGTCGAGATAGGGCGTTAAAGTATCATCGATCTTATGGGGGACTCGGTGGATACGATCCCAGGGGAGCACATTGTCCAGCTGGCTTTCGCCTACTTCTTCGGTGTCATAAGCAGAGGGAAACGCGATATCGGGTAGAATGCCACGATGTTGTGTGCTATCACCAGAAACTCGGTAAAACTTTGAAATAGTCATTTTGAGCTGGCCACTGCTCAAGCCTGTGATATCTTGCACCGTCCCTTTACCAAAACTCTGGCTGCCAACGATCAATGCTCGACCGTAGTCTTGAAGAGCTCCTGCTAAAATCTCTGATGCAGAAGCACTTAGGCGGTTTATTAACACCAGCAGGGGCCCTGAGTAGGCTGCGCGCCTTGAGGCTCGGTGATAGCGGTTTACTCGCCCATTTGCATCGCGGATCTGCACCACAGGTCCATAATCGATAAACAAGTCCGTTAGTGTAGTGGCTTCCTGTAAGGAGCCACCGCCGTTGTTTCGTAAATCTAACACGATGCCGTCAACCTGTTGTTCTTCGAGCTCTCGAAGTAAGTGCAACACATCTCTAGTGGTGCTCTTATAGTCGGGGTCTCTAGCGCGATAGGCTTCAAAGTCCATATAGAAGGCGGGGATATCAATCACGCCGAGTTTATAGGGCTTACCTTCCTGCTCAATCTCCAGAATTTGGCTCTGTGCAGACTTGTTTTCTAGTTTTACTTTGTCACGAACAATTGCGATGGTGGTCGAGTTACTGTTGTCACCATCTGCTGGGATGACTTCAAGTTTTACCGTGGTACCTTTGGCACCCCGGATAAGAGCTACCACCTCGTCAATTCGCCATCCTATAACATCTACGATCTCGTCCTCACCTTGGCCAACACCGATAATTTTGTCTTCCGCCTCCAAAATCCCTTGCACATCGGCTGGGCCACCAGGAATAACCTCAATAACCTTTGTGTAGTCATCTTCAGTGGTTAGTTGAGCGCCGATACCCTCCAGGGAGAGAGACATATTAATTTGAAAGTTTTCATTAGTGCGCGGAGTGAAATAACTTGAATGTGGGCCATAAATCGAGGTGAGAGCGTTAGCGTAAAGTTGAAAAACGTCTTGGCTATCGCGTTGTTCGTACTGCTTTATTCGAGTCGTGTAGCGCTTTATCAGTAACTCGCGTGCCTCAGTGGGATCTTTTTCATTAAGAACTAACCGTATCATGGAGTCTTTTATACGCTTTTCCCAATGAAGTGCTGCGGCAGGGGCAGATTCGTGCCAGACCCGTTTGTCAGGGTCTAGTATGACGCTTTCATCGGTGTTGTACTCAATAAGATAGTCGACATCTTCTAGCAAGATTATATTTTGGTTTAACTGATCAATGGCTCGATCACGCAGGCGATTGAACATGGCAAACCCAGGCTTGACGTCACCGCGCTTGGCTAGATCGTCAAGCTTTAGCTTCCATTGACTGAATTCCTCAATGTCTGAGCGCAGAAAGTAGCTCTTTCCAGGGTCTAGCATCTCAATATATTGATCTAGGTACCGCTCTGAAAGTTTGTCATCAATTGATTGGGCACGGTAATGTCGAGCATCTAACCGCTCGATGATCTCTCGATACAGCGCTGACTGACCCGACTCCGGTACTATCGGAAGCGCTGCGCTAGCTTGTGTTGATATCAGAGTCGCTAATACTAAAACAGTGTGGAGAGCTCTAAACGGTAAACGCATACTTGATTCCTTGGTGGTCAGGCAGAGTTTACCAGAACTACCCACTATGGATAGGCAGTAGGTTTGATAATTAGAATCTTTTTTTGACAGCAACAGCATTAGCCGTTGCGGTATACGGAGCCTATAAGTCGAAGTATTCAATGTCTAGCGCAAGTGGTTGCTTGAGGTATTCAAGTGATAGGGGCGGGGCGTATGGACGCAAAGGAATTACCTATGGTGGTAGCTGTGCAGAGTATCCGACATAATAATTGTCTATACGGCGCAGCTGCCACGTTAAATCCGTTAACATTCTTTGCTGATGGCACTATCATAATGAACCATCAGGACTTCAGTCAGCAATGTAATCAATAGGGTTTTGATAAGTAACCGGATGTTTGTCATGCAACGCAACCCCAAGTGTCACGCCTTTATAACAAACTCTTTGATAGCGTCATTGAGGGAAGCGGAGAAATGGTTGCGTTAGTTAAGTTTTTAGTCATCGCAAAGGCAGGGCTGCCAGTCATCTACCTTATGTCCGCTAATGTTAATTAGCGGACATAGCTAGACAAGCCTTATAACAGCTGATACAGTCCATTCTTACTTAACGTAACTTCTCAGGCAGCATTAACCAATGAGCAAAGCATTTAAAGCCACCCCCTTATTTGACGCCCATAGGTCATTTATTAGATTGCCAATGGGTGCTCGCATGTTGGATGACTATCCCGACTCTAAAGCTTTCTTAGAGCATGTCTGCGATTCAATTCCAGCGGCGATCGAGGATTTCTCCTATACCCAGGCGTTCTTGAAAAGTTACAGTCGCAAAAGTGAAGCCACCTATCGCAGCTACCGCAATGAGGTTGAGCGTTTATTACTGTGGACCTGGACCATCGAAGGCAAAAGTGTCATAGCCCTTAAGCGTCAAAATTTAGAGTCATACTTTGACTTTGTACACAATCCGCCAGCCGCCTGGGTGGCTAACTCTGTGGGCGATCGTTTCCGTCAGATCGGCGGAGAGTCGCGTCAAAACAAAGAATGGCGGCCGTTCGTCGCCAAAATAGCCAAACAGGACCGTAAAACTGCCATCGAAGCCGGCAAATCTATACCGTCAGCTAAAGATGGACATACGTTGTCTCACGAAGCGATGAAAATTTGTTACTCCGCATTATCCTGTTTCTATGATTACCTGACTGACGAAGGATACGCGTTTGGCAATCCAATACCTGCGATACGTAAGCAGTCGCCGTTCCTAATTAAAGGTGTGACCAGTAAAAGTGTTAAAAGGCTCTCAGATTTACAGTGGGATTATGTCCTTGATTGTGCCGCCTTGGCCGCCGACAAAGATCCAGCATACGAGCGGATGCTCTTTACGGTCGCAATGCTCAAGACCCTGTATCTAAGGGTCTCAGAGCTGTCTGATCGGGCAAACTGGCAGCCGGTCTGGAAGCATTTCTGGCAGGACACTGATGGCAATAACTGGCTTAAAGTCTTGGGTAAAGGTAATAAAATACGAGATGTTTCCGTGCCGAATTCGCTCGGGCCCTATATCAAGCGCTACGAGAGCCATCGCCAGTCCTTAAGTGCTAGTTTTGGTGTAAATGCTACCTTGGTGGCTAAAAATCGTGGTGCTGGTGGTATGACGTCACGACAATTACGCCGGATTGTGCAGCAGGCTTTTGATGTGGCCCATGAGAAAATGCGTGTAGAGGGGTTTTCTGATGAAGCGACAGCCCTTAGAGAGGCTACAACCCACTGGCTGCGGCACACAGGTGCCTCGCAAGATATTGCCACGCGCCCTCTTAAGCATATGGCTGACGATCTGGGCCATGCCAGTATGGGTACCACTGACAGGGTGTATATTCAGTCCGACATGAAAGAACGGGCGAGGACAGGCAAGGAGAGAGACGTATAACCTTTAATCGCCTATTTCCTTAAAAAAGCAGGCAGGTGCCCTGCTTTATAGCCTGATTGAGCTAAACATTTAGCAGCAAGTGCTCGCGCTCCCACGATGAAATAACCCTATTGAATTCCTCGAATTCAACTAACTTGATAGAGGTATACAGTTGAATAAACTTCTCACCAAGGATATCGATAATGTCTTGGTCTTCCTGTAGCCCACGTAACGCCTCCTCGAGGGTTCGTGGAAGCTCCACATCCTCCTCATAAGCGTTGCCTTCGAAAGCCACTGACGGTTGGATTTTGTGCTTCATCCCAAGATAACCGCAGGCTAAGGTGGCCGCTATGGCCAGATAAGGATTGACGTCAGCGCCTGGGAAACGGTTCTCCACCCGGTAGTTCTTAGGTTTGGCGTCAGGGACACGCAGCCCCGTAGTCCGGTTATCGTAACCCCAGTGAAGATTGATTGGAGCTGAAACCTCACGGGTGAACCGACGATATGAGTTGACGTTTGGAGCGAACAGACTCATGACATATGGGGTGTACTTCTGTAAGCCGCCCATGTAGTGGTAAAAGGTCTCACTGTACTCGCCGTCCTTAGTCGCAAAGACGTTGTCGCCAGTGGATGAACTCAGAAGACTTTGATGTATGTGGGTCGCAGACCCTGGCTCCTCAGCCATTGGTTTTGCCATAAAGGTGGCGTAAATGTCATTTTTAAGCGCAGCTTCTCTTACGGTCCTCTTAAATGTAAATACCTGGTCCGCCAAATCTAGCGGGTCACCGTGAATAAAGTTCACCTCGAGCTGTGCGGCGCCTGATTCATGGATAAGCGTATCGATATCCAGTTCCATCGCTTCGCAATAGTTGTACATCAACTCAACAAATGGCTCAAACTCATTAGCAGCATCGATGCTATATGACTGCCGGGCGGTTTCAGGCCTGCCAGAGCGCCCTATAGGTGGTTTTAATGGTAAGCCGGGGTTTGGGTTCTTTTCTACCAAGTAAAACTCCATTTCAGGCGCGATTACTGGCGTTAGCCCTTCTTTCTTATACAGGGCCAGTACCCGTTTTAAAACATTACGGCTCGAAAATGGATGCGGCTTCCCGTCTTTGGTGAAGCAGTCGTGAATGATTTGACCCGTAACCTCGTTGGCCCATGGCACTAAACGGGCGGTAGTTGGGTCTGGCTCAAGCAACATGTCGCCATCAACCGTATCCAGAAGCTCCCAAAAGTCATCGGAGTACTCGCCGGTGACCGTTTGCGCCAAGATACCTTCGGGGAGACGACTGTCTTCCTTGAGGAATTTCTTCGCTGGGATGAATTTCCCTCGAGCGTTACCAGTCATATCTGGAACGAGACATTCAACCTCAGTGATCTTGTTTTCCTGAAGCCAGCTTTCGATCGATTTATTACTTGCCATGGAGCACCCTCTACAAGGTTAAAGTTGAATTATTATTCAATTAAAGTTGAATTATTATTCAAAAAGACCATAATGTCAATTAAACCCATGACCCAGAAATATTATATGGACTCTTATTACACCGCTAGCAGCCCTGCTGGGCCTTCGTTTGAGTCTCTTCATGGGGAAGAAGTCGCTGATGTCTGTATCGTTGGCGGCGGCTATACGGGCCTGTCCTCTGCACTACACCTCGCCAAAAAGGGTTATAAAGTAGTGCTCCTTGAGGCTGAGACCGTTGGTTTCGGAGCTTCTGGCCGAAACGGTGGCCATGTCGGTACTGGCATGAATATGGATCAGCAGGATATAGAGCGTAAATTTGGCGGTGAAATTGCACATTCCCTGTGGACGATGAGCCTAGAAGCCGTGGATACGGTCAAGGAGCTTATCTCAGACCACGGCATTGATTGCGATTTAAAGTATGGCGGCGTGCATTTGGCGCACAAACCCGGTTACTGTAAAGAGCTTGAAGGCGAGATAGAGTTTTTACAAAATCGTTATAATTTCAATGATATAGAGTATATACCTAGAAATAGACTTAATGAAATAATAGGTAGTAAGGCTTATTATGGTGCGCAGTGGAACAAGGCATCGTTGCATCTTCATCCGCTGAAGTATGCTTTAGGTCTGTTACAGGCCGCGGTGGATGCAGGCGTTACCATTTACGAGCACTCTAGGGTGTTGTCATACAGTGGAACACCGGTGGTTGTTAAGACGACCAGGGGCCAAATTACTGCTACTGACTTGATTTTAGCGTGCAACGGTTATATTGAAGACCTTGAGCCTAAGATAAACGGTTATATTATGCCGATTAATAACTTTATTGTTGCGACAGAGCCCCTATCAGACGAGGTTGCAGCCTCTTTGATCCCAAAGGACACCGCCATGGAAGATTCGCGGTTTGTCATCAATTATTGGAAATTATCTGCTGATAATAGGCTTATTTTTGGCGGTGGTGAAAACTATCGACGCGGATTTCCGTCGGACATCAAAGGCTTTGTCCAGCCTAATATGTTGAAGGTCTACCCACAACTGGCTGACACTCAGATTGACTATGGTTGGGGTGGCACCTTGGCTGTTACGCTAAACCGTCTCCCTCACTTTGGTCGCATTAACGGCAATATTTGGCATGTACAGGGCTATTCTGGCCATGGCGTGCCGACTGCTACCTTTGCTGGCAAGCTTGTAGCAGAAGCTATCAGCGGTAAGCACGAGCGTTTTGATATAATGGCTAATCTCCCCACGGCCAGGTTCCCTGGGGGTACTCTGTTGCGTTGGCCTGGTATGGTAGCCGGCATGCTCTACTACGCCATGCGCGATCGATTTTAGGAGAACTTATCATGGCATCTATTAGAGCCCTGTCGCCACGAAGTAAGCCAGTCCAAAAGCGAGCACTGGCAAGGCGTGAGCAAATTTTGGCCGCTACAGCGGTGCTGCTCGAGGAAGTTGGTCAAGATGATTTAACCACGATTTTGGTGGCTAAGCGGGTTGGCGTTTCGGTCGGGACTCTTTATCACTATTTTCCCAATAAATACGCCATTCTATACGCTCTAGCGGAACAGTGGCTGGGTGAATGGAACCTCGCCTTGCTAGAGCTTGAGGCTCACAAAATAGAGTCTTTAAGTCTTAAAAAGTTCGTTGAAATGGTATTGGACCGTACCCTGTTGGTTTACAAGAATCAGAGCGGCATCCTTCCTCTGGTGCAGGCTATGTTCGGCGTTCCAGAGCTCAAAGAGCTGGACAGCCAGCACGATGAGTTGATTATCGCGTCGATGGCTCGTATGTTTAGGCGTTTAGAAATAACAGAAGATCAAGCAGAGCTATCTAGGCTAGGAAGCGTATGGATGGAAGTCAGCCATGCTCTGCTCTTGGTGATCGTTGACCAAAACCCAACAGACTCAGCACGCAGCCTTTCAGATCTCAAGTTTCTGAGCCTCTGTCTGTTGGAACGCGCTAAGAGTCAGTTCTAGCGCGTAGCCTCTCGCATAGTAACGAATTCTTCGGCTGCTGAAGGGTGTATGCCCACAGTCGCATCAAAATGAGCTTTGGTTGCACCCGCTTTTAGCGCAATACCCATACCCTGAATAATCTCTGCGGCATGATCACCTACCATATGGCAGCCAACGACCTTGTCAAACTGTTGGTCGACGACTAATTTCATAGTTATTCGGTCGTTGCCTCCGCCTAGGGTTTGTATCATTGGCTTGAAATCTGAGGTGTACACCGAGATGTCTGTGTATTTAGCCCGTGCGGCTTCCTCGCTCAGGCCCACGGTACCTAGCTCTGGCTGACAAAATACTGCCGTAGGAATATTGTCATAGTCAATACAGGCAAGCCCATCACCATAAAGGGCATCCACCAGAACCATCGCTTCCTGAATGGCCACAGGCGTTAGCTGTACGCGGTCAATAACATCACCCAACGCATAAATGGAAGGTTCTGAGGTACAGAAATTTTCATCGACTGGGATAGATCCATCCTTGCGCAATTCAACCCCTGCATTTTCAAGCCCAAGACCCGCCGTGTTTGCGGTACGGCCTGTGGCGTAAAGCACTAACTCGGAGGACATCGACTCGCCGGACGCAAAGTTGACGTGCAAGCCATCAGCCCTTTTTTGGATGTTGGTTATCTGTGTTTGCAGATGTATGTTGACGCCTTTATCCCGCATTCCTGCCGTAATTTTGTCACTCATCTCGCGGTCAAAGGATTTCAGCAGATTATTGCCTCGGTAGACCAGGTGAGTCTCTACGCCCAACCCGTTAAGGATGCCTGCGAACTCAACAGCGATGTAGCCACCACCAACAATCATAGCGGTTTTGGGTAGTTGGTCCAGAAAGAACATCTCATTGGAGCTAACCGCATGCTCGCTACCTGGGAAATCAGGGATAAACGGCCAGCCGCCGGTGGCCACCAAGATTGTGCGTACGCGATAGGTTTCGCCGTTAACGGCCACCTGTTGAGGCCCAACCACGGTAGCGCGGCCGTTGAACAGATCAGCGCCACTGTTATCGATCAAGGTTTGATAAATACCGTTGAGACGCTCAATTTCGGCGGTTTTATTATCTCGCAGAGTTGGCCAGTCAAGCGTTGGTTGCTCGGCCTGATTCCAGCCAAAGCCTTTACTAGCATGAAATAGCTCGGGAAACTGTGATGCATAGACAAATAGCTTTTTGGGTACACAGCCGACATTGACACAGGTGCCACCAAGGTAGCGCTCTTCAGCCACAGCTACTTTTTTGCCTTTGTTGGCCGCCATACGAGCGGCGCGCACGCCACCTGAGCCGGCGCCAATAACAAATAGGTCATAATCAAACGTTAATGTCACTGTCATTCCTTTTATCAGTTGCCGGAACGCCAGCATAGCCCGCTGGTATCGTTATTCCGGGTACCACGTGTAATGAGATATTGTGCTCCATTAGCGTTTCAATTTCTTGTTTGCCTTGATCAAAGGTCAAGGGATCGCCGCAAACGAGGTGCACAACACGATTACCTTGAGCGGCTGATGTAATCATCTTCTGAATAATGTTTTCCTCTGTTACAGGGTGCTTACTCTCTGCCCTGCCGACGTAAACTCTGCCGGCATCTCTGCGCACCAGATTTAATACAGCGGCAGATACGCCCTGATCATAAAACACAATGTCGGCCTGCTGCATTAGGCGTAGGGCCTTAAATGTGAGTAGATCCGGGTCGCCAGGGCCTGTGCCAACGAGATATACCTCACCAGTCTCAATTTTATCGTGATTTTCTAGCGATTCGCTCAACAAGCGTTCAGCTTCCGTTATATTGTTGGCATAAGCCTGCTCTGCGACAGTCCCGGAGAAAACCTTCTCCCAAAATGCTTTGCGGTCTAATCCAGATGAGAATTTCGCTTTAACGGTCTCGCGAAAACGACCGGCTAAAGCGGCTAAATGACTCGTCCCAGCTGGAATCAAGCCCTCTAGCTGTGTACGTAACAAGCGCACTAGTACAGGAGCATCGCCACCACTAGAAATAGCAATTTGAATGGGAGATCGATCTACGATTGACGGGAATATCACCGTCGAGAACGCCGGGTCATCAACCACATTAGCGAGTATGTTACTGGCCTGTGCATGTTCAGAGACTAAATGGTTAAGCTTCCGGTCGTTGGTTGCTGCAATCACCAATACTATTGGTGCAAGGTCGACCATATGGCTATGGTCATAGGGTGCTGTTATTAGATTAATGGCGTTATGACCGGACTTTTGGTCGACACGAGCCATTTCGAGGAGGTCTGGGCAAAACTCTTTTGCGACAACCGTCACAAGGGCTGAGGCCTCATGGACTAAGCGCACTTTGCGCACGGCCACTTCGCCGCCGCCGACAACTAATACCTGTCGCCCTCTTAGATTGTGAAAAAGTGGCAGAAAGTCCATGTGCTAAGTGCCTGTTATCCTATGCTAGTCTTGCCATTCATCATTGGCCGAAGAACCTCTGGAATCTCGATTGACCCATCATCGCGCTGATAATTCTCCATCACCGCTAAAAGGGTACGCCCTACTGCTAAGCCGGAACCGTTGAGGGTGTGAAGTAGCTCAGGTTTGCCTTGATCATTACGATAGCGAGCTTTCATGCGCCTGGCTTGGAAGTCAGCGAAGTTACTACAGGAGGAAATCTCACGATACTTGCCCTGAGATGGTAGCCAAACTTCAATGTCATAGGTTTTTGCGGCAGAGAAACCTAGGTCGCCGCCACAGAGAATGACCGTACGGTAAGGCAGATCAAGCTTTTGCAGAATGTTTTCAGCATGGCCAACTAACTCTTCAAGGGCATCCCATGAGTTATCTGGGTGCACAAACTGAACCATCTCGACCTTCTCAAACTGGTGTTGGCGAATCATTCCTCGAGTATCACGACCGTAGGACCCTGCTTCACTGCGAAAACAAGGCGTGTGAGCGACCAATTTTATGGGTAACTCATCAACAATCTCATTTCGATAGATATTAGTCACTGGCACTTCAGCGGTTGGAATAAGGTAGAAATCTCGCTCGTCATCTAATTTAAATAGATCTTCTTCAAACTTAGGGAGCTGTCCGGTACCAAACAGCGACTCACGGTTAACGATATAGGGGACATAGACTTCTTCATAACCGTGCTCAGCGATATGGGTGTTTATCATAAATTGCGTTAGAACCCTGTGCAGAGTCGCCAAATCGCCTCGCATCTGTGAGAAGCGAGATCCAGTAATTTTAGCGGCAGTGTCAAAATCAAGGCTGTTTAACGCATCGCCAAGGTCAACATGGTCTTTAACGTCAAAGTTAAATGTCTTTGGGGTTCCCCAGGTACGAACTTCGACATTATCATCTTCATCCTTTCCCGCCGGCACCGACTCATGAGGTATGTTGGGGATGCCGTGCAATATTTCATCTAGCGCCTGCTGGACTTCTGCCAAAGCGGCATCAGCGGCAATTGAGTCATTCTTAAGCTGCTCACCCTTTAGTTTCAATGGCTCTACATCTTCACCGCTGGCCTTGGCTTGACCGATGAGCTTACCCATAGACTTCGCGTAGGCATTTCTTTCCTGCTGGACACTTTCAGCAGCAAGTTGCAGCGCTTTACGCTGCGCTTCAAGGGCTAAAAAGGTTTCACAGTCAAGTTCATAGCCTTTGACAGTGAGCTTGTCAGCGATGGCGTTCAAGTCTGAGCGCAATAGCTTGGGGTCGATCATGATCTATTCCTTAAAATAAACGAGTTAGCCAAATCGCGCTGCTGATGGCGATAAGGCATAAAATAACAGTCGCTAGTGTGTATATAAGCGCCATAAAAAGATGGCCATTTTGCCACAGACCAAGGGCATCTAGCGAGAAGGTTGAGAAAGTGGTGAAGGCGCCAATAAAACCAATCATTAGCAAACTGCGCATTTCCTGAGGCAGCGCGGCCCTTTCGACAATAACAACAAACAGTATACCCATCACAAAGCTACCCAATACGTTGACTGTGAGCGTAGCGTACGGGAACTTATGGCTAGAGACCTGAAATATCCAAGTACTTAGCGCATATCGTGCCATTGAGCCTAGAGCGCCGCCCAATGCGACTGCGAGCCACTGCATTAGCCGTTATCCTTGTTTTTATTAAGGGCGCCAGTATCGTCGAGACTGCGTAAGTAATCTAGTTTTTCGCCAATCTTCTTCTCTAAACCGCGGTCAGTGGGAAAATAATATTGTTTGTCCTCCAATTCATCAGGCAAATATTTTTCGCCAGGGACATAACCATTGTCATGGTTGTGGGCATATTGATAGTCCTTGCCGTAATCTAAATCTTTCATCAGCCCGGTGGGCGCGTTGCGCAGATGCATCGGCACATCATAGCTGGGAAGCGACTTTACATCTGCCATGACCGCATTAAAGGCGCTGTATACGGCATTGCTTTTTGCCGCAACGGCTAAATAGGCCACCGCCTGAGCAAGGGCTAACTCCCCTTCTGGGCTTCCTAGGCGCTCTTGAACACTCCAGGCATTAAGCGTTATCTCTAGGGCTCTAGGATCGGCATTGCCAATATCTTCACTGGCAATTCTGGCTAATCGGCGGGCTAGATAAAGCGGGTCACAGCCCCCATCAAGCATTCTGCATAGCCAATATAGACTGGCATCGGTAGAAGATCCTCGAATCGATTTATGTAATGCCGAAATTTGATCGTAAAAATACTCGCCACCCTTATCAAAGCGACGAGTATCACCGACTAACACCTGTTCCAAAACAGCCTGGTCAATAATAGTTTTGCCTTCGCCTTGAGCCGATAGGTCGCTGGCAATTTCTAACAGGTTCAGGGCTCGTCGGGCATCGCCGTCAGCGGCATTAGCAATTAAGCTAAGCGCTTCATCTTCAAGTACAAGCCTCTGAGCTCCCAAGCCTAAAATACTGTCGTCAATAGCGCGCTGAACTAAGGTTTTAATATCAGCTTCAGAGAGCGTTTTAAGAACATAGACTCGACAACGTGACAGCAATGCATTATTTAATTCAAAAGAAGGGTTTTCTGTAGTGGCACCAATAAAGACAACGGTGCCATCTTCCACAAAGGGTAGAAAAGCGTCCTGCTGAGACTTATTAAAACGATGAACCTCATCGACAAACAAGATTGTCTTTCGACCCCGTACGTCGCGCTGTTCTTCGGCTTTGGCTATCGAGGCTCTAATTTCTTTAACCCCAGATAATACCGCTGAAATACTCTCAAAGTGCGCATCTACCCGCGCCGCTATGATCTTGGCTAAGGTTGTCTTGCCAACACCAGGGGGTCCCCAGAACACCATGGAATGAAGAGTTCCACTCTCGATGGCTTCACGCAATGGCCGGTTGGGCCCAATAAGGTGTTGTTGCCCGTAAAAGTTCTCAAGGCTGTCTGGTCGCATTCGCGCGGCTAAAGGCCGATAGACGTCTTGGCTAAAGAGATCATTGGGCATTATTGATAATATCCACACCGGCTGGAATGCTGAAAACAAAGGTTTCTTCGTGCAGCAATGGATTTAGCTGCAGGCCACTAAGCACAATCGCTGTGGAATGACCTAGGGTATCAGTAATAATAATTGCAGCAGGCTCTCTACCGGCAAATTGCAGCTCAATCATAGAGAACAAACTCGCATTATCTCTAGGCGTCAGCAAGAATGATGGATTTTCTACTTTAAGGCTCTTTTGCGCCACTTCATAGCTGGCTTCAAGACTGTCAAGGTCGCCTGAAAATAATACAGCAGGGGTAGCACTGAGTCTGCCATCGACGCTATTGACAACCACCTGATCTAAATCTGGGTCATAGACCCACAAGGTATTTCCATCGGAGATAACTTGCTGCTCCAGAGGTGCAGTGACATGCCAGGCGACTTTAGCTGGTGAGGCCACTTTAAATAGCCCCTGAGAGGAATCTATCTCGAACCCATCAGCACCATAGACAGATTGAACAAAGCTTGCCGACAGGCTCTTAATGGGTTCCAGTAAGCCCTGCAGGCGTTCGCTATCAGTCTCTGACGTCTCACCATGGCTGAACGTAGAGGCTAAGAGCACTAACAGTACTGGGTATGCTTTCATAAACGATGCTCTAAGCCTGTGCTAATTCAAGTCTTAATTGTTGTTCTGTACCAAAATGTCACGACTACCGTTGCTGCTCATAGGGCTGACAATACCTGATGCTTCCATCTGCTCAATTAATCGCGCCGCTCGGTTATAGCCGACTCTCAGCTTGCGCTGTACAGATGATATCGAGGCCTTGCGGCTCTCCAGAACAAAGGCGACAGCCTCGTCATAAAGCGGATCAGACTCTGGGTCACTACCGTTCTCATCCCCATTATCGAAGCCCGGAACTGCAATAGAGCTAAGTGAGGCTTCATCTGTTATTTCGGTGAGATAATTAGGCTTGCCTCTGCGCTTCCAGTCAGCAACCACTTTGTGAACTTCATGGTCGTCAACAAAAGCACCGTGGATCCGCTCAGGAACACTGGTGCCTGGTGGCAAATAAAGCATGTCACCGTGACCAAGTAACTGCTCTGCGCCACCTTGATCAAGGATAGTGCGTGAATCAATTTTTGAGGACACCTGAAATGCGATGCGAGTCGGCACGTTGGCTTTAATGAGGCCAGTGATCACATCTACTGAGGGCCGCTGGGTCGCTAAAATTAGGTGAATACCAGCCGCCCTAGCCTTTTGCGCGATGCGCGCGATAAGCTGTTCGACCTTTTTACCGACAATCATCATCATATCGGCGAACTCGTCGATAACCACAACGATATAAGGCAGCGTTTCTAGAGTTGGCGCCTCAGGAGGCTCTTGCTCTGGGTCCCAGCCGAGGGTCGTCGGATCAAAGGTCCACAAAGGATCGGCCAGAGGGTTGCCAGCCTTGATTGCGTCTTCGACCTTGCGATTGTAGCCAGCTATATTACGCACGCCGAGAGCAGCCATAAGCTTATAGCGACGTTCCATTTCGCCAACGCACCAACGAAGACCGCTGGCTGCGTCCTTCATGTCTGTTATTACGGGTGTTAGCAGGTGTGGAATATCGTCGTAGACAGACAGTTCGAGCATCTTAGGGTCGATGAGGATTAACTTTACCTCGTCGGGGGACGCCTTAAACAAGAGGCTCAACAGCATGGCATTAATGCCCACTGATTTACCCGATCCAGTGGTGCCAGCAACCAACAAGTGAGGCATGCGCGATAAATCAGCGACGGTTGGAACCCCAGCAATATCATTACCTAGCGCAAGTGTTAGCGGTGAGGTCGAGCTGTCATAGGCCTCAGAGGACAGCACTTCACTGAGACGAACCATTTCTCTCTTTTCATTAGGAATTTCGATACCAACCACAGACTTTCCAGGTATGACCTCAACCACTCGCACGCTGATTACGGCCATGGATCGAGCCAAATCTTTTGCTAAGCCGCTAATACGGCTAACCTTGATGCCAGCGGCAGGTTGAATTTCAAATCGTGTCACAACGGGGCCTGGCAGTACCGCTACCACTTCAGCTGCAATGCCAAAGTCTTGAAGTTTTAATTCAAGCAGTCTTGATAAGTGTTCCAGTGACTCAGGAGAGTATCCGGCCGCTATATCTTTATCTGCAGGATCTAGCAAATTAATAGGCGGTAGAGAGCCCACGATCTCGGTATCATCAAATAGTTTCTGTTGCTTCTCACGCAGCACTCTAGGGCTAGGCGGTTTAGCTGGTGCGGCGGCTTGAATGCTTGGAGGTACGCGGTTCTGCTTTTGTTTAGTTACCGCCTCAATCTTGACTAGACGATCACTTAGAGCTTGTTTTGTCTTCTTCTCCTCTGCCCTACGCATGCTACGACGACTCAAATATTGGCGCATTGAACCTATTGCAGCAATGACGGCAAAGCCAAGCTTGTCAATTAAACGAACCCACGAGATGTCACCAAACACTGTGAGGCCGAACAAAAACAGCGCCATTAGTAAAAGGGTACTGCCGGTATGGCTAAAGAGAGCGATAACCGCATCACCAACATAAGCACCGAGAATGCCGCCCACGCCCATGCCTTCACCATAAATTTCAATGCCTGGGTATTGGATGGACGCTAAAGAGGTTGCGCTAATCATAACCAATATAAAGCCAACGATTCTAAGAATCAGGGTTGCCGCATCGAAATCCTCAGGATCCGAAATAAAATAAGTTCGCAATATCTGCATAGCCCTCAGTGCAAGCAATGCCGGAAATAAATACGCCATCACCCCAAACAATAAGAAAAACACGTCTGATATCCAAGCACCTGCTGGACCGACGAGGTTTGCAACATCAGCTCTAACGCCCGTAAAAGACCAGCCTGGATCGTCACTGGAGTAACTTACTAGCGCCAGAAAGACGATCACGCACAGTAATAGCCAGCCGATCAAAGCGCCTTCGGCGATCAATCGTTTGCCGCGGGAACTCGTCTCCGACATGTTCGATTGGGATTTTTGCTGCTGTTTTGGCTTATTAGCACTCAAAGGGCGATTTCCCTGTATGTTTGATCTAAGCGAATTGTATCTGATTCTAAAGAAAACATCAGAACTCAGGCGTCTATATTAGGCATCTATAAAATATATATCAAAAGGCATTTGGCCTAGGCCGATGTATTCATTATGATGTCGGTCAAAACCTTAGTCTAAAAATAAATTCCACTGAAATTACACCTAAATAGAGATTTTTATGCCTGATTTACAACATCACCCTTTGATTATCCTTGGCTCTGGCCCTGCTGGCTGGACTGCCGCCGTTTACGCGGCAAGAGCTAACCTCAATCCAGTGGTTATTACAGGTATTCAGCAAGGCGGCCAGCTTACCACCACCACCGACGTTGATAACTGGCCTGGTGATGACGAAGGTGTCCAGGGTCCAGACTTAATGATTCGCATGCAGAAACACGCGGAACGCTTTGATACTAAAACAATTTTTGATCATATAGAGTCGGTCGACCTGTCTGAAAAGCCGTTTAAGTTGTTTGGTTCAAACAGCTATACTTGCGACGCATTAATCATTGCGACAGGTGCTTCAGCGCAGTATTTAGGCTTGCCAAGTGAAGAGGCATTCATGGGTCGAGGTGTTTCAGCCTGTGCAACCTGTGACGGGTTCTTTTATCGTAACCAGAAAGTGGTAGTTGTAGGTGGCGGTAATACGGCGGTGGAAGAAGCCTTGTATTTGTCTAACATTTGCTCAGAGGTCGTGCTCGTGCACCGTAGAGACACACTGCGAGCAGAAAAAATGCTTCAGGATAAGCTCTTTGAGCGAGAAAAAACCGGCAATATAAGTATCAAATGGAATCAAAACCTCGACGAAGTACTTGGAGATGATGCTGGCGTAACCGGTGTACGTTTAGCTGCGAGCGGCTCAGGTGAGACTAAAGAGCTTGAAGTGACTGGCGTCTTCATCGCGATTGGTCACATACCTAATACAGATATTTTTATTGATAAGCTGGATATGAAAGACGGCTATGTCACTATTGCTGGAGGTTTATCCGGTAATGCAACAGAAACGAGCGTTAAAGGCGTATTTGCCGCCGGCGACGTGGCTGATCACGTGTATCGTCAGGCGGTAACATCCGCTGGTAGCGGCTGCATGGCTGCACTAGACGCTGAGCGGTACCTAGACGACTAAGCCCTACTTATAGGTCTATATTGGAATTTAGATCACTATGAACCTTGCTTTCCTAGACCCAGATCAACCCCAGTTTCCGGACCCTAGCACTGCTCTGGCAGAGCCAGATGGCCTGCTGGCGTTTGGCGGTAATCTTGAGCCCAAGACGTTGATTGATGCTTATCGGCAAGGTATTTTCCCTTGGTATCAAGATGAGGACCCTCTTCTTTGGTGGAGCCCTGCCACTCGTTGTTTAATCGAACCGAAAGCACTCAACATATCACGCCGGTTGCTCCGGTTACTGCGACAACAGCCTTACCAGATTAAAACTGACAGCGCCTTCAGCGCGGTAGTTAAAGCCTGTGCAGAGCCGCGGGGTGATGGCGGTACCTGGATTACAGAAGAGATGATGGATGCGTACACAGCCCTGTATGAGCAAGGACAGGCGCACTGCGTCGAGGTTTGGGATGGTTCTGATCTTGTGGGCGGTATTTATGGCGTACACATAGGTGGTATATTCTGTGGCGAGTCCATGTTTAGTCGGGTTGATAACGGCTCAAAGATAGCTATTGCGCATCTTTGTCAGTGGATGGCCGTAGAAGGCCTTGAACTTCTCGACTGTCAGATGATTAATCCCCACCTGCTCTCCCTCGGCGCCATTTCTATGCCGCGTTCAGACTTCTTGACGCGATTGCACAATATCCGCGATCGTGAGCATAAATGGTCACTTACCGATTCACATGATTGGCAATGGCGTTAGCGCTGAGTTAGTTGAGTCCGCGGCGACAATGAATTAGGCTTATTTCATATTATTAAAGCATCCGTCACATGAGCAGAGACATTGCAGCTGATATTCAGCGCATTAAATTATTTCAGACCGAGCCACACCCCTGCAGTTATCTTCCGGGCCGTGAATCTACGACAGCCTTCGTTGACCCAGATCTAGCTGTAGATCCTGAAGTCTATGAACGCTTGAGTATGGTCGGCTTCCGTCGCAGTGGCCCCTACCTGTATACGCCAATGTGCAGTGCCTGTAGGGCCTGTGTTCCAGCACGGTTGCCAGTAGCTGCATTTAAGCCTACTCGCGCTCAGAAGCGGTGTTTAAAGCGTAATATGGACCTTAAAGTCGTCCGATGTAAAAGCATAGATACAGATCAGCATTATTCGCTATACGCTAAGTACATAAACGAACGCCACGCAGATGGGGATATGTACCCTCCATCGAAAACTCAGTTTGATCAGTTCCTCGGTGACGCTTGGGAATGCACCCAGTATTTAGAGTTTTACTTAGATCATCAGCTTATTGGTTGTGCGGTCGTTGATGTGCTCCCAAATTCGCTGTCGGCCATCTATACCTACTTTGACCCCGCCTATGATCGGCGTGGCCTAGGGAATCTGGCAGTACTCCTACAGATTAAGATTGCAGCAGAAATGGGCAAGCGTTACGTGTATTTAGGCTACTGGATTGAAGATTGCCAGAAGATGAATTACAAGAAGCAATATCAACCAATAGAGTTATTCGAAGAAAATAGCTGGCATTTGAGTAAATGACTTTGCTAAAACCGCCGATTTAGGGCAAACTGCGCCCTTTTTTACGGACATGAATAATTAGTATGGCGAAAGAAGAGCACATCGAATTCGAAGGAGAGGTGATAGACACCCTTCCGAACACCACTTTCAAAGTGAAGCTGGAAAATGATCACGTGATCATTGCCCATATTTCAGGAAAGATGAGAAAACACTACATCAGAATTTTGACCGGCGATAAGGTTAAGGTTGAGATGACCCCTTATGATCTGACCAAAGGTCGCATTACCTTCCGCGAGCGGTAAGCTCCAAAGACCTATTTATTAAAGATTATAGACGCCAAAGGGGCAGCTAGTGCTGTCCTCTAGCTTATTTTTTGATACACACAAAACCAACCATCTATATTGTCAGTCTCATAATATTTATCTTTCTTTAGCTGCAAGCAACGGGCTTTCCCATCGCTAACCAGGGATGCAAATTTTTGTTCGAAGCCGCGTGATTCCCACAAATCCTTGTGCACAGTGCAGGCCAATATGCCGCCCGCTCTTAGAATACGAAAAATATCATCAAGGGGTTCTGGTCCAACATGGCCGTGGGTAAACGTTCCCGAGGATATGACACCGTCGTAGCTACTGCTGAGACGATCAATAGGTTCATTAACATCTCCGACAATTAATTCTCTATAAATGCCCTGCTCTCCGGCAACTCGTACCATGTCAGGTGACAGATCTATGCCGTCAAGCGCCCGATAACCGTTGTCGGCGAGTAGCCGACAGGTCAGCCCGGTGCCACAACCAACGTCAAATATCTCTGATTCTGTGTCGGGTAAATGCTCGTGAAGCAATCGTGCAATGCCTAATGGCGCAACATACTCGAGCTCATCAAGCATTTGGTGATCATAGTCATCCGCCCACTTCTTGTAAAAGTCGACGGTGCCTGCTTGGCCATCAAGCTGATATGCCTCGCTGACAAAGGTACTGGGGCCTTTAACCTGAGACATAATAACTCCCTTCGTTTAACGCCAGTAAGGTTTTGGGCTTGCTTACCTTAAGCTGTCGCCTCTTCTATGATGTCAGTGGTGACAACTAACTCATTATCTTCCACCCGTACATAAGCAGTACCGCCCTTGTCGGCCAATGAGCCAAACAAGACTTCCTCTGCTAATGGTTTCTTAATCTTTTCCTGAATCAAACGATCCATTGGCCGTGCGCCCATCTTGGCGTCATAACCATTCTCAGCAAGCCACAGGCGCGCATCATCATCAACCTCAAGAAATACCTTCTTCTCGTCAAGCTGTGACTGCAACTGCACCAAGAACTTGTCGACCACCGTTTTAATGACATCAACCGTCAGCTCGCCAAACTGCACGATATTGTCTAACCGATTGCGGAACTCAGGCGTAAACATCTTCTTGATCGCCTCCATACCGTCGGTAGTGTGATCTTGATGAGAGAACCCAATAGACGCCCTGCTCATCAGCTCGGCACCGGCATTGGTGGTCATAATCAAGATAACGTTGCGAAAATCTGCCTTGCGGCCATTATTGTCGGTCAATGTACCGTGATCCATGACCTGCAACAGCAGGTTAAACACATCTGGGTGAGCTTTTTCCACCTCGTCTAGCAAGATAACCGAATGAGGCTGTTTGGTAACCGCTTCAGTGAGTAAACCGCCCTGATCGTAGCCGACATAACCAGGGGGTGCTCCGATTAAGCGTGATACCGTATGGCGCTCCATATACTCGGACATATCAAAGCGAATCAGCTCAATACCCAATACGTTGGCCAGTTGGCGGCACACTTCGGTTTTACCCACACCGGTAGGGCCTGCAAACAAGAAACTACCAATAGGCTTGCTGCCTTCACGCAAACCAGCCCGGGCGAGTTTAATCGAGGTAGACATCGCCTCTATAGCTTTATCTTGACCAAAAACCACCATCTTGAGGTTGGTCGCCAGGTCTTTAAGTTGTGCCTTATCTGAACTGGACACACTTTTTGCTGGAATACGCGCCATCTTAGAGATAACCAGCTCAATATCACCTAAACCAACGGTCTTTTTGCGCTTGTACTCAGGCTGCAGACGCTGGTAGGCGCCCGCCTCGTCCAATACGTCTATCGCCTTGTCAGGCAAAAACCGGTCGGTGATATGACGACTCGACAGCTCAGCGGCTCCTTTAAGGGCTCGATTAGTGAATTTGAGATCATGATGTTCTTCAAAACGCGATTTTAAGCCTTTAAGAATCTCAAAAGTCTCGTCAATACTAGGCTCTGGCACATCAATTTTCTGGAATCGTCTAGCCAAGGCATGATCTTTCTCAAAAATACCGCGATACTCTTGATAGGTCGTTGAACCAATACACCTTAATTTACCTGACGACAGCAGAGGCTTAAGCAGGTTTGAGGCGTCCATAACGCCGCCAGATGCTGCCCCAGCCCCAATAATGGTGTGTATTTCATCAATAAACAGTATCGACTTTTCATACTTCACCAACTCGGCAATGAGCCCCTTCAGGCGTTTCTCAAAATCACCTCTATACTTAGTTCCCGCTAACAACGATCCCATATCGAGAGAAAATACAGTACTGCCCAGCATGGGTTCTGGTACATCACCTTCGACAATCAGCTTAGCTAAACCCTCGGCAATGGCTGTTTTACCAACACCGGACTCACCCACTAATAGCGGGTTGTTTTTGCGCCGTCTAATCAATATCTGGCTGACACGCTCAATTTCCGCATCACGGCCAATTAATGGGTCGATCATGCCAAGCTTGGCCTGCTCGTTTAAGTTGGTCGAAAACTGACTGAGCATACTGGCTTCTGCCGCTTCGTCTTCGGTCACTGACTCTGTTATCCCTTCATCGGCTTCGCCACTGTTATCTGCGTGATCAGCGTATTTGGATATTCCGTGAGAGATATAATTAACCACATCAATACGAGCTACATTTTGTAAGCGTAAAAAGTAAACCGCCTGACTCTCTTGCTCGCTAAAAATGGCAACCACCACATTGGCGCCAACGACTTCACTATGATTGGCAGAGTTAACCTGGAAAACGGCTCGTTGCAACACGCGCTGAAAGCCATGGGTAGGTTGAGTATCTGCTTCTAGTTGCGCATCAGGGAAAGTGGGCATCGTTGAATCAATAAATTCGACGAGGTCTTGGCGCAGTCCGCCCAAATCAGCACCGCACGCTGTCAATACTGCGGTGGCAGACGCATCATCCAGCAATGCCAGTAACAGATGTTCAACCGTCATAAACTCGTGACGTTTTTCGCGTGCAGTTTTAAATGCAAGATTAAGCGTAACTTCAAGTTCTCTACTTAACATCCTTATTATTCCTCGTCATCATCAGTTGGCTCCGCTTGGCAGAGTAATGGGTGTTGGTGGTCTTGAGCAAATTGAGTCACCAGCGCCGCTTTTGTCTCAGCTATATCTTCAGTATAGACACCACAGACGCCCTTGCCATGCGTATGGATGTTTAACATTATTTGAGTGGCCGTTTCTCGAGACTTGTAAAAGAACTGCTCGATCAATTCAACCACGAACTCCATTGGAGTGTAATCGTCATTTAACAAAATCACTTGGTACATGCGCGGTTTTTTCAGTTTTGGTCTAGAAGCTTCTACTACAGTGTCGTTTTCACTGTCCCAAAATTCTTTGTCGTTTTCGTTGCTCATCAATACAGCCAATTAATCAAATTTCTAAGGTGCTATGTTACAACAAACAGTGGCTATCAAGTAAGCATGAAGAGCTGTTATGGGCCACATTTTTTATCATAAAATAAATTTATTTTTTATATCATAACCGACAATTTAGACCAGCTCTCTGCAAGGTGGGCCTAACACGGCACAGTTATCGACTGAAAAGGACTTAAGTCGATCACGACTGCTCAATCACCTGACCTATTTGAACCAAGCAGCCTTCCATGCTCGCTTTAATAAAAACCTCGATCTCTACCGGCTCTACCAGAGTCTGCCAGTACAGAGTACAGCCCTGTTCTGCGGGGATAACCTCAACGCGGGCCTCATGAAAGTCAAGCGGTGTAGGCGACTCAAAACAAGAATAAACCATAGTTCTGGCCACTGCGTCGCGGCTAATAATTCGTTCCTTAATGGCACCCGCGCCAGGTAAAGATAGCGATCTAACCTCGCCATCATACTCGCAGCCTTCAACGCCTGGCACCCAGTCAACTCGGTCTGGTGTGCCGATGACGGCCCACAACTGGTCGGCTGTGCAGTCAAATTTATGTTCGATATTAATGGCGATGAGAAGGCTCCATGGTGAAGATGTTTTATTAACTGAGAAACGTTTATCGTGCTAAGTATACGCAGTTCATTGACAAATCGGCTCACACTGTTTAATTTCGCGTCCAACTTAGTCTATCCAGTCAGGATCGACTGCCAACTGCCCGAGGTATTTAATGTCACTATCACTTTATGATTGCTCTATTCCTGTTTTTATCCACTCGTTAAGCAACCTAAACGACCTGCTTGAGGCGGCCGCCCAGTACGGTGCGGAGCACGGCATAGAAGATGAAGTCCTTACCGGTGCTAGACTGTTCCCAAATATGCTACCTCTTACTAAACAGGTGCAGATAGCCTGCGATATTGCCAAGCGTGGGTCTGCTCGCATGGCGGGTATTGAGCCCCAGACAGATGAAGACACTGAAACAACCTTTGATCAACTTAAAGCCCGAATCGATAAAACTAAGCAGTTTTTAGCCAGCATTCAGGCAGAGGCCATTAACGGCACCGAAGACAACAGTATTACCATGCAAGCTGGGCCAAACGTGTACACTTTTACGACCCGAGACTATCTCAACTCGTGGGCCCTTCCCAATCTGTATTTTCATGTCACTACCACCTATAACATTCTGCGCCACAATGGTGTTGTTGTCGGTAAGGGAGACTTTTTAGGTGCAGGTGCCTTTAAAAGCACACCGGTGAGCTAGACGCAAAAACCTACCGTAAACTATAAGGCCACTCACCCAGTGGCCTTCATTTACTGCCGGCATAAAAAATGACCATAAGCACGCGTTTACTAAACTACTTCAACCGTAAAAAATCAGAGTCTACTGACAAAAACCACACCCGTTTTAGAAATGACATCTGTAACCACTGGGACCTAGACTATCTGTCATTAGAAGAACTGGAAGAGCGTTTGGCTGACCCGACTATTAAGACAACCATCACCCGAAAGAAAAAAGACTTCTAAGAACGCATGTGCCTAATATAGTTTGCGACTTTGCGCCTAAAACATAGCTTTCGCGGCGTTTCTACGCTAGCCTATGCATAAATATCTATCGTTGAACGCAGTAATCTTATGTCATTTGAGACGGCCTATAAAAAAAGTAAATACGTGGACAAAGCTCGCGAAAAGCTGCAAGAAATTTACAGCTTTGGCGACCGCAAGACGACCAAGCGCAGTAATCTCCATGACCAATTAGAAGGTTACTTTCAGGCGGGACTACTGATGCAGATTGTCAGCGAAGACGACATTAGAGCGATCGTTGATGAGGAGCACCACCTGGCCTTTGGTACCTCTCTTAAAGAGCGCAGGATTAAAGAAAAGCTTACACCCCTGGCCACCGCTACCAACTGGAAGAAATTTGATATTCCTACTATTCATAGACGTTAGCGAGGGATAGCCTGCTATTGAGTGGGCCTGCCCGAGGCACCAGTGAAAAATCCGGGAAAAGAGCATGACGGCACTAACGATTTCTCCTGTTAATAAAATGGCCTATGGCATTGGTTCGGTTGCCTTTGGCATATTCGGAGTCGGTTTTGATTACTTTTTCCTCATATTTTACAGTCAGGTATTGGGCGTTGACGCCTATTTAGTTGGCCTAGCCTTATTAATTGCATTAATCGCTGACTCGTTGAGCGACCCGCTTATTGGTTACTTCTCTGACAACACCCACACCCGCTGGGGGCGCCGTCACCCTTACATGTATCTCGCTGCTGTCCCCGCCTCGCTGTCCTACTTTTTTATCTGGAATCCCCCCTCTGCGCTATCGGGTAATGAGCTGTTTCCGTACATTTTGATGATGGCCATTTTTGTTCGCACAATGATTACGCTATACGAAATACCTAACTCAGCCTTAGTGGCTGAAATGACCGATGATTACGACGAGCGCACCAGCATTGTCAGTTATCGTTTTTTCTTTGGCTGGGCAGGCGGCACCTTTATGGGGTTTTACGCCCTCACCTATCTATTAGTGCCCACCGACGAAGTGAGTAACGGATTGTTTAATCTTCACGGTTTTGGCCAGATGGGGCTTATTTCGTCAATTGTAATCTTTGTCGCCATAATGATATCAGCGCTTGGCACCCATAGCTTTATTCCACAACTTAAGGCGCCGCCACCGAAGCAAAAAATATCGATCGGGCGTATCTATCGGGAGATTTTTGAGACTGTCTGGAATCGCTCTTTTGGGGCACTTTTTGCCGCAGCATTGTTTGGCGCCATCGGCACGGGTATTGCCACAGGGCTGTCTCACTACATTAACTCGTTCTTCTGGGGATTTTCGACGGGCCAGTTGGGGCAAATATCGTTATCGGTTGTGGCTTCGGCCGTCGTTGCATTGGTCCTAGCGCCGATCATCTCGAAAAAATTGGGTAAAAAGCGTGCGGCGATTATTACAGGGTTGCTAGCCTTTACTATTCTGCCGGCGACCATTGTGCTGCGGCTCTTTAATTTAATGCCTGACAATGGCGACCCGGTACTTTTTCCCTTGATATTGTTTATAACAATGATTGATGTTGGTTTAATTATCACCTATCAGATCTTATCAACGTCGATGATTGCTGATTTAGTTGAAGAGAGTGAACTACGCACAGGACGTCGTTCAGAGGGCGTTTTCTTTGCTTCAATGACCTTTGTCAAAAAGTTTGTTCAAGGGTTTGGCGTGGTCGCCGCCGCCACCATATTAACGCTAGCCGAATTCCCCGTTGGGGTAGCGCCGGGTAGTGTCCCAGCCGATAGCCTGTTCCGCCTTGGTGCCCTCTACGTACCAATAGTTTTCACCGTATGGATGTTGATGATCTTTTGTATTTCTCACTACGAGGTTGATCGAGACAAACACAAAGCTAACCTCAAGTCCCTGGGCCGCAGCTAAACAAAGCCTTATATGAGAATATAATAGGGTTTTGAGAGTAACCTTTGAATCTCGTTACCGCCTAAAACGAATAAGTAACCGTGGCACCCACCCTGACATCGGCGTCAAATAACACCATAAGGGACTGCTGGTTGGCTGTGGTACTGATGATCTGCCCCGCCACTGCCCAGTGGTCATTGATACTGTAGTCTAGGCCAATTGAGACAAACAGCGAATCTGCATCTAGGTCCCCTTGTAGGGTCGATGAGACAACGAGATTGCCATTAGACAGCGCGTTTCGATAACGCACCAGCCATGAGCCAAACACGCCCTCGTTGACCAAAATTTGCTGTGGGGCGAGGCCTTCTTGCTCGTCGAGTATTTTGTTGGCTTGAACACCAAGGCTTATAGACTGGTCACTTGAGATGGCGTATTCAAAGCCTAAAGAGACGCCAATTTGGTCTTTTTCGATGTCTAGGCCCGAACTCGCAACGGTAACCCCTGGAAAGAAAGATTCGTTAGGTTGTACGCCAAGGCTGAGGGCTAAGTCTATATTAAGTAGCAACTTACCAATGGCGCGGTTGGCACTAAAACCCAGCAGGACAAAATCGTTCTTGTTTGCAAGTACGTCACCGTAGCCCGCTACAGGGTAGTCATAACGTAGTTGGTTTTCGTATAGGTATGCCGCCATAAAAGAGATGTCGCTGCTTTCAAAAGACTTGCGCCATTGGGTGCCGGCCTCAAACAGAGTCTGGCTGCCGCGCTTATAGTCGCCAATGTTGTAGCCTGTATTAGCGTAAAAGGGACTGCCCGGCACCGCAACAGGGTTAAATTCGGGATAAAGGTTGATAAAGCTAGACCACTGGCTGTCATCAGCAAACACGTCCCACACTAGCATCCATTGGTTAAGTCGTGCATCTTCTATGTCTATGATGGTGAAATCACGAAATTCGGTGTGGTTAATCACATCCAATACTGAATTACCCACCGTTTCGCCCCAGACCACGGTTTGGCGCCCAAATTTAAGGCTTTGCTGACCAAAACTACGCTGCAGATAAAGCTCGTTAATACGGTATTCAGTGGCAATATTATCGTTGTTGGCTTGGTACTCGTAGTCGTCTTTCCAGTACCAGCGCGCCTGGCCGGTGGACTGCAGCAACCAACCGGGAGCAAAGGCATTTTGATAGCGAAAATTAAGCCCCAGTCGGTTGTTTTCAAGGTCTGTTTGTTTGGGTATGCGTAGCCCTGGCATGGGTTCTACGCTGTGATTGTTAACCTGCCAAAAGAGTTGCTGGCTTAATCGAACGGTAAAGCCGTCTAGCCAAGAGGCCTCTTTAGTAGTCTCAGGACTGTCAAAGGCATCGCCGAACAGGTCATCGTCAAAATTTAGCTCGTCGCCAAAGGGATCGCCTGCAGTTTCGTCAGGCTTAGTGCCCTGCCCAGAGACCATTGTTGCTAGTAACAGCAGCAGCATGGCAAACGGGTAGAGAGATAAACGCTTTAGCATCGGGTCATTAACCTATTGGGTTTGAGCTCTAAGCGCTTCGAGCCCCGTTTCGCGGTAGGCGTTGTCGGTTAGCGTGCGCTGGGTAAGAAAGGCGTCATTAATGTCCAGGTCTGTGTAGATTTCAACAAAGGCCATATTGGACAAGCGGTTACTCACCAGATTCATCATGGTGACAGACCGGGCTAGCCAGTTGTCGTTGACTAACTCAACTCGCGAGGCCATGACGCGCTTGATCTCTTTTCCGTACTTATCATACATCTCTGAACGCAGGACAACGTAGCGTTCCTGGTCTATGTAATGCACCGTGCGCGAATAACGGCTTTTCTTGGCTCTCTCGACGTTAGGAAGAGACTCAACCTTCCATACCTTGCGACCGCTCTGAATGGTGTCCTCGAGCCGTTTAAAGCTATATTCGGCCAGCTTACCGGTGTCGGTGTCTTCAGTGGTAAATTCTGAGCCAAAGATCGAGGCCGGTTCGGTTTCTTCATCTGAATCGCCGCCGGCAATGCGTTTTACTCGGCCAAGCGCCGAAAGGTACAGCCAAGTCTGATTGTTACGCCCAGCTTCGTCATAACCATAGGTAAGCATGCCTATGCCTCTTTCTGCTGGGGGTTCTAAGGTAATGCTGAGGCTCTTGGTGTCTTTGTTGTCTTTACCGTGATTAATTGACACAGACTCAAGCACTTTGACTCTGGGTCGCTCTGCGCACGCAATGCGACCTTTATTAACGCCAAACGTGCAGCTTGAGAGTTTAAGTCGAGTAAACGATGAGTCGTTGGTCGATCGTCGAGTATCGTCCATCGTCTGCATAATAGCCTCACCGGTGAGCTCTTCAGCGGCCAGGTTAACGGCAAGTGCTGTGATGCAAACAAATCTTAGTGCCTTAAACAGTGTCACGCGGTCACTCCTTTGAAATCAATACGGGTGTCGACGTTCTCTACGCCGAAGGATGGCTTAAATACAATGATCATGGCCGGAATTAAGAAAAGGTCACAAAACAGAGCAAAGAAAATAGACAGTGATCCAAAGAAGCCGACTTTTGCCATGCCCAGATAATCTGAGAAGCTCAGCACGGCAAAGCCTAACCCTATAACCATGGTGGTGAACATGACGGCCTGGCCAACCTCACGTATGGCACTCTCAAGCGCGATACTAATGCTTTTGGATTTGGTGAGCTCAACCCTGTAATGGGTCATAAAATGGATGGTGTCATCAACGGCAATCCCTAATATAACCGGCGCAATCAGTAAGGTGTCTGTATCTAGTGGTATACCTAGCAGCCCCATTAACCCAAAGGCTAAAAACGCGGGTATTGCGTTGGGTATCATGCCCATTACCCCACCCCTGAGCGATCCTAGGGTGATAATCATGATCAAACTGATTAGCACCAATGCCAGTGCAAATCCGTTAAATTGGGAGCGTGCGATCTCATCTGACACCACCATGAACGTTGCCATGGTACCAGTAAGGACAATCTCTAGGTCCGGATAGGCGGTTTTAAGATGAGCGAACCTTGCTTCAATATCCAATTCGACCTCAGCAAACATCTGTTGATAGCCAAAGGAGCCCATGCTGCGGGAGGTAACCGCAATGTGAGAGCGGCTATAGTCATCTGACACCAGATTGCGCCGATCTTCTGGGTTAGCGCTATTAAACAAATATAGCAGCTGTGACACGGCCTGATTGCTCTTAGGAATACGATAAAACTCAGGATTGTCGTCGTTCATGACTTGGTTGGTGTCTTTGACGATATTCGCCAGAGAATAGGTGCGACCGATGGTGTTTGGGTAGCGCTCCTCAAGGCTGGTCTGCAACTCATCAACCGCAGCCAAAAGCTCTACATCAAGCATGCCATCAACCGTCTTTGTATCGATCATAACTTCCATGTCCTGTGACCCAGCCATATTGTTGTCGACAACATTGACGGCTACAGCTAAGGGATGATCATCTTTAAACAACCCGCTAATGTTGGTGTCGATGACAATTTTGGTCGAGCCATAGATGCAGAGCGCCAAAATGATAGCGAAGAAAGCCAGAATGAGACGTGGCGCACCCTCAACAATGGTGGGCACGCGCGCCAGTATTTGTTGGTGAGCGTTAATAATCCAATAGGTTAGCGCGATAACGGTATTAATAAACAGGCCAAGCATGCCACCAAGGACGGCAAAAATGGCGGTTGCCGTCGCCAGTGCAATGACAAGCTTAGGGCCGTTGCCTAAAGCGTGCCATCGATCACCCAGACGATCCGCTACGCTGCCCTTTTCAGTGACAGCCGTGGGATGCCAGAGGTCTAATAGTATAGGTAACAACACGATAGTGAAGAAAAACGCTAGCACAACCCCAAAAGCGCACATCAAGGCAAAGATTCTAATCGGCTCAAGGTTAGAGGTGGCCAGAACCAAAATACCTGCAGCGGTTGTTACCGTGGTGAGCAAAATAGCCAGGCCTACTTTTTCGTATGACTTAGTAAGCGCAGCATAGTGTTCTATGCCCTCTCGCCTAAAACTGAAATAGGCACTCATGACATGTACGCAGTCTGCAATACCGACTGAAAATATAAGCAATATGGTTAGCGCAATCATACTAGACAGTGTTACGCCTAGCAGTACTGTGACGCCCCAGCACCAGGCCACGCTTAGAGTGATTGTCACCATAGACCAAACCAGCGCGCTGGCTGAGCGAAACAGCACCCACAGTAGCACCGCAAAGATAATAACCATGAGAAAGCCCAAAATTCGCAGTTGCTCAAGCACATCTTGCATTTGGCTCATAATGGTCGGTTCACCGACGGGGTAATACATCAATTGCTCATCGTACTGGCCATAGACGGCTCCCAGAGCGTCACTAAAGTCTAGATAGTCCCGTGGGTCGACGTCTCTGTACTCAACCTCTTGAATGACGGCCTCCTCATCAAAAGACACGTCAAAGTCACTAAAGCTGTCGTCTAACTCTACACCTGCAATGTCAACCGCTGACTCGTAACCCTCGATCGGTACGGTACCAAAGTCGGTTTGCACTAAGATGCCGCCATAGCCGCCGTCTTTGGAATAAAAAGACGATACGTAATCGGGTTGTGCCATAGCTCGTGCTTTAAAACTATTAAGGTCTTCGGCAGTTTCTGGCAGCGCCTTTGGCAGTAACCTGCCCGACAGAAGTGCATCGCCCACGCTCTCTTGCAGGCGGATATTGGCCAGTGACTTAACACGACGAATGTGAATCAGTTGATCTAAATCTACACCCGGAAATTTCGCGCGATCAAGGCTCTGCCAGTTCTCTAAATCCAAGGTGAGCTGTTGCATGGCAGTGAGAGACTGGGTTGAGAAAACATCGCCGTCGGTTGGTTTATAAATGATAAAGACTGACCGATCGCTACCAAACTGCCGCCTAAATTCATCCAATGCGATCTGCGCTGGACTCTCATCCTGCATAAAAGACTCAGACGAAAGGTCAAATACTGTACGTGTGGCCATGGCATAAAACATGCCGATGGACACTAACGTCAATACGATGAGGACTAGTCGTTTAGAACGCAGTACCCTATTGGGCATTTCTGCAAAAACCGCAGTTAAACCAAAAAGAAATTTGTCCATTGACGAACCCTTGTAGGTGACCCTTTAAATCTGAATGTCTTGTCTAATTTTTAAGCATAAGTATACAGAACGAGCACCCTTCAACGCTAGGCTATAAAGATAGGGCTGTAGTTCTACGTTAATTAGAAATATTGAATAACTTGAATCTAAACAGGCAACGAGCGTCGTCTTACAGATGGAAGCCTTAGTTAGTTACCCCTTTCTAGGAAATCCACCTTTATCTCCCGATAAAGAACCTCATAAACAAGGATGTTTATGAGGCCTATTAATCATTGTCATAGCGCCGACAAACTCTTCTTGGGGTCATAAAAAGGCTTTGGTACGACCGTTACAGCACGGCGCCCAAACGGCGTTACTATCTCTGCTTGTGTGCCCTTTTCGTTGTGATCAATGCTAACCATCGCCAAAGCAATGTTCGCGCACAGTCGTGGTGAGTAAATAGCTGAGGTCACCACACCAATTTGTTCAGACCCCGCCATAATGGGCCAGAACTCGTTGTTAGCTCCCGTGAGAGGCTCACCGTCAATCTCTAGGCCTACCTGCTTACGCAGAACACCTTGCGCAGCAATTTTCTTAAGTGCAGCCTTGCCAATAAAGTCAGCCTCCATGTCTAGGTCAACCAGCCGACCTAAGCCAAGCTCGTAGGGGTTAGTCGTGCTGTCCATGTCCGCGTGGTAAGACAGCATTCCGGCCTCAATGCGCCTAATGGCAGAGGTATGTCCGGGTTGCAGCCCAAACTCTTGGCCCGCCGCCATTATTAGTTCCCACAGCTCATCACCGCGACTGCCGTCGCGTAGAAATATTTCATAACCCAGCTCACTTGACCAGCCAGTGCGCGAAATAATTAACGGCATGCCGGCCAGCTCAAACTCTGCAAACCAGTAATACTTCAGCGCAGTAATGGCGTCGCCAAAAAGACGTTGCATAATATCCCCAGACTTGGGGCCCTGCAGCTGTAGTGGGGATACATCGGGCTCACAGATATCGACATCTAATCCAGAGTTTATAGCTAAGGCCTGGGCCCACAATAAAATGTCACTGTCAGCCAGCGATAGCCAAAAATGATTCTCAGCCAGACGCAACAATATAGGGTCATTTAGAACGCCTCCCTGTGCATTGGTTATCAGCACATATTTACACTGCCCTATCCCACAGGTCGATAGGTTGCGTGGCGTTAATAATTGCACAAATTTAGCGGCGTCTGGGCCGGTAATCTCCACCTGCCGCTCAACACCCACATCACTTAGGGTAGCGCCATTGACTAGGTTCCAAAAGTTTTGCTCTGGATCACCAAAATCGCGAGGAATATACATGTGGTTATAGACCGAAAATGCCGCGGCGCCCCAGCGCACAGTCGCGTCAAAATAAGGCGACTTGCGAATCTGGGTACCAAAGCCAAAGTCGCTAGACGACTGGTTTACCGCCAGGGGTACCGGCGATATTTGTGGGTTAAAACCAAGCTCAGTGGCTGGAACATTTTCTTGCAATAAGGTCATGATGGTTGCTCTATTTTGTGCCGTTGAAATTTTCAGCATTGTCTGCCTAACTTTAGGCAAACGCATCCAAATCTACGACAAAAAAGTACAGTAAAACGACAAAATTCTGGGCAATAGCGAGTGCGTAAACACCAGCCTTAATTGACCTCATTATTTGGCCATTATCGGTCGCATTTACGGTGTTTAAAACGGGGATGAAAACCTCGCTAAAGTACCAATAAAAATGGCCACTTATGGCGCCACCAACGTCACACGAAACGATGCTTTTTAGCACAGCAATTGGGATAAAAATCACTCTTTACTACATATACATTAATGACTAGACTCGATATGATCAGGCAAGCCCCTTTTGCTGGGCTCTAACAAAACATCTAACCCTGGAGAGTGTTATGAACAAATTACTATTAAGTATCAGCCTGCTATTACTGGCTCAGTTTTCATTTGCCGGACATCATGAGGCCGGCGAGAAACCCAGCAAAACCATCATCGGTTATGACACAACAGAGGGAACTAAAATTCCTATCTATGTTGGCGACCTGTCCACGATTGACATATGGGTTGATTATGTTCAAGCCCACAATGATCGTGACCTTGATACCATACGCAACACCAATGCAGATGATTTTGAAGGATGGGCACCAAACGGACAAAAAATTGATGGGCCAGATGCTCACGTCGCTTTTTTAACCGAATGGTTTGCTAATTCAGACCCCAAATGGACTCACATGTATTCCATCGCCAACGACTTTACTGGCAAAGATGGCAAGTTACAACAGTGGGTGACGACAGAATGGAAAGTCTCAGACGTTATTGATGGCAAACAGATAAACAGCCAGGATGTCTTTGATGTACTCATAGAGGGTGGCAAAATCAAGTCTATATACGTGACCACCAGGCCTATCCTTTCTGCAGAATAAAGGCGTTACTTACGTTCGACGTTAGATCGTTAAATGCTACATAAAAAAAGCCCCTTGTGAGTTAAGGGGCTTTTTTTGTGGTGAGAGTATGCCCTGCCCACTGATGTCGGTCGGCATGATGACCAACGACATTGTAATGTTTGAATCAAAAGACAATTATAAATATACTCAATGCATAAAATTATAAGGGCGCCGCAACACTGTGCCCGGCGACCCAAATCATAGAGGCGGAACCATTATGCAAGATATTACTCAATCTATAGAGGCGTGCGCTGCCTACTATGGCGATAATGCTGACGCCGTTCGACAGTACCTTATTGAAGGTCAAAAGCGTGCCCTAGCCCTACCCAACCGCGGGCCGCTGCGGTTTAACGACAATGGCGACATTCACAGTGATATTCTTGAAGCCTATTCAACCTATGGGTTTTACATCTTTGAAAACGCTCTGCGTGACGAAGAGCTCAATGATCTTAGAAACGATCTAGACGCCATGCGTGACAACTTCCCGACTGAAATGGGTGCCCCCACCGATGCCAAAGGCCGGCCTGCCTTGGGCGCAGACACCACCGGGTTTACCCTGCAATGGGCAAAACCCCTGTCTGACCCCCTTGGCGGCACAGCAATGGCGAACGGCCGGCACCAGGTTAAGCTATTTGAACCCAAACCCGGCGCAGATGCCCCTCAGGCGACCCCTGTGTACCTTGGCGGCTCGCTACAGTTTTCTAAGGCCTGTTTGGTCACCTATGCCCACCCGGGGCTGTTAAAGATGGCAGAAGCCATTAACGGCAGTGACTTTACGCCCTTTCACGAAGGCCTGTTTATTAAAGATGCCGGGCTAGGTGCCGCTGTGTCTTGGCATCAAGATGGCGACACCCACTGGGACAACCCTGATTTTGATGAAGACATTCACGGCTTTAACTTTATGGGCCAAGTCTATGGCAGTACCGCCGTCAATGGCGTTTGGGTACTACCGGGCACCCACAAACATGGCCGCGTAGACATTGTGAAACTAATGGCCGAGGCCGGCACCGAGCGCCTACCCAATGCCGTGCCTATTATTTGTAATCCTGGTGATGTGGTGATTAACAACCGTCAAATATTACACGGCTCATTTGCCAACACCGGCTTTGAAACAAGAGTCTCGGTTAACTTTGGCTTCCACCGTCGCTCATCGGTATTAAACGTGCACGGGGCCGGCATTCACGCAGAAGCGGCAACCTTTGACGACGACTTTATAAAAAACCGCTCACGCCTCATTGGCCTAGCGATAGAGGCCAGAAAGCAACGCTTCCCCGACGAAGTGCCCTACGAGTATGCTCCCGATGCCAACGCCAAAGACCAACCGGTATGGAACGACGCAGCAATGGCTGCGCTCAAGAACTATAACTTGATGGATTTAAGTATTTAAGTATTTAAGTATTTATTGCCCTTCAAACCTCACCGCGCTAGCGGGCACTGTGGGTTTGACGATTTGTTCGATTTATCGAAATATTAATCGTAGGGTGTGTTCCTGATGCGCTTCATAAACTCAGGCACTTTAAACGGCGCCAGTTCCTTGGCCATGCGCCACAGATACAAAAGCAGGTTGGTCTTGTGGTACCAGGCTAGTTTGGCCAGCTGATTGTTGGCGGTGTCATAGCCAATGGCGAACAGTTCGTCATAACGCTCGGTGTTATCGCGCAGGCTAAAGTCGCTGAGGTCCATGCCGATTAGCAGGTCTGCGTCGGCAACCTGGTCTTGGGTGTGGTGGCTAACGGCAATTTCAAAGGCGTTGCGCATGACATCAAGCACATGACTTGGTTCTGAATAGTGGCTCACGCTGCTAAGGTGGCTGGCAATAGTCACCCCTGCCCCCAGGGCTTTGACCGCTTCGATAGGTACGTTTTGTACCAAGCCACCGTCAACCAGAGTTCTGTTTCCAATAACCACGGGAATATAGATCCCCGGAATAGCTGCCGAGGCACAGACGGCGTCTGCCACAGACCCGCTAGTGAGAATCACTTCTTCACCGCTGTTGATATCGGTCGCAACGATAGCCAGTGGAATCTTTGCGTCTTCGATGTTTACATCGCCCAGATACTCAAGCATGAGCTCTTTGAGGGAGTTGGTAGAGAAAAAACCGGTCTTGTTAAGCTTAAAGGTGGTTACCTTTGACAGGGTTAGGCGTCGAGAGAGATCGCCAATAGTCTCTATGTTGACATTAAAGGCGTAGAGCGCCGCTAGCATCGCCCCGACACTGGTGCCGGCAATGTACTCAATGTCGACGTTAGCGTCTTCTAAGGCCTTTAAAACGCCCACATGGGCAACGCCTTTTGCTGCGCCGCCGCCAAGCGCTAGACCGATTGTGGTGTTAAACAGTTTATTTGCCATAACCATGATATTAACCTGTGTCAGCGGTTGAAACTACCGCAGATCACACCTTTTTAGGTGAGAAACACGGGGTATAAAAAAACCCGACACAGCGGCCGGGTTTTTATTGATGCTAAAGCGACAATTACATCTTTTCGATCATCGCGTCACCAAACTCTGAGCACGACATTAAGATTGCGTCGTCCATTAGGCGTTCAAAGTCATAAGTGACTTTCTTTTCAGTAATAGCGCCTTCAATGCCTTTAATCACTAAGTCTGCGGCGTCGCCCCAGCCAAGGTGACGTAACATCATCTCAGCAGAGAGTATTAATGAGCCTGGGTTGACCTTGTCTTGTCCAGCATACTTAGGTGCAGTACCGTGTGTGGCTTCAAAGATAGCAATGTCGTCTGACAAGTTTGCACCTGGTGCAATACCAATGCCGCCAACCTGCGCTGCTAGTGCGTCTGAAATATAGTCGCCGTTTAGGTTCAACGTGGCCAGCACGCTGTACTCATCTGGACGTAATATGATCTGCTGCAACATAGCGTCAGCGATAACGTCTTTGATCACAATGTCGTCGCCGGTGTTTGGGTTCTTAACTGTGTGCCATGGCCCGCCATCAAGCGGCTCGCCGCCAAAGGATTCGCGAGCGACTTCGTAGCCCCAGTCGCAGAATGCACCTTCGGTGAATTTCATGATGTTGCCCTTGTGGACAATTGTTACCGACGGCTTGTTATGGTCAATGGCGTACTGAATAGCCTTAGTGACCAAGCGCTTGGTGCCCTCTTCTGATACTGGCTTAACGCCGATACCACAGTTGGTGTCAAAACGAATTTTGGTGACCTTCATTTCGTCTTGTAAAAACTTGATAACCTTAGTGGCTTCGTCGCTGCCTGCTTTCCATTCGATACCGGCATAGATGTCTTCAGAGTTCTCACGGAAGATACACATGTCGACTTTGTTAGGCTCTTTAACCGGAGAAGGAACACCGGCAAACCAACGTACTGGTCGCTGACAAACAAAAAGGTCAAGTTCTTGACGCAGTGCCACGTTTAATGAGCGGAAGCCACCACCGACGGGTGTAGTCAATGGGCCTTTAATAGAAACGATGTACTCTTTAACTGCTTCAAGTGTCTCTGCGGGGAACCAATCGCCTTGATAAAGCTCTGCCGCTTTTTCGCCACAAAATACTTCCATCCAAGAGATTTTCTTTTGGCCGTCGTAGGCTTTTGCAACGGCAGCGTCGATCACTTTAACCATGACTGGCGTGATATCAATGCCAATGCCGTCGCCTTCAATAAAGGGGATAATGGGATTATTTGGAACGTTGATCGAAAAGTCAGCGTTTACGGTGATTTTTTCGCCAGATGCTGGCACTTGAATATGTTTGTATCCCATTTTTAGCTCCATTAAAGTTCTTTGTTATTGATGCGGTCTAAATTCTTTTGTAAAAAATTTACCTAATCCGGCTATTTTAGCATGATATGGGTTCTTTTTTGTAACTCTGTTTCATTTATAATGGCAATATACGGAGGCAATATTGTCTAAATTGATCATTTTTAACAAACCCTTTCAGGTGCTCTGCCAGTTTACGGATGAAGCCGGCCGAAAAACCTTGGCTGATTACGTGGATGTTAAAGAGGTGTACCCCGCTGGCCGCCTAGATTTCGACTCTGAGGGCCTATTACTGCTAACCGATGACGGTAAATTGCAGGCTAAAATAAGTCACCCTAAAAACAAATTACCCAAAACATACTGGGCCCAAGTGGAAGGTATAGCCACTCAAGAAGACTGTGACGCCTTGATAGCCGGTGTGCAATTAAAGGATGGCATGGCCAAGGCTGTATCTTGTAAAATTCTGTCAGAACCACACCTTTGGGAGCGTGTTCCACCGATTCGGGTGCGTAAAAGTATCCCCGATAGTTGGATTGAGCTTGTGATTGATGAGGGCCGAAACCGTCAAGTAAGGCGCATGACCGCCGCGGTAAACTTGCCGACCCTACGTTTGGTGCGGGTGGCTATCGGTAAATGGTCCTTGGGCGACCTGCAGCCAGGTCAAACTAATGCGGTTGGTCTTTGATCGCTTGAGCAGTAACCACTTTAAAGGAATGACCTGTGCCAAATAAAATACATCTCACCGTCGCTACTGTTGTTGTCAAAGATGACAAGTTTTTGATGGTGCGTGAAACCCAAGAAGGCGTCAAAGTCATTAACCAACCTGCAGGTCATGTCGAGCCAGGTGAAGACGTGATAGCTGCGGCTATTAGAGAGACCCTAGAAGAGACCTGCTGGAATGTGCAGATCACCGGCTATTTAGGGTTTTCAAATGCCAAGTCAGCAACTACCGGGATTACTTACTACCGTCATACCTTTCTTGCAGAGCCAGTGTCCTTTAACGCTACGGCAGAGCTTGACCCAGACATTGACAGTGCTCAGTGGATGTCTGCCACCGAGATTAGAGACCCTAACAACGTTCCACGCAGCGATATGGTGGTCAAGGTGCTCGAGGACTATGAAGCCGGACGTGTTTTCTCTTTGGGAATGTTCAGTAACGACTTATAGTAACCCCATTGTTATCGTCATCATTGGAGGCGGCATGGCTAGTAAAATACTAACAGGGCTCATCGTTATTTTTGTGAGCATGGGCTTGAGTGCGCAAGAGCCACGTGCGCGCGATATTGGCGTTCCTTTTGCCGGTGACCCAGGCACTTTAAATACTATTACTGATGTGCCGGGTGTGACGGTTGGGTTTGAGACGATTATCAAAGACCTGCCCAATGGCAAGGCTGTACGCACTGGCGTGACGGCTATTTTGCCACGAGGTACCAGCAGCACTAACACCCCCTCTTTTGCTGGCGTGTTTTCTCTTAATGGCAATGGCGAGATGACAGGTACCGCATGGATTGAAGAGTCTGGCACCCTAGAAGGCCCGGTTCTTATCACTAACACCCACAGTGTAGGCGTCGTACACGATGCTGCCATAGCCTGGCGCGTTAAGCATGGCGGGGCTGCAAACGCAGGGTATTGGTGGTCTCTTCCGGTAGTTGCGGAAACCTGGGATGGCTGGTTGAACGATATCAACGGTTTTCATGTAAAGCCAGAACACGCCATGAATGCAATTGCTAATGCCAAGCCTGGGCCGGTTGCTGAAGGTAATGTGGGCGGTGGCACTGGAATGATTTGCCATGAGTTTAAATGTGGTACAGGTACCTCGTCTCGCATAGTCGACGTGCTGGGCAAGGGTTATACCGTGGGTGTACTAGTTCAGGCCAATTATGGTACGCGTGAGACCCTTCGTGTCGCAGGCGTGCCTGTTGGTCTGGAGATAACCCACGACCAGGCGTATGATACGCCGCAAGCTCCAGATGGGGACACTGGGTCCATTATCATCGTTATCGCGACCGATGCACCCCTCTTACCTCATCAGTTAAAGCGTTTAGCCCGTCGTGCGGCTCTTGGTTTGGCCCGCAACGGAAGCTATGCTGGTAATGGGTCTGGTGATATCTTTGTCGCGTTCTCTACGGCCAATGACCCTGCCTCGCGTAGCGATGCTCTGGCGTTGTTGGAGATGGTGCCTAACGATGAAATTGACCCACTGTTTCTTGCAACGGTTCAGGCAACAGAAGAGGCCATCATTAACGCAATGATAGCGGCCAAAGATCTAACAGGTAATGAGGGCAATAGTGCAAAAGCCATCAGGCACGATGAGCTGCGCGCGGTGCTTAAGAAATACAACAGGTTGGCTAACTAGCCCCTATTAAAAAGTAGTCTGGTGTTCCATGAGTAAAACCCAAAAAGTTATTGTAGGCATGTCTGGCGGCGTTGATTCGTCTGTGGCGGCGCTTTTGTTGCTGCAGCAGGGCTATCAAGTTGAAGGCCTGTTTATGAAAAACTGGGACGAAGACGATGGGTCAGAATATTGCACTGCCATGGCTGACCTTGCCGATGCACAGCAGGTGTCCGATAAGCTAGGTATTACATTGCACACGGCTAACTTTGCGGCAGATTACTGGGACAACGTGTTTGAGCATTTTTTGGCAGAGTACCGCGCCGGTCGAACGCCCAACCCTGATATTTTGTGTAACCGAGAGATCAAATTTAAAGTGTTCCTTGATTACGCTCAAATTCTTGGGGCTGATTTTATCGCTACCGGTCACTACACCCGTACCGAC
>Ga0302120_10000046_pt1 | contig 42637 bp, 34 predicted proteins | sample AG5_Bottom_MG_FD_203118 | JGI IMG/M metagenome (GOLD analysis project Ga0302120, IMG submission 203118) | Marine microbial communities from Western Arctic Ocean, Canada - AG5_Bottom | ecosystem: Environmental > Aquatic > Marine > Oceanic | place: Canada: Western Arctic Ocean | collected 2017-10-01 | reverse complement strand
CTCCCTGAGGGGGCGCTTTACGATCATCTCATGGGGGCATACATCTCAGGGGTGCAGGAGATACTCGTCCTTAGCGAGAGTTCGTTGGCCAGAAAAACTCGTAGCGTAGTCCGACGCTTCCTGCGTTCAACCCGTGGTTTCGAAATAGGTGAGCAGGACGACGTCAGCGCACGTCTAATCAGTCTCCTGAATGTCGGGGAACTCCCGCTGAACGCCAGTCTCAACAGGATGTACCTGCTACTCTCCTCACTCGTCAGGGACATCTTGGAAGTTCTGAGGGGCGGGGACGGAGAGATGATCTCTGACCACGAAGAGCGTGAGAGGGAGGTTGACGGCCTTCAGTATCTCATTGAGAGACAGGTCGGAGCAATGCTCTCATCATCTCAGATTGTCAAGTCACTAGGGCTTAGTCGCAAACAAGGAGTGGAGCATGCAAACCTAGCCCGCTCCTTGGAGAGGATGATGGATCATGCGAATCAGATGGCAAAACTAACATTAGAGGCAGAATCGATACCGAAACTCTCACTAGAAGAAATGCCCCTCTCAGTCCTTCCAATATGGCTAGATTCGATTAAGGCCCTAATGATCAACTTGAGAGCGCGAGACGCCCATCAGATCGAGGCTGCTCGAAACTCACTCAAAGCAGCCCAACTGGAACTAGAGAAACACGAGGAAGGCCTCTGGTCCGGGAAACGCAAGGCAGCACCACTGCTCTTCGAGGATAGGATATCTGAATCGACTCGCAGACTATGCGCCTATGCAAGAGATTTCGGTGAGATTTTGTTAAACATGCTTGCATACGACTCCATTAGGAGATACTGAAATCCCAATCCGGCAACCATTACAATCCTATTTCACCGCCGTTTTGTAGGATTCAACAATTAACTCCGAGTCAAGGGAACGTCTGTTCGTAATCTAGTTAGTACTCTCTGCTTTCGGCATAATGTTCGCTGTACTTTCATGTGCCCAAGAGGCAGAGTTAATTCCCCCTAGCTCAGAGATGGGTGCAATGAAGGGAGCTCTTGCCTTGCTTTCTGGACTAGCGCTGTACGGTCTAGTTGCGCAATACATGACTGGCGGACCTCGGGACAATTAGTCAATTAGCGCTCAACCACACTCTAATACGTCCCTTCCCCCCCCCAAAACTGCGCCAAGGCGTAATTATGGGGGTGGTGATTGATTGGCAAAAAGGGGAATTCTGATCGCAGTAGAGGGCATGGACGGCTCGGGGAAGAGCACTCAAGCCAAGCTACTCTACCACTGGCTTCGAGCCAAGGGACTACCCGTTTTCCATACCGAGTGGAACTCCAGCAAGATTGTGAAGGAGGCCACGAAGATTGGTAAGAACTCTCGACGTCTCCTACCCATTACATTCCACATGATTCACGCTGCCGACTTCGCCGATAGGTGGGCTCAGCAGATAGAACCGGTCTTGGAGATCGGGGGGATCGTCATTTGTGACCGCTACAAGTACACCGCTATGGCGAGGGACGGGTCTCGAGACGTGCCCCAAGAGGTTATCGAGGACACTTACTCATTCGCCAGGGAGCCAGATCTTACTCTGTACTTCGACGTTCCCGTCGACGTCAGCTTCGATCGAATTGCCAAGGGCAGACCCAAGCTGAAGTACTACGAGGCTGGGATGGACATGGGATGGACCACCGACCCATTCGAGTCTTACAGGATATTCCAAAGCAAGGTTTCTGAGATTTATGCAGGACTCGTCGAGGATGGGCGAATCATACGCCTGGATGCCCAGGGGTCAGTCGCAGAGGTACAGTCCAGGGTGAGGAAAACTTTCGACAAGCACATCGACCTGTCATCCACACAAGTTATCGATCGGTCAGACAGACTTGCGCAGAATCTGAGCGAGTCGGATATTGACTGGCTCTCCTACTCAGGAGGGGACGGGCAATGAGTCACGTGGGGAAGCTGATCGTCATCGAGGGTCCCGACCACGTGGGTCGAACCCTCCATGCTAGGCTTCTCTCTGCCAGGCTGAAGGCAAATGGGATAGCCACTCACACAATTGGATTGGCTCGTTCCGATCTGATGGGGGGCCTAGTCAAGTCACGAACCGCAGACATCCACCAGCTAAACTGGCGCACTAGGTCTCTCCTCTATGCCACGGACTTGCATGATCAGATCAAGCACGAGGCCGAACCCCTCCTAGGTGCCGGATTCGTGGTCATCGCTGATCGCTACACTCTCACTCCCCGGATCAGGGAGCAGGTCCGAGGAGGCGATGGGGACTGGATAGATTCCCTCTACACGAATACTCCTGATCCCGATGCCATGATCGTCCTACACGCAGGACCACGACGCCTCCTGAACCGCATCATGTTCGGTGAGAGGCTGGAGGCTCTGAATCACTTCGAGGCCGGCATGGACCTGGCGCTATCGACGTCCATCACCTCCTCCTTCCTGCAGTACCAGAAGATCCTCAGGCAGAAGTTCCAGGAGGCTGGAAAGAAGGCAGACGCGACACTGATTCCAACTAGGCACACCGTCGAAGAGGTCCATGACAGGATATGGAAATCAGTCATTCCCGTTGTAGAGTATATGCTCCAGCCGTTAGGTGGGAACTAGCCCAGAATTCCAGCTACCATTTCCGGTTGGGTCAGGTATGCGAAGAGTCCGATCCCAGCGAATATCATCATCCAAGAACCGGTCGCCTTCACAATCGACGAGTTCCTCCTGAGGGAGTCGATAAGCGCGCCTCTGCCGACCCCAACTAGGGCAGTCACTCCTATCATCAGGAGGGAGACCGAGAGCATCAGCCCCCCCATACCCATGACGAGGGCACCCTCTCCGACCACTGCCAGCCATGCCACGAAGGGGAAAACTGCAGCCGCAGTGCAGTCGACCGAAGCAGCGCTGTAACCGATACCCCACAGGTACATGTTCCTGCGAGGCGTGAATCTCTCATCGTCCTCCGTAGTCATGTGTCTGTCGAGGAGGCCCTGCACCCGGGCTAGGACGTTCGAAGTCCATCCCATCAGCATCAGCGCTCCGAGGACTATCAGGAGAAGCGCGATTCCCACGGCTATGTCATGCAGGACCCCAGACAGGTTCAGCACCCCATCCAGTCCGAAGATCACCACTCCCAAAGTTCCGAAGAAGGTGAGTTGCCCTAGTGCTGCAAATACCCCTATCTCGAGAGTCCCGGGGACCCTTCCATCTAGTTTCCCCGTCTCGCGGAGCTCGTCCTCTCTGGCCCCGAGACTGAGGCAGTAGCTGATGTAGGATGGGAGTACTGGGAATGCGCAGGGTGAGAAGTAGACTAGGACTCCTAGAAAGAGTCCGATGATGAAGACCCCGGAGAAGGACCTGTCTGCCTTCTCGATTCCGAATTGCAGGTCCTCCGCATCCCCCTCACTTGCCCGCTCCACAGCTCTATCGAATGATGACCACCCATCAAGTGGAGTTCCGGTCCCCTCCTTGGCCACCACGTATCCTTCGTGATCTATCACATACACGAGAGGGAGGTTCTGGGCAGCGTAATACTCTACTAAATCTCCTCGAGATTCATCCTCTAGGATAACTGCGTCCGATGCACCGTTCGCCACAGGCCAACGCATGTGCTTGTCAGACCCAGAATCTCCGAATGTCTCATTTATCCAGTCAAATGACTCATACCCGTACCAAGATGCGATCGATAATGCCACGACCGGGTAATCCGAACCCGATCCCTGCCATGCGTCGAGCCTATCTTCGATGTGCCCCTGAACGTAGTGGCAGTTTGCGCAGTCCACTGCCATGAAGTCGAGGATGACCACGCTTCCTTGCAAGTCAGATAGCCTTACCGCGCCATCCTCACCTGCAATGGAGTCATCTATGCCCGTCCTGTTCATGGTCATCACCTCGAAGTCAGGCACCCGTTCAACCTCATCCGAGACTCCGTAAAGCGATGACGAGACGCCGAAAATCCCTAGCGATGCATAGGCTATCATGCAGAACATGACAATGCCGATTCCGAAGGCCTTCCAGGTATCTTGCTCGTGCAATACCCTCAGATCGATGCCCTCTGCCACGGGTTTCGGAGACATCTGCCTCTTTTGACACCGGCGGGACCATGATGTCCGATTGTAACCAATCTTATCCGCAGGAGATTGCTGGCAAATAGGCCGGGCTCGTGGTCTAGGGGTTATGACGTCGCCTTCACATGGCGAAGATCGCAGGTTCAATTCCTGCCGAGCCCACCATCAACCAAATCCGCCAGTAGGGATGATGCTCCTATTCGCAGTCGGTCACTACCTGAGATTGACTCGTCCTCTTCATTCACCAGGGCAATCAGCCTCTCCGCATCCCTCCTCTTCGAGATGCCACCCGACATCTTCACTCCGGGTTTCCCTTCGAAGGAAAGGCAGTGCCTGCTGACCTCTTCGGCCAGGATGGTAGCGGTCTCGTCACTGCATCCACCCCTCTGCCCAGTACACGATTTGACGAAGTCGGCTCCAGTCGACAGAGCCATTCTAGTCGCTGCCCTGAGTTGGCGTTCCCCCAGCAATGGGGTTTCGAGAATAACCTTCAGGATGCGTCCTTGGGCTGCCTCTCGCATGGCAATCAGCTTGGCCAACTCCAATTCTCCCGGGAATGAATTATCGTCCCTTGGCTCCAATACACAGTCTATCTCATCCGCCCCCTTGGATACGGCGTCTTCCACAGCATCGAAAATCTCCGTCGGGGAATCGCTGCCCCTGGGGAAGCCCCCTGCAACCAAGGCCATCGAAATTCCCTCCTCTAGGTGATCTCTCACGAATCCAGCGTGTCTTGGGAATACGCAGACTGCCGCGGTTCGATGCCTGTTCGCCTGTTCGCAGACCTTGGCCAAATCACTCTCGCTAGCATCCATCTCCAATAGCGTCAGATCTAGCAGATCGAGGATTCTCCTCGTTTCCATGAGTCACTCATCCGTGGCGACTCTCGAATCCTGTCATGAATGAAGCGAGGGCCTCCACACTCTCGACGGGGCATCCGTTGTACAGGCTGGCCCTGATTCCCCCGACGTTACGGTGCCCCTTCAGGCCACCAATCCCGTTCTCCGTCGCTTCTGCGAGGAAAGTCGGCTCGAGGCTCTTCTCAGCGAGCCTCCATGTGACATTCATCATCGATCTGGAGCCTTCTTCCGCATGGGCCCTCCAGAATTCACTTCCGTCCAGCACGTCATAAATCATCCCGGACTTTATCGCGTTTCTCTGGATGGCGCCTTCCAGGCCGCCATTCCTCTCGACCCAGGAGAGCATCCTGTCCAAGACGAAGATCCCGTAGGTGTTGGGCGTGTTGAACATCGACCTCTTGGAGAGGTGGATGTGGTAGTCCATCATGGTCGGAAGCCCCTCCTTCCTTCTGTTGGCAGCCCAGGGAGAGAGGATGACCACCGTCACGCCACTGGGCCCGAGGTTCTTCTGGGCCCCCGCGTAGATCAGGTCATGCTCCGAAACGTCTAGAGACGCCCCACAGATATCCGAGCTGGCATCTACGACTCTGGGCTTCCCCCCGCTATCTGGGAGGTGGTGGAACTGGGTTCCGTAGAGCGTGTTGTTGGAAGTGTAGTGGAGGTAATCGGCACCCTCTCGGATTGAGTAGTCTCCGTCATTCGGAACAGTCTTGAAATCGTTATCGGAGCCATCCCAGACCGCATTCCCGTCTCCGATCCTTTTTGCCTCATCCAGGGCCTTCTTGGCCCAAATGCCAGTCACTAGGAAGTCCGCCATGCCACCTTGACTCATGAGGTTCAGTGCAGTCATGTAGAACTGGGTCGTTGCGCCCCCCTGGAGGAACAGAATCTCGTAGTCTTCGGGGATTGAAAGTATCCTCCTCATCCTGTCCATGGCCGAGTCAATCACTTCCTGGAATACCGAGCTCCGGTGGGAGATCTCCATCACACCAAAGCCACTACCGTTCAGATTGGGCAGCGATTCTGCAACCTCAGTCACCACTTCGAGAGGGAGAACAGCTGGACCGCCCCCGAAGTTGTGAATGCGACTCGCGGCCCCCACATCCGTATGGAGTTGTGGACGGTCTTTGAGTCCATCGGGCTCAGATACAATAACTGTATTTTGCATGTCCGGGGCGCGAGACTTGCGCTTAATCAATGTAATTGGTAACAATAGGGTTCATTTCTCTTTATCAAGCCGGAGGTTTGTGCTCCGCATTGGTTTGGTAATGCTTCAGGGGGCCCGTCACTCTCATATTTCCGCTCTCGAGAGGGCATCCAGAGAGACTGGGATCGACATCGAGGTGCACGAACTTAGGAAGGTCTCGGACCTAGATTCCGTCGAACTGCATGCTATTGTGATGCCCGGAGGCGAGTCGACAACCATGAGGCTAACGGGAAACGATGCAATTTCCGCCCTCCTGCCTGCTATTTTCGAGTGGATAAGGGAGGACCAGAGACGACCGGTTTTGGGTACTTGCGCTGGAGCGATTCTCCTTGCAGAGCCCGGCGATGGGGGCGGACCCCTGATTGACGCTTCCGTCGCGAGGAACAGTTTCGGGTCACAAGCCGACTCATTCCAATCCGAGATCGAGGCCATCGCCCTAGGTAGGAAATTCCCTGGTGTCTTCATCCGAGCACCTCGATTTGTCGAAACTGGTGACGGCGCACAAATAATGGCGAAACTGGGTGATGAGGTTGTTGGGGTCCGGACTCAGAATCGGATGGCACTCACTTTCCATCCAGAGCTGTCGCAGGACTCGGGCTTTCACGAATGGCTTCTGGAGACGGCAGCCGAACAATGGGTGGAGGCGTAGATGTTCTCCCTCCCACAGGTCCCAGATCTCGCCGAGGCACCCGACCTCTCTGACACGGAGGGTTGCATCCAGTGCCAGATGGGGAGCAAGCTAGTTCTGTTCATCACTGGAAATTGCCACTGGCAATGCGACTACTGCCCCCTCTCCGAGACGCGACGCGACGTCGACTGGATGTTCGCCAACGAGAGGAGGTGCGAGACTTTCGATGAGGTCATAGAAGAGGCTCGCGCTATGAGGGCCACTGGAGCCGGGATTACCGGAGGCGATCCCCTGATGGCGAAGGAACGCACGCTAGAGGGAATATCCAGACTCAAGTCCGAGTTCGGATCCGGATTCCACCTGCATATGTACACCAGCATACCCTTCCGACCGGAAGTGGCCAGTGAATTCGCCGATGCAGGTCTGGACGAGATCCGTTTCCATCTTCTCGGACTGGATTCGGAGAGGTACCGATCGACGATTTCGGCATGCGCTGAGGCTGGCATCCTCACTGGGGTGGAGATTCCCTGCGAGCCAGACAAGAGGGATGAGCTTCTCGCACTACTTGACGACCTCCGGACTTTCGACATCTCATTTCTCAATGTGAACGAGCTCGAGATCACGGTTGGAAACCACGAGAACATGGAGTTGAGGGGATTCAACCTCTCCACTGAGATAACTGCCGGGGCTGCTGGCTCGAATGAGCTGGCTTACGAAATGAAGTCCCGAGTGATGGCCGCTGAGCAGGGCCTTCCGGACCACTCCGACGGAATTACTCGCGAACCCTATGGATTCCACCTGAAGTTCTGCACATCCGTATTCAAGGACGCAGGGCAGCTAAGGAGACGCTTCCTCAGGAGAGGTGAATCTGTCATCGCTCCTCATGAGGTCCTCACGGAGGATGGCACGCTGATCTTCGGAGCCATTGATGCTGATTCCAATTCCAAGGACGATTGGATGGACGAACTCGTTGATGAGACGGGCCTGCCTCGTAGATTCCTCCTGTGGGACGAGCAGAATGAAAGAATCGAGATGCCTCTAGTTGTAGCCGAGGACATAGCCGGGGAAATCGAAGACCCTGTCTTCATGGTTGAGGTCCTCCCCACTCACGAAAGGCTAGAGGTTACCATGGTCCGCCTGAATACCCTCGAGAACAATGGGATTGGTTCGGAATGAAGAACTCTGGTCATCGGTTGGGGGCATCTGACACCCTCACAGAGAACACCATAGAGGGATTAATGAGATCCACCGGAAATCCTTCGAGGGGTGACTTTAGGTATTGGGAGTTCGACATCCGGGAGTCTTCCGACGGCATCGTCTTTGTTTTCCATGACGACACTATCGCGGCGAATGGGTCACCTTCCGACACATCCGAAATGACATTCTCTGAGATTAGGGAGGCGGGGCTGCAGAAAGGAATCTCCATCCCACTTTTCTCGGAGGTCTGCAATCAGCTCGGGGTCCGGGAAGAGCTAGTGATGGTGGAAATCAAACATCTGGAGACCGAGCAGGCGCGGTCAGAAGTTTTGGGCACAATCTCGAAGATGGCCAATTCGAAGGCGATGGCAACACCAATCAGGTTTGCCAAGAGCTTCCCCGATGATGTCCGCAACGAGTGGGGTTCGAGGTTCGAGTCAGCGGGGGTTGAACTAGTCCGAGTAGGTCGACACAGGGTGAATCTGTTTCATGCCTGCAAGACTAGGAAGGGATGGTTTTTCGCACAACCAAGATGGTTGTTTGGCCTCTGAACACTCCTCAAGTTGATATGTCCCCGACTCCCAATTGGTGTCGTGCCGGTTAGGAAGCCAGACTCGGAGAACTCCAAGGTCAACCCATACCGGAGGCTATCCGCATCCCAGGTCAATGCATGGAGGAAATGCCCCAGACTGTGGTACTACGGATGGATGATTCGTCTCAAGTCGCCCTTGCCACCTCAGATTTTGAGGGGTAATGCAGTCGAAGAATGCGTCTGTCGGGTCCTTCGGGAGTCACCGACCCTTGTGGCCAGTGACTCCCGTTCCTCAATGACCACCCCTCTGACCGATGATGGCTCCCCGGACTGGGACAGTCAGGACTTCTGGGTCGGTCCCGGGCTCAGCCCTCTGCCCGGAGAATCGATCCCAAACGACAGGGAATCTTTCCAAGCATGGGCTACTGCTAGGGCGGATGTGCACTTCGACCGATGTTGGGAGTCGGCGATTAGTGACTGGGAGTCTAGCCCAAATCGGGTCGGCTCCGCAGAAGAAGTTGACAAAAAAGAGGGGAGGCAGATGGTCGAATCGGCAATCTCCCTGCATTTGGATCAAGTGCAGGAATGCATCGACTCCAGTGGAGGTCCGGGCATCGATGAATGGAGGTCAGGGCACCGGCTCTACTGGCCAGCACCCGATGGTTTTCCCCGAGAGTGGGGAAATCCGCATCCCGCAGCCGGGAGTGGTCCGATAACATGGGCCGAGGCATGGGAGGTCACCAGGCCATGGTTCGTCGACCCAGATGCCAAGTCGTTCACCCAGACCAGTGCACATCCCGGTGAATGGTTTCAAGGAGAGTACGATCTCGTCTACCGTTGGTCCGGGAATCCCACTATCGTCGATCTGAAGGCCTCAGTGGGGAAGGGCGACAGGTCGGGCGACTATCTGGATCAACTCAGGATGTACGGCTGGCTGTGGTGGGAGACTCATGCTAGGGAAGAGGCGGTCGAGGGGCTCGAGATTTGGTACCTAGGTACTGGCACGGTGAAGCAAGTGAACCTCCCAACAGAGGAGGAGATGGACTCTCTGAACGACGAGCTAGAGGAACTCTACAACCAGATTCACGCCCAAGATCCAGATATCTCAATGTGCCCTCCCGAACCATCGCCACTGCGATTCTTCGACAGGGGCGGGATACCTGCCAAGACCCCAACCCATCCTAACGAGAGAGCGCGATGTGTTCGTTGCGACTACAGGGGCATCTGCGAGGGCTCGGATTACGAGTTAAACCTCCCTCTGGAGAGTAGGATCGAGAAATTCGGGCATGCATGGCCAGTGACTCCCATCGGAGAGATGGTCACCAGGACTAGCATCGTCGGCGACGTTGTCGGCTTGCAAGGCCCCGAACTTCTGGATGACGGATCGATAAGCCTCCAGTTCACTCTTCAGGATGGATATGACAGAGCCAGAGTCAGACCGTCCAGGCAGGGCAATCCACGCAACATCACTAGAGAGATTTCCGAAGGCTCCCGTGTAAGAGTGGATGAGGGAATGCCATCCATTTGGAGGGGTCAACTACAGTTCGATCTGGACGAAAGGTCGTCGATATCCATTGCAACGGAGGCGGATATCGCTCCCGTGGTTGAGGTGGAGACCAGGGTCAGCGTAGTGGGCCGAGTGTGGTCCATCGATGCCTATCCAGATGGGGCCAACGTACGCCGTTGGTCAATCACCCTGATGGACAAGACGGGCACGGCCGCCTCCGTTGCCTTCAAGCAGTTCATCCCAGTATCGGCCGCTGCCATCTGCCGAGGGGATGAGATTGCAATACTGAACGGCGAGGTCGGTGAATGGGCCGGTAGGCCGCAGGTTCGGATTGGTCCGGGTACCCGTGTAGTTATTCTCAGGCACTCCGAGGACACCACTGACTTCTAATTCCTACTGACTTCCCTTCGGAAGGAATGGGATCATCTGAGTCGCGAGTGCCTGGATGTTCCTGGTCTGAATCCAAACTGACCCAGAACCATTGAAGTCCAGGGTGAAACCCTCTCCCCCGAACAGGAAGGAACCGAGCCCCTTTACTTTGGAGATATTGTAATGGAGGCCCTCTGTGAATGCCACCACATGGCCGTTATCGATCTTGATGGGCTTGTCTGGCGTTACTTCGTACTTCTTCATAGCACCGTATGACGTGTAGAAGACCTTGCCCGGGACTTCAGATGCCTCAGCCCTCAGGAAGAAGAACCCCTCTCTCGAAAAGAGGGCCTTCGAGCCCTGGAACTTTGTCGAGGTTTCCACATTGATGGTAGAAGCCATGAATGCCCCTCCTTGCATGTAGAAAGCCTGACCCGGAGCAAGGTCAAACGTCTCGATATCCCCTGGGGCAGATGGTGCCATGGCGATCCATCCTCCTGATGGGCTAGCAGTGTACGTGTTTACGAAGAAGGACTCACCGCCAAGCGCGCTCCTGACCATGCTCTTCATGAATCCACCAAGGCCGCCGCCACTCCCCATCCCAGTCTTCATCTCCATCCCCTCAGACTGGGCAACCATGGCTCCAGGTTCGACTTTGATTTGTTCTCCCGGTGAGAGATTTGCAGTCATTAGCGTAAATGAAGGTCCGTATTCGTTTTCGATTTCCATGCATCTCCGAAAAATGGGACCTCTATAATCCTGTTTGAGATCATACCAAAGAAAGAATAGGCATCTGTCGGTAGACTTTCTATGCCCTTCGATGAGGACACTAACAGAATCGGCAATCCCACTCAGTCAAACACTATTGTTTTGGTCATTACCATAGTTTTCTTTGCTATCGTTATTGCCATCGATATATTCGCCGCCCCATTGCACTACGAGCAGTGGCAAACAAAGAACTGGGACCGCACTCAGGGGACCGTCGAGAAGATCTACATCTGGGAGACCTGCGGTGACGATGGGTGTACCTCTAGGCTGGAAGTCGATTACAGTTACGAGGTCGATGACACGGTCTACCGAAGCGACCAGCTTTCACTAGTAGACTGGGAGGGCTCCAGTGACTCCAGCTTTGAGTGGAAGGAGGACTTCGAGAGGAAGCACCAAAAGGGGTCTTCCATAGATGTGTTCGTCGACCCCAATGACTCCGACAGAAGCGTCCTAATCACCGGTTTCTCCATCGGTTCGGGTGCATTCACCAACATCGCAATTCTCTCGTGCTTCAACCTCGTGGCGATATTTATGGCCGGTGCAAGGATCGCAATGAGAGGTACCATGCTGGAGGGGATTGGCATTCACCTCGAGGATCCAGAAGAGCCACCGGCGGAATACTCGAAGGAGCCAGACGACGAAGGGCCAGAAACCACTGAGGAACCATCCGAAGAGGTAGGCTGGTGGGAAGAAGATGATGGCGCCGAGAGAGGGATTTGAACCCCCGCGTCCAATGGACAGTGGATTTCGAATCCACCGCAATACCGGGCTATGCGATCTCGGCAGCGAAACGGCCACCTGCGAATCAGACATAAGGCTGACCCGACCTCATGCCCTTCGTGATCATTCGAGTTGAGCATCTGGGAGAGTCCGTCCAAGTCGAATCAAGCAAGCCCATTTCGGTCAACGAGATCCTTGAGAAGATGGACGTCCCCCCATCTACCGTCCTCGCAGTCCACGGGGAGACAATCGTCCCCCATACTTCGATTATCAAGGGTGACACAACGCTAGAGTTGGTGGTGGTATCGTCAGGTGGTTGAGAAGTCACCTCTGACGAACTTGATGTACCTCTGCTCCTCGTTCTCCTCGAACGGATGCTGCCCCATGTTCTGTTGGTAGGCAATCCCCATCCACGAGCCATCCGGACTCAGGACGGTCTCGAAGAAGTCGTGCAGCGCATGGACGTCACCGGACTGCTCCTCGTAACCAGTGACCACATGCAATGGCTCCGGGTCTGCGATCGTGAAATCCCAGCTGTCCCCCTCCTCTGGTGATTGCAGTGCACCTGCGTACAGGAACCACTCCTCTCCTTCCACGTAGTCGCCATCCAGATCCCCATCATCGAAGTCCAGGCCGTAGAATGCCAGTGAAATCATGTCGCCATCGCTGATGCTGACAAACGGGTACATCTGGATCCCATTGATGTGAGAGACGTTCCACGTGGACCAGTTCGTCCCGTGGTCGTATGAGATGGCGAACCTAATCTCCCACGGACCTGTGCTCCCGTTCGGGCAGTCGGCCCACACCACTGCAACGGTTCCTCCCTCGTTGTTGTTCACAACGGGGTAACCCTCCGGGCAATTACCCTCCCTCGTCCCGACGTCGACGGGAGGTGCCCATGTCCCATCGCCGAAACCCGTTCCCCTGCCATACTCATCGCTGATTCTGACTATGACGGTACCCGATTGGGTGTCCGCATTCTCTTGGGCGATGTAGACGTACGATCCATGCCTCTGGCTGGCAATCGTGCTCCACCCACCAGGTACCGAGTAGCACTGCGAGAATGTGTTCCCACCATCCTCAGAGTGGTAGTACCAGTACCTCCCAGAGTCGCCAGTGCATTCGGGAGGGGACGCGCCAGAGTTGCCGAGGTAGTGGATGATACCGTCCCCTTGGGCCGCGACCCAGGGCCGGTCATCCGCTGCCATGGTGTTCATCCTCTGACAGATACTCGTGGAGTATTCCGTACCATTGTCTTCCAGGGTGTGCCACCAGTTGTCTTCCAGAGTAGTGTCTAGATAGTACACGGTGTCCATCGCGTCTACGGAGATGTCACCCTCGTCCCCTAGGCACTCCGAACCTCCGGCCAGGTAGTTTGCGAAGAGCATATTTCCAGGTGTTGGCCCAAAGTTCTCCCCATGCCCCCAGGTAGTCCCATTGTCGTATGAGGCCCAGAACCAAGATGCCCAGTAGTCCCAAGTCGTCTCTCTCCCATCCGTGCAGGCCCACCAAGGTCCCGGATCATCGGGATCCAAGATTATCGGAATCGGGGAGTCCTCCCCTCCCCATCTCAGGTCCTTGTGTGCCGTGATGAACATGTTCCCATTGCTGGTGATTGAGATGCTAGGCTCGTACCCGATTCCAAATTCAGGCAAGTTCTGCCCGTTGCTCTCGTCAATGCATTCCTCGTGCCTAGGCATGTATATGCTTTGATCCCACACGGCAACGACGTTCCTGCTATCTTCACCGCTGCTAGATCCGGATTTAGGCGATGTCACAATCGATTGGAATGCTGCGATGATGAGTATCGCAACTACCAGAATGGCTGCCGAGCCAGCTTTGTACGTCATCAGAATTCGGCGGCCCGCAGGCTCGCCGACAATCTCCGCATCGATAGGGCCCTGCTCGACCATGACATCGAGATGAGGCAATCCCTATTCACGCTGACCCAGTGTTATTGTTGCTTGGCCCGCTTCCTGGCCGCCTTCCGCCTTCGGAGCTTCTTCTTTCGCCACTTCCAGCGTTGCTTCCCCTGTTTCTTCCAAGCACGGGAACCTCTCTTCACTGTGAATCATCCTCCAGTTTGCGAGTCCTTCCGACCTGCCTCGCGTATATGAGCGATTCGTGATACATATCTACATTAGGTGGTGGGCAATACAGGATTCGAACCCGTGTCACGGGTCGGGGATCTCGTTTCCGAGGTAGCTACGACTGCACTCTCCGCACTCGACGCCGAGACATCAGCTCGGTGCGCTGCGTACTCAGGCTCCTCTCTCATTTGGGGAGTCCGTCATGATCTGCCCATATGGAAAAGTATCCTCACGGCTGATCGAAACTCCTGACTGGTGTGGAAGTGGGGGCATTGCCTGATGTTCCCATTGCTTTCGATGCCCATTCCTTGGGCTCGTTCTTCTTCTCCTTCTTCCATGCCCGGTAGCAGGGCTTGCACAGGGACACCTTGCGTACCTTGCGGGAAACTCCCGAGGCTCCCCATACCTCCACTGCCCTGTCATAAGCCATCTTGCGGCCTCCGATCTTCTTGTCGGCCCAGTTGTCGCATTCGATGATGTCGCATCTGATCTTGCCCTCGTACTCCTCGGAATCTCCGTCCTCCGAGGTGCCTTTGTCCTCGTCCGTGTTTCCGCGGCGCTTTCGGGCCCTCGACTTGAATCCCATGGGGTCTCCACCCCGAGCTATGCATTGATGTTGTCGTTGGTGTTGATGGCTCCACCGAAATAATCGGAGCATCGGCTTCGCTTCTCGATGAGGCTATCGCGAAGAGAAGGGTGGTGGGCAATACAGGATTCGAACCCGTGTCACCGGCTTAGAAGGCCAGCATGATATCCAGACTACACCAATCGCCCGTGACCCTCTCCGGGAGTCCCACTTAGATGAACCCTCACTTCGTCTCGAACCTGCTTGCGCACTTCGGGCACCGTGTTGGCCTTGTCACTCTCCTTCTTTCCCAAGCATGACCGCATTTGCCACAGATCCACTGCTCCTCGGGGAGTCCTTCCAACACCTGTTCACGTAGCCTCATCAGGACCGGGGAGTCTCTTAGCTTGGGCGCAGGGGCAACCTTGCCAACTATCTCTGCATGCAAACCATCGTGATCCAGAAGTCCAGCAGCATGTAGAAGTTCATGCGCCAGAGTGTGGCGGAATAGTGCGGAGTCATTGGTCAATATTGGGTTCATGGCAATGGTTACCGGGCCCCGGGGCACACCGAGCCTTCGTCTCCGGTAGATCTCGTGATGGTCGCATTCGAATTTTGTGAAACCCAGCCTCGACTCATCCTCCTCGAGCCACTTCAGTTCCAAATCTCTCCCGAGGTGTTTGACGAAAGGAGCATCTTCTCCCTCCAACTCCTTAATCAGGTCTTCCAGCAATCCATCCGGAATCGCCGGCACGCTCCCGTCCACTTCCTCGCGTGACACATCAACCACTCCCCCACGTCCCCCTTAAATGAGCGTCGCAGTTCGTCTGCCCTCTGGGCGTGTGGCGCAGCTTGGAAGCGCGCTTCCTTGGCATGGAAGAGGCCCCGAGTTCAAATCTCGGCACGTCCACCATTAATCTCCGATTCTGAGAGAAAGGGCCCAACAATCCATTTCTTAGGTTATTATTGACCATCAATCCCCCAGAATGGCCAAAATGCCTATTTTCTAGGGTGATACTAAATACAAACCTTAGTCTCAGTAGAGCGATGAAAGCTAAAGCAAATGCTCTTCTTTTATGCACACTGATGATTGCATCGGCCCTAGCGGGATGCGCTGGGGACGATGTGGAAAGGACGCTGACACAGGCTGACTGCGACGCAATCGGAGACGATTACACGCTAGACAGCGGCAACAACGCATGCGTCCTGACCGTAACCGAAACCGTGACTGAGACAGTAACGGAGACCATAACGGAGACTGTGAACAAGGTCCCAGGATGTACCGACATGGCAGCAAACAACTACAATGCTGCTGCAGAGGAAAACGACAACTCCTGCGACTACGGAATGGCACAGGCAGACATCATGTCTGCCTACGCTGCAGGAACCATGGACTTCGTCAACGCCTCATACGAGCTTGAGAAGTCCAGAAAGTGCCGTGAGCAGGGATCAAACAACCCCTGCGAGGTCGTTGAGATGTCCATTGGTGATGCCTCGACAATTGACCCTCACGACGCCTACGACTCAGCTTCCGGTGACGTGATAGAGCAGGTCTACGACACTCTGTACAGGTATGCTGGCGATGGCACGGGTAACGCCATCATTGAGCCAAGGCTTGCAACAGGATTCACTGTCAGTGCGGATGACCTAACCTACACCTTCACTCTACGTGACGATGTTTACTTCAGCAACGGTGACAAGATGGAGGCCTCCGACGTCGTCTACTCATGGTGCCGCGTTCTAGGATACGGATCACCTGACAGCCACGTTGGATGGATTCTGGAGCAGAGCTTCGACTGCAACGATGCTGACGGAAACCACTCAGACAGTGGTGGACTAAGCCTCACGACTATCAGTCCCACCTCTTTCTCCGTGACTCTGTTCGCACCATCGTCTGCGTTCATCTCTACCATCGCCTACACTGTGGGCGCAGTAATCAATGCGGATCTATGCGAGACAAACCGAGTTATCGAGACGGATGTCAACGGAACCGTCACCTCCGATGACTACTGCCATAAGTGGATGGACGAGGCTCCATACGGCGCTGGAACCAACGCTTACACGGTGCAGTCATGGGTTCGTGAGGACAGACTTGTCCTCGTACCAAACTGGATCTACTGGGAGAGCGGCGACTACAACATCAACCGCCACACTGTCTCAATAGTCACTGAGGCATCGACGAGGCTACTGGCCTTCACCGATGGTGAGGTCGACTTCGGCAGCGTCAACATCGAGGATCTGGTCAACTTCTGCTACATCGACGAGAACGGCAACGGGGCACTAGATTCCGGAGAGGATTCAGCACTCGACGACAAGCCGAACGTAGCCAGCAAAGATGGGTACATCTGCACCTACAGGGAGACCTTCACAACAACCCTAGCAGCCTTCAACCTAAACCCGAAGGCTCTAGACGCTGGTGAGGACACCTCCAACACGGACGCAAACTCGTCACTCGTGCTAAACCACGACTCTACTGGAGACGGCACCATGGACATGAACGTCATGGAGACGTCTGCTCTGCGTGAGGCAATCTCGTATGCTTTCGACTACGAGACTCACCGAAGGGAGACCTACGACAACTCGCTGGCTCCACAGTACGGACCAATCCCAACCGGATTCCTGTACGCTAGCACTCAGACCGAGACCTTCACCTACGATCTGACCAACGCTGAGGCAATCCTGGAGAACGCAGGATTCGTCCGCCAGTACGAGTGCACTACGCTATCCCTCAGCGACGCACCCACTGTGGTCGCTGTAGCTGACAGGACAGGCAACGAGTGCCGCCTACCGAACATTCTGCGCATCATGGCTAACGAAGGCAACGACTACCGAATTGCCATGGCAGGCCAGATTGCAGAGGCTCTGGGCACCATCGGTGTCGCCACCTCTGGTGACGCAAAGCCATGGGCTGAGTACCTGACGATGTACTACACCAAGACATGGGACATCCGCTTCAGCGGATGGGCACCTGACTACCTGGACCCTGACAACTACTGGTCACCGTTCTCGGGCGGCGACTCCATCGGCGGAGACGCCTATGGAACCGGATACGAGAACGCGGCAGTCAACGCCGCCCTCGTAATCGGCAGGACCTCTCAGGACGACGCTACGCGCGAGCAGGCGTACTTGGATGCCTTCGCAGCTTGGATCGATGATCCAAACATGATCATCATCGGCCAGTACAACGGAATTGGCGTCAAGCACAACGATGTCTGCAGCCCACCATACGCTGCTATCGGGTCGGCCCACTGGTTCGACTACGACAAGCTGCCAATGGTCGACGGCGCACTAGTCGGCTCCTGCTAGGAAATCCTAGCTTAGAGTAACGTAAGGCCGGCGGCGGGTTCCCACGGGAGCCTGCCGCCGAGCCGAAACAAATTCCTTCGCAACCCTGTTTCGAACATGGTGTGCGGCAACTGTCATAGGGCTGCGTCCCGACCGAAGCCAAGGGGACAACATGAAGTTACACGAGTTCGTCGTTCGACGCCTTCTCCTGCTAATTCCAGTGATTATTGGGGTGGCTGTATTCACCTTCGCAATCGCGCACTTGATTCCTGCGGATCCCGCTGCTGCCCAATGCGGCGATAAGTGCGGCATCATCGTCGGCTACACGGAAGACGGGCAATCCATATCGGCATACGAGGCCAATCGCGAGAGACTTGGAATGAACCAGCCCGTAAGCGTCCAGTTCGAGAAATACATCAATCGACTATTGGACGGGGACTGGGGGGAGTCAATCACCTATCACAGACCTGTCTTGGACGTGGTCAAGGATGCAGCGCCGATTACTCTTGAGATGTCCTTCTTGGCCCTAATGATCGCCTACCCAGTTGGGATCACGTTGGGCATTCTAAGCGCTGTCAGGCAGGATCAGATGTTCGACCATGTTATGCGCTTCTTTGGAATAGCCTTCGTCAGCCTGCCGATCTTCTGGTTCGCAATGATGCTCCAGCTCTACTTCGCCACAGGTTCTGAGAACGGGGGGATATGCGACCCAATCCTGGGTACTAGCGGAGGTTGCTTCCCCATCTACGGCAGGCATGACCCGAGCTTCACATATCCCGAAGACGGTTTCGTGTGGTTCTACCCCGCAGGAGGCACTGGCTTCCATTTGGTGGATAGCTGGTTCGTTACCGATGCGAAGCTAAGCACCATCTCCGATGACTTTGATTCTAGAGGGCTGCTCTTCAAGGACACCTTGATTCATCTGGCACTCCCATGCATCGCACTGGGAGTATCTTCAGCAGGGTCACTCCTGAGGTACATGAGGGCCAGCCTGCTCGAGGTCCTGAACGAGGACTACGTGAGAACTGCTCGTGCAAAGGGACTGTCCGAATCTAGGGTAGTCCTAGTCCATGCATGCAGGAACGCACTGGTCCCCATCGTCACCATACTCGGATTCTCCATCGGCGGAGCGATAGGCGGAGCCGTCCTGACCGAGACCATCTTTGCATTCAACGGGATGGGGAGGGTGGCCGTTGAATCGATCAATTACCTAGACTTCACTGTGATAATGGGAGTTACGCTCATCACATCGATCATCTTCCTACTCTCCAATCTAATCGTCGACATCACGTATGCAATAATAGACCCCAGGGTGAGGTTGGAATGAGCCGAGAGGATAGTAAGGCAGATCGGATTGACTCCACGACTGGGGTCAAGGTCACTGAGTATGACGCAAAGGAATCCTCCTCCGACCCATCGAACAATGCATGGCCCAAGAGGGCTATTTTACTGCTCACGGCCATATGGGGCAGGGGGAAAGGAAATCGTAAAGAGAGCCTGCGTAGACTTCGCGTGTCGATTTCCCAGTCTGGTAGTGACTTGAGGCGTAGTTGGAAGATATACCAGCGCTCACTTCTGGCCATGTTGGGGCTATTGATGGTCGTATCCGTGACTTTGATTTCTGTTTTCGCCCATAGAATAGCTGTCGAGCACCCATATCGGAACCTCCAGGACACGGAGGACTTGTGGTCGATAGACTACGAGCCAAGGAGGGCTGCCCCCTTCTCTGAGGAATGCGACTGGCATGAGCAGAAGATAGTCACAAATACCAGATCAGCAATATTCTCGGAAGAAGTATTGGCTGAGTCCAATAACAAGGTCGGAGACGACAACAGATACTATCGGGACACCCTTCTGGTGAAGAAGATAATCAAAATCGAAGATTCGAAGGGGTATGATCTGAACTCATCACTCCTATACATCCACCCATCCAACTCATCAATACTGGTCCTTACTCCTGAGCTCTACAACAACTCAACCCTACATCTAGGGGTCTGGGTTACCTACGAATTCGACAACCAGGACATGCATCACTCATGGCTTCCTGATGGATATGACGTCTGCATCTTCGGAACGACCGATTCTGGACAGGATCTGTTCAGCAAGGTACTCTATGGCTCTAGGGTGTCACTGAAGATCGGCTTCACCGTCGCGTTACTCACCGTCACCATCGGAACAATTGTGGGTAGTGTCAGCGGATACTATGGAGGCAGAACAGACGAGGTTATAATGAGGATATGTGACATCTTTTTCGCCGTTCCCGGGCTTATTCTGGCCATGGCTTTCGTAGCCGCAATGGGTTCTGTCACGAGTTTGACGATTCCCGTCTGGCTGGGCGTAATCCTGCCATTGCTATTCCTGGCTACCATTTCTCAGTCATACATCGCCTCTACCATTTTCGAAGATAATCGAATCACCGATCGCGCGATGGGCCTCCTATTGCGGCACCGTCGATGGCTCTATGGATCTCTTGGATTTCTGTTCTTCGTCGGCCTAATCCCGAATGTTCCGATCACGGGATCAGAGGTATCTTGGTCCTCGTTCTTCGGTATTTCCGATAGTAGTATATGGAGACTATACGCCTCTTTCGCGATCATACTGCTATTTGTCTTCATCACTTTCGCAGATAGGAGGTTCGTTGAAAATTCGAATCTCGATGGCGCAAGTGCGAGGATAACCAACTCCCTTGACTGGACAAATCCGTGGCTTTTTCTCACCCTGCGGACAATCGCGATCTTCGCAGCCATTGTAGTGCTGTTCCGATTCACTGGCACGGATGGGAGCGAAATCACTCTGATCAAAGACTTTGATAGGCTTTGGAAGATTCAGGCAGCACTGATTTTAACGGGATGGCCCGGATATGCTAGGCTAATCAGGGGGCAGGTCCTATATGTGAAGGAGATGAACTTCGTTGAAGCAGCTAGGAGTGTCGGAGCTCCCGCGGGGAGGATAATGTTCCGCCACATCCTGCCCAACGCATGGGCACCCCTTCTGGTGGCTTTCACTCTCGACATCGGGGGGACGATACTTTCCGCATCAGGACTCTCCTTCATTGGATTGGGGGCTAAGACAGGTACTGCCGAGTGGGGGATACTAGTATCCGAGAGCCGCCGATATTTCCTCGACTACCCGCACCTGATGATGTACCCGGGCCTGGCAATCGCGGTAACCGTTCTCGGATTCAACCTACTAGGCGATGGTATCAGGGATGTTGTGGACCCAAAGAACAGGAGGTGAGAAGATGTCGGAAAGCTTGCTGGAGATAAGCGGCCTCAGAGTCCACTTCGACACACTTGATGGCCAAATCGAAGCACTCAACTCCGTTGACTTCCAGGTCAAGAAGCAGCAGATAATGGGCCTTGTGGGGGAGTCAGGATGCGGAAAATCAGTAACTTCACTGGTCACGATTGGTCTGGCCACATGTGAGGTCGACGAGGGGAGTGTCAAGTACGAGGGGGAAGAGCTCCTGTTCCGAGACTCAGAGTCCACTACGAAGATCAAGAAAATATCTGGATACATAGTTGTAATATCCATCCTGCTCTCCATCTTCGGGGGATTCTGGACCCTAATTGACCCCATCCAGGGTAGAAACATACTACTTGGATCATTGACAGTATCAACTGTTTCGTGGCTGGTTGGATTCTTCTTTTCCAAGGACTCTCGTACACATGAGAAATTCATGCGTTGGGTTAGAGGAAACGAGATTAGCATGATCTTTCAGGAGCCCATGACTGCCCTGAACCCCCTCTATTCTGTGGAGAAGCAGATCTCTGAGGTGATGCGTGAGCACGATCGTCTAGTAGAACCAGAGACTCCGACAATCAACCGAATAGGTGAGGCTATTTTCAGCCCATTTTCTCTCATCTACCGAACAGTAGTAGCCAAACCGCAATCCGCTGCGATTTTCCTTTCCACCGCTGCTTTCGTGATGCTTGCGCATAGTCGTGGTTTTACAGAAGAGGCGCAATCATGGTCACTATCCCTCATGCTGGCAGTCCCCATTCTCTATTCATTCTCACAAATCTCGAAGGTAAGATCACTATTTACTGAAGAAATGACGCTTGAAGAGAGAGTATCCATGGAGACAAGCTTTGGATCCGGATTCTCCATGGATAGGGTAGATCCAACTTCTGGCAGCGTGTTCTCTGAGTATAGGCATATGGGAACTGTAACTTCGGGTTATGAGATGTGGCTGAGAAATCAAAATCCATATGTCCGGCTGTTCATCCACCGTTTCCTAGTATCCTTGCAAGGAATCCCAGTCGCATTGGCTGTCACGATAGTCGTCTTCCTCATGCTATGGATGCCATTCTCGGCCCTGATGGGCCTGGTAGTAATCTCTAACTTGCTTGTCCTACCAGTTGTCATCTGGCTCGATTTCCTAAAACTTGACCCTGCCCATTCCAGGCAGGTCCAGGAAATTCTGGAAGATGTCAGGATCCCTAATCCAGAGGCAGTTGTGAAGATGTACCCACACGAGCTCTCGGGAGGGATGCGTCAGAGAGTCATGATTGGGATGATGATGTCCTGTGAGCCAAAGCTCCTTATCGCAGACGAACCAACAACTGCTCTTGATGTAACCATCCAGGCTCAGATCCTCAAACTGATGAAGGATTTGCGTGATGAGAAGGGAACCTCAATCTTGCTCATAACTCACGACCTTGGAGTAATCGCAGAGATGTGCGACGACGTCACAGTGATGTATGCGGGCCGGGTGGTTGAGAGGGCCCCCGTGAATGAGCTATTCGCCAACCCTCTGCATGCATACACAAGGGGCCTGATGGCTTGCACTCCAAACATCGCATCCACTCGGAAATCAGTGCTCCCGGCAATTCCTGGACAGGTCGCCAATCCTTCCGATTTCGTCAGTGGGTGCCGCTTTTGTCAGAGGATGGAGAGGCAAGGAGCGACATTGACACGCCGCCCTGAGATGATCGAGGAAAGTCCGGGACACTGGGTAGAGGCGTGCCCTATTTGCATGGACGAGACGAAGGACAAGTGGGAGTGAGAAAATGACGGAAAAATCACTAATCGAGATCAAAAACCTGAGGAAGTGGTTCCCAATCAAGGGGGGTTTCCTGTCTCAGGCGAAGAAGTTCGTTAGGGCCGTGGACGGAGTCAGCCTAGATATCAAGCGCGGCGAGACTCTCGGCATTGTCGGAGAATCTGGATGCGGTAAGACCACACTGGGCAGGGTCCTGATGGGGCTCATCCCAATTACTGACGGTTCGGTTCACTATTCTGGAGAGGATATCAAGAAGATTCCCAACAAGGAGGTCAGGCGAAAGATGCAGATGGTTTTCCAAGATCCAGGCGGTTCGATGAACCCCAGGATGTCGATTCGCTCGATTGTTGGGGAGCCTCTCCTTGTGAACGGCCTCTCAGACGCAGCCGAATTGACACAGAGGGTTGCTGAACTCCTGGACTCGGTCGGACTAAAGCGGGAGCACATGACCAGATATCCTCATGAGTTCTCAGGTGGCCAGAAACAAAGGATAGCCCTTGCACGTGCCCTTTCACTTGATCCTGAGTTCATTCTGCTCGACGAGCCAACCAGCGCATTGGACGTCTCCGTTCAGGCTCAGGTACTGAACCTGCTGGGGAGCATCCAGAAGAACAGAGATCTGACTTTCGTATTCATATCCCACGACTTGGCCGTGGTCAGGCACATTTCTGACAGGGTCGCGGTAATGTACTTGGGCAAGATTGTCGAGTTGGCTGATGCTGATGAGATTTATCGGAATCCAAGGCATGCTTATACCAAGATCCTGATCTCTGCAATACCTAATCCTGATCCGAGAAATAGGAGAGACAGGGCTCCTGTGGAGGGAGACGTCCCGTCCCCCATCGATCCACCTCCCGGTTGCGCCTTCGGGCATCGCTTGCAACACCCGAACTGGGAGAAGAGCATCACCATGGACCTGTCTCTTCGAGAGATTTCACCAGGGCACTGGGTCCAACCATGCCCCTGTTGCACCGAAGTTCCTCCAGAACCCACACAAATCAGAGTAAGCTCAGAGAATAATCGAAAACCACCACCTTGGGAAAGAGGGGACTGAATGCCAGAGAGTATCGAAAGCCCCGATGACCGAGAAAAACCACTCTTCTTCGACAGTAAGAAGGAGGCAGAGTCTTCCTTCTGGAGACTAAAGAGGGCATCAGACGATTGGCGTGAGAACCGTCTGAAGAGGGTGTTTGCGCAGGAGGAAGAGGGATTCCTAACCACTATGGGAAGGGTCGTCTACATCTCCGTATGCATCCTTTTCGATGGATTATTCCTCTCGGAGATCCCAGTTAGGATGGGCAAGACCACATTCTCCTGGCTCATCTTCTTCCTCGTTCTTGTAGCAGTAATCAGATTCCAGCGGCGCCTATATGCAAATTGGTTCTCTATCGATATTAGTCAGATTGACTTTAATCGACCCCGATAGGGAAGAGCTCCGAATCCACCCTCTCGAATCTCCTGAAAGAGGGGACGACTAGTCCAGCCATGGTTGTGAGGACCATGACCGAGACTGCGACTGCAAATGTGGTTAGGATATTGGTTTCCTCAATCATCCAACCGCCCATTAGTGGAGCAAGGGGGATGAAGATTAGAGAACCTATGGCATCCAGCGAGTTTACCCGTCCCCTTAGGTGCTGGTCAACGCTATCCGACATCGTGGTCCGCCAAATCACCCCCAAGGTCCCACCGAGAACCCCCTCTAGGAATACGAAAACGAGAATCAGCAGGAAGGGAATGGGCATCGCCCACATCAGCATGCACCAGGCTATCCCCCCGATGAGGACATAGAAAACAAGCCCCCGTAACTCTTTCGAGACCGGCCAAATGCCTCCAACGACGGAGCCGATCATCGCCCCACCAGCCCCAATCGCCCCGAAGATCCCGAATGCCTTAGCACCCAGGTCATTGTTCTGGATGATGAACGGTATGCCAATTTCGATCGCAGAGTCCCCAATGTGCCAAATCATGAACATCACGATTCCGGCAAATAGCCACGGTTGGGTCTTCACGAAGGACCATGCCTCGGTGACTTCTTCTCGGAGATTGCCACTCTCTTCCCTGTCAACCGGTATCTCAGGGATCGTCCAAAGTACTAATCCGCTGAATGCGAAAGTCAAAACATCCAGGATAAGACACACCTCAATACCCCAGGATGCAACCGAGAAACCACCAATCAGTGGCCCAAGCATCCACGCACCAGTCATAGCTACACCTCTGATTGCATTGGCTTGCGGCAGTAGCTCATCTTCAACCAGATCCGGGATCAGAGCCCCTATCGCCGGAATGGAGAATGCCGTCGCAGCCCCGGTGAAGAAAACAACAACCAATAGAGTATTGATTTCTTCAAATCCTGCTGCCAGCACGATTACCGCCAAGGTTACCATAAGGGCCTGAGCAATATCCGCCACAAGAGCCACCGTTCTTCTCGGCATCCGATCAACGACCATCCCACCATATAGGAGCAGGGGGAGGTGGCCGAGAAAATATGCAGTGAATATCATCCCGTATGCCTTTGGTCCACCGATTTGCGACACTGTCCAACCCATCCCAATAATGAAAATCGAGGTTCCAAGCTGGTTGACGCCATTGCCGATGACCAGTTTCCTGAAATCAGGGATCGCCCATGCATCCGACATCCCCATGGAAACACCTCGCGACTCATCCTATTCAATGTCACATACCTAGGCCGAGAGGAAAATGTCCCTTGTGCAAGTGTTCAATTGAGCGGATTTTTCAACTCAGTACAATAATTATTACTCAAATGACAACTAATCTAGAGAATAATAAAACAATTGTATAATAAATATTAATATTATAATGAAATCAATCAGAATATTGAGATATTAATGCTCAAACGTTCAGATTATAAACTACCTTTACCCGGCAAAGGGATATGGCAACTAAGTCGAAATTAGAGTACATATGGCTGGATGGTTTTGAACCAACGCAGAGCTTGAGGAGCAAGACAATGGTAGAGACAGATTTCTCAGGGAAACTGGATGATTGTAAGATGTGGTCATTCGACGGCAGCTCCACTAAACAAGCCGAGGGTGCCTCATCAGATTGCCTCCTGAAGCCAGTGGCGATATATCCCGACCCAGATCGACTTAACGGATTTCTCGTGATGTGCGAGGTGTTCGATGCCGATGGCACTCCGCATCCCACTAACGGTCGTGCCACTATTGAGGAGGATGACGATGACTTCTGGTTCGGTTACGAACAGGAGTACTTCCTATGGGATCCCGAGACGAATCTCCCACTGGGCTTCCCCAGTGATGCAACTGGCCAAGGACAGTTCTACTGCTCCGTGGGTGCAGAGAACGCATACGGCAGAGAGGTTATCGAGACTCACCTAGACATGTGCCTCGAGGCAGGAATCAATGTCGAGGGGATTAATGCAGAAGTGGCTGCTGGGCAATGGGAGTTCCAGATCTTCGCCAAGGGAGCAAAGAATGCCGGAGACGAGGTTTGGGTCGCCAGGTACCTAGCAGCGAGGAACGCCGAGAAGTACGGGCTTACGATAGAGTTGCACCCCAAGCCACTTGGGGCAACCGACTGGAACGGTTCTGGAATGCACGTCAACTTCTCCGACACCACTCTGAGGACTTGTGGTGACGAGGCGACATTCAACAAGGTCTGCGAGGAATTCGGAAAGAACATCAAGAAACACATGGATGTCTATGGTGCCCATAACGAACAGAGGCTAACTGGACTGCATGAGACACAGTCAATCCACGAGTTTTCCTATGGTGTTTCAGATAGAGGTGCCTCGATCAGAATTCCAATCGGAACAGTCGAAGATGGATGGTGCGGAAGGCTGGAAGACAGAAGACCGTCTTCGAACGGAGATCCATATAAGATCGGAGCCATAGTGATATCTACAACCAAAGCCGCCTACAATATTCCCAAGCCCGAGGGAGAGGGTCTTCAGAGCCTCAGGGGACGCACCGAGGAGTCTGAAAAAGCACAAATTGAGGAGCAGGAGGAAGCCCCCCCAACCCCAGAGATCACGTAATCTTCGGAGAGCAGATGAGGGATGACGTTGCCCTCCGTCTGCTTGAGGGCCAGCCCAACCTATAGCCTAGCTTCCGAGATTGACTCCATCACGATTCCTTTCTGCTCTCAGCAATTGAAACTACCTCGTCAGCGCATCCCCATGACAAAGTGACTCCAGCACCCCCGTGGCCGTAGTTGTGGATGACTCGAACACCGTCAATATTCTCTTCTTCCAACCTAACTTCAGTCCTTGAAGGCCTCAGGCCGACAGTCCCTCCGATGATCTTACTCCTATCCAATTCGGGCCAAATCGCCTCTACCTTGCTCAGGATCAAATCATTGTCCTCATCTCTAATTTCTAGATCCCAATCATCTACTTGCGCAGTACCTCCAAGGACGGTTACGTCACTCCTGGGAATGGTGTATGTCAGAGTCTCTGGTTGCTGATCAAAATGACCTATCCCCGGGTCCTGGTCGATGAAAATGACTTGACCTCTTGATGGTTTGATTTCCATGTCATCGCATAGTTCTCTTGCACCCAGTCCAACGCAGTTCACAACGACATCCCCCTCCAGATCTTGTAGGTTTTTGACAAATCCTTGCTTGAATGTGCCCCCTTGCTCTTCGAACCTAGCATTCAGCCATAGCATATACAATGGCATCTCAATAACCGGTGCTCTGAACTCCCAACCGAAGACATACCCCTCGGGGATTTCCTCCTCTTCCAGGATTCTGAATGCGACTATGTCATCCTTCCATGGTGGCAGGTCAACAACCTCTCTCAGGTATTCTCGCCCATCTCTCATTTTCACGCCTGCTTCTGGAGCTCCCTCACAAAGCTCCTCGAGAACGCTATAGGTCACAATTCCCCAAGTGCCGGCTTTTTCTGCCGGTTTCACCAGAAAGGGATACCAAATTGCGGCGGCAATATCAGACACCGTCTCGGGGCTGAACTTGTCCGATACAATCTGAACATCATGGCCACTCTCTATGAGTCTAATTCCGGAAGATAGTCCAGATACCCCTGCTCCGACAATCGTGCAGCGCATGCCATCGGATATACGTCTGGCTTATGATTAACGTCCAGAAAAAGACGCCACCATTCATCAGTCAATTTCTTGAGTTCCCCCCCCTTTCCACGTTCATGCCAAAGGTCAGGCGCCCGAAGAAGGGGTGGGCCGTCCCAAAGACTCGGAAACCAAAGTCCGTCAGATCCGCAGCCTCGAAAAAAAGGAGGCTCCCCCGCTGCCCATCCTGCGGTCAATGGAGCATGAAGAGGGACGAAGTCAGAAGCGAGACTTTCTGTATCTCGTGTGGAGTAATCGGTTGATGCCAAACCCCAATATTACCCCCCGTCTTCCACGGGACGCCACAGTGATGAGGAATCGTACCGGATGCTTCGGGCATCGCGAGTGATGGGCGATCTGAGTGGCACCGGGTGAGAGCATGAAAGACGAGAAAGTATTCATCGATCAGATGGGTCGTATGTATCGGATTAAGCACCCAGAGCCCCTAAGTGAGCCGCCTAGCAATCTCAGGATTGCAAGAACCAGCAAGCCTTGGGGAGTTTACCTCAGAATGTTGGGGACAGTGATCCCTGCGTTCTTCTTGATGTATGTGCTCCTTTTCCTAGTGATTGGGGCAATCAGCCTTGAACCCGGTTTGGTGCTAGTTTCTGGAATCTGCAGTGCACCTCTGGTTTTCTTGATCTTGAGTCTACACAAACCACGGCTTGTCCACGTTCGTCTTGCGGTTTCAGACGCATCTGGTTCCGAAGCCCACGCACTTCCAGAAGGAGGATCTCTGAGAACCCCGATGAAGACAAAGCTAACTCGATTCTTGGTGAAAGACGACTCGATTCTGGACGTCCCCCCCAATAGGCAACTATGGGGGTTATTCGCTGCCGTTGTTTCGGCTGGAATAGTCATCTCGATATTGATGCTGACAGTTTCTGAAGTCGGAGGAGTCATCCTTTTCCTACTACTGGCGGTTCCAATCTGGTTCGTCGGGTTTTCCCTTCCCGTTCTGGCATGGTGGGGGACTTCGAACAAGTTACTGGGCTTGCCAACTAGGAGGAGGGATGCCGAGGCATGGCTGATGGCTGGAATGGCCTCTGCATTCCCTGCCTTCATCTTCAATTCACTAATCACCCCCGAGATTATTCCTTTCGAACCGGATCAATGGGCATACGAGTTTTTGCTCCTTGCAGCCGGAGCACCCTTCTGCGAGGAGATTTTCAAAGCAATGGCGGTTGCCGTTTTCCTCCCATATATCACAGGCCCCAAGCATGGCTTCCAAGTTGGTTTCACAGTAGGACTGGGATTCGCATTGATTGAGAACTTCCAATACATCGGAATCTCACTTCTTGACGGTGCACTCTCGGTCTCAATCACAATCTTGGTCAGGGGCATCGGGTCGATTCCTGGACATGCGGTTTGGACTGCGATTTCGGGGACCGCAATTGGTTGGATGGCCACTGACAAGGAACTCAAAGCAAGACTCTCATGGAAGGCCAGATCAATGGCCATTTCCGCAATTGACATGGCAGAGGGAATAGGGATAGATACCGACGGAGATGGAGATCTCTCGGGATTCGACGGTTTTCACCCCACCCTTGAAGAGGCAATCAGCAAAGCATCCCTCAAAGAAATGGACGAAAGCGATCCATGGATAATCCTTGGAAAGGATACGGGAGAGGCAGAAACAGGACCCAAACTGGGAATAGAAGACTTCTCCCTAACTTACGAAAGGATTCCGATTTCACAAACCCAGAGAGGAATTCAAACTCCAAAGAGAATTCCCGCGGCAATCGCCCTCTCAATAGTCGGGCACTCTTTCTGGAACGGCAGCTCATTCTTGTCATTCTATGCCCCAACGTGGCTCGGGATGGGAGAAGGAGGGGCGACATTGATTATGCTCTCATGGGTAATCTTCCTGATTTGCTCCGTACTGCTTGTTGCAAGAGGAGTAATCAGAGGTGTGAACTCTCTCGAGTAACCCAACTTCATGAAAATTCGGACTAATCCTGAAAACTACTCCGAATCTTTCATGACCGCAGTTGTGAACGACAACTCGTCAATATGGTAGAACTCGTGGTCGATCTCGCCATCTCGCTTGCGCTTGTGTCAGGACTTCTGCTAATCTCCACGATGAAGGATCTCCTTGACAAAGGCGGACTATTGGCAGCCTTAGTCGTCGGTCTGACCATCTCTCTACTGGGGCATTGGACATGGCTGGTCGTCCTAATGACATTCCTAATAGTCGGCTCTCTGGCAACCAAGTGGAGGTTTGATGAGAAGGCCCGAATCTCAGCCGAGGAAGCCAACGACGGAGTCAGGGGGTGGAAGAATGTCTTGGCCAATGGCGGAGTGGCCAGCATCGTTGCCATCGGCCATTATTTTGTCGGCGGCCATGAATGGTCATACTTCCTTCTTTGTTCAGCAGTTTCCGTGGCTGCGTCGGATACACTAGCCTCGGAGATAGGCAGCCTGGATCCTAGGACTCGAATTATCACGACCTTGGAGGCAGTCCCTGCAGGGACGAACGGGGGAATGTCGCCAACTGGGACTTTGGCTGCCTTCTACGGTGCACTCCTAATCGCCGTAGTTTCCTCGATAATGGGTGCAATTAATGGAGACAGGTTACCACTTGAAATCTTCTTCCCGGCAGTAATATTGTTTGGCTGGCTTGGGTGTCAAGTGGATTCCATACTAGGTGCAATTCTGGAGAATAGGGGATTCCTCGGCAAGCATAGCGTGAACTTCATTTCCACACTTTCTGGGTCCCTGATGGCGCTTTTCGTCGCAACAAGGTTCCTGTAACATGGAGACGAAGGATTGAACATTCAGTTTGAGGCAGAAACCAATGGTGGATAAAATGCATTTGCGAAGGGTTCCACTTTTCATCTCCGTAGTTCTCACAATTATCTTAGTGGCATCATCTCCTGGTATTGCCCAGAACCAAACCGCATACGAGGGACCAGGTCTCGACTTCTCGTACCCCGATCAACACATGTTGTTCCTCAAGGGGGGCGAAGAAAATCAGTTTCTAGATAGGAACTGGACCACAGTCACTGGCCTTCCCTCTGGAAGTGCGTCATTTTCCAAGTCAAGCTCGTTCACTCTTCCAACCATCGTGGACGCCTTCTCTTCGCAAACTCAAGAACCATTCAAGTTCGAGGGGAACATATCAGTCAGACTATTCGCGTCCCTGGAGTCGGCCAGTGATATTTGCTCGATGTCAGATCTTCCAGTGGGAGGCCCACTCGGTTCCGAGACACAGTTCTCCATTTCCCTTACATTGGGGGGGATATCTGCTATTTCTGGTGTCGATACCGAATCCATTGTTATGAGCAAGGATAGGACCGATCCTCACATCTTTGAGGTCCGAGCAGAAAATGTGAGCATCTCGATGAATTCGGGAGAGGAAATCCGACTATCCATACAAGTTAGACACGAATGTGCAGTCTCCGGGACCCTGTGGTGGGGGACATACGATGCCAGAACAGGAGTGGTATTAGACGGGCACATCGTCGAGACAGAATTGGATGTGATAGTGGATCAAAATAGGATGGCAAGGATAGAGTTCACACCTTTCTCCCCATGGGGGGTCACTGATTTTTCCACACAATCAATCGAGTTAGTCGGACCGATACCATGGTCGGAAATGAGGCATGGAAAACACTACGAGGACACTTGGGTCGATCACTTCGAGTTGCCTGATGGTTTCTCAAAGGGAGAAGGGAACAGAACCGTCCTCAATTGGATTACCGATCGGCCCCTGTCCCCCGGCGACTACATGCTCGATGCATGCCTCGTCCTTTCCGACCAAGATCCGGGAGAGACTTGCCACTCCTGGGTCCTTTTACGATTCAGCGTACCTGCTGACAAATCCCCAATTCTAGGTTCTGCAGCAGCAGCCGCATCCGTCTTCCTTGGCATGATTGCATGGGTCGGGGTTTCGATGAGGGGCGGCCAACTCCCATTACCCGCTTATGGGGCGATTTTACTCCTCGCCATGGCATCTTCTATTTCTGCCCTCAGCCTTCCTGAGATTGACTCCGATAATTTTCGAGAGGGTTCTGCTGCACCAAATTTTATTCTCCTTTCTCATAATCCAGAATCCGGTGCAGAATCACTGTCTGGACTATTGGATGACTCAGACGTAGCAGTGGTCGGGTTGTTCACCCCGGGCTCCCCCAACGCCAAGAGGCAGATGGTTGACTTCGAGTCAGCAGAGAAGGTCCTGGCCATTGATGGTCTGTCCGCGTCATTTGCTCAGATAGCAACCGGAGAGGATGTGAAGGCCTACGACTTGGATGATTTCTCATTGGAGATAAATGGCTCGTGGCCCTTACTACTCGATGATGGGACAGTTGGAAACTCTTTGCCAAGCGGTCCGACTGATTCCGTGTTTGTCATTGACTCGGCCGGATTCATTGCCTCTTGGTCTCCAGGTTCAATGTCTCCTTCGGACATCCAATCAGCTTCCGAAGGTGCATCCTTCGGTTCGGGCAAATCACCCTTGGATTTGCTTTCAATGGTGACAGGACTTTCGCTCCTTCCTTTGCTGGTTCTTTCAATGCCCAGTGAGAAGAGATACGAGGCTCCCGAAGAGGCTTTGATTCCCGGCGTTGGGATCTTCATGACCATGGGCGCTTCATCTTCCGGATTCTTGGCATGGGCCGCACCCATAGCAATACTCTCCGCACTCGGCCTAGGTTCTCATTGGATTTTCCTCGAGATATTATTGTCCATAATCATGGTGTATCATGGAGTTTCGATGCTGACTCGAGGTAGAATTATCGAAATTGAGCACTTTTCTCGTTTCCTCCATTCACGAATGGGTCAGAAATACAGGGACTGGAGGGGAGGCAAGAGATTTTCCGAAGATGTCTACCTCGGATTATGGCTTGCTTGGCTTACTTGGATCATCGATCCCTCGATGATTGCACAGGGTGTCGGATCGATGGCAAGATCCGGTATTCTTGGCACCGCCCTCTCCCCGTTGATGCTAATTGGATTCGGGATTTCAGCAGGATTGGCTGTCTCTATATTGAGATCGCTACCCCTCTTGCTTGGAAAGTACGCCGCAATCATTGGTATGCTTAGTGTCGGAATCCGTCCGAGGGCATGGGGCGTTTCAGTCGCAATAATGGGGGTCTGGACGCTAATAAGTATCTCTATGGGGCTTTTGGCATTTTCTTTTTGACACATCTCCGGACCGAGAGCATCATAAGAGGGAAACCGTTCTCTCAACCACCCTTGGGGGTATAGTATAACCTGGTAGTACCGCGGGCTCCAGTTGCACGGGAATGACGACGAGGAGGTATTCTGATGGCTTTGATGAGCAACTGGAGCACCGACCCGTCGCAAACCGAGAGCGTGCGCGAGCCGGGTGCACGCTAAGCGGAAGAAACCCGCTGATCTGGGTTCAAATCCCAGTGCCCCCACCACATTGATCCTTTAGCGAAGCATCTCGTTCATGCTCTAATTTCGGTTGGATTGAAAACATACGCCTGTCCGCATTATGATGATGAATCGTTGTCCGATCGCTTTGGCACTGGTGATCTTATTGATCTCACCTCTGTCTGGGAGCATCGCTGCATCGAGCTCTAACATTTCTAAATCTCCAACTCATTTCCGCGGCCCTCAACTGATTGAACCGGGTCACAGTGCCGAAGTACCGACGCAGGCAGGCATCTGGTGGGACTCCCAAGTTGAGTGGTGGGAGGTTTCGTCCCTCGACGAAGACAGGAATGGCATTCACGACTCAATACAGTCTACCTCGGGTCCAGTGAATATCGGACTTTCATTCTCACGGGAAGTCTCTGATGAAGACAGACAGGGACTGGAATCAATGGGCTTCGACATCCATCTCGAATTACCTATCGTTGATGCTATCCTGCTAGGAGATATCGACACCTCTCAGGTTGGGGGACTCGCAGAACTAGACGGTGTGGTCATGGTGGAGAGGTATGGCTCGCTCGTTTTCTACGGTGATGTGCAGACTCCGGCAGTGAAGGCTAGCAACTCCTCCGAGTATCTCTTTGGGGCTTGGGATTACGGACTATCTGGAAAGGGCATCAATATCGCAATGGTCGATACTGGAGTCGATAACGAACATCCTGGTTTAGTAGGGAAGTTTGTAGCTGGATATGATGCGGTCTGCTACCTGCATAGCGACCCTCAATGCCTCCTCGCCGGTGGTCGCGAGGATGATGGCTCCTTCGACCCAGATGACGGAAACCAGCATGGGACTGCTTGCATGGGGATGGCAAGTGCCACTGGCATGGAGGCCGATGGGACGCAATCCGGATTCTACGGCTCTGCACCAGATGCCGGCCTAGTCGATGTCAGGATTGGTACTGATGTCGGCGCCGGTCCTTTCGAGAACTATTTGCTAGAGCAGGAGGCCTATGAGTCGGCGATGAACGGTCTCCAGTGGATAATCGATCACAAGGACGATGCATGGGCCGGTGCTGATGAGGAAAGCCATGGTATCGACATAATTTCACTGTCTTGGGGGATTACCAGTCACGAAGACGGGGGGTCGGACGGATCTGATATGCACAGCCGAATATTGGACGAGGCAATGGAGGCAGGCATAGTAGTCTCAAACGCAGCTGGAAACGATGGGGAAAACAACGATGGCCTTTCTGGGATGAGTGCCTCTTCTCTTTCAATAACCGTTGCCGCTACGGATGACAAGAACACGGTCAATAGGACAGATGACGAAATCGCCAGCTACTCATCAAGAGGCCCTAGGAAGGACAATGGCGATGGCAATCCAATCAATGAACTGATTCCGGAGATTAGTGCACCGGGATCCAATATTGTTCAGGCGGAGGGATGCGTCAGCAGCGGTTCTTGCAACAATTTTATCGGAGGGGATGCATCTCAGAACACCTACACCGGAAGGGGCAGTGGGACCTCCTATGCGACTCCATCAGTCAGTGGGGTTGTTGCTCTGGTATTGGAGGCAAATTCCAACCTCACTCCTCTTCAGATTAAGGAGGTGCTGAAGCACACCTCTGAGCTTAGAGGTGAGCCTAGTGCACCTGAAGTTGACCCATACTGGAATAGGGAATTCGGCTATGGGATGGTTGACGCACTGGCTGCCGTAGAACTAGCAATCTTTCTTCGTGAGTCCGGGCAATCCGGGTCAATTGATCCTAAACTACAGAACCACGGCCTAAATTTCTCAAACGAGGGGGCCATCAACATCACTGGTCATGCATGGGGGCAAGATGGACCCATCGAAAGAGTCGATTTCAGAATCGATGACGGGGCATGGCAAGAGGTTACCTACTCAAACTCCCTCGAAGAAATAGGCGCCCTTACTCCGTTCCTTTGGCACGTTCTTCTTGATCCAGAGAAACTTCCCGCTGGGCAGCACACCGTGGAAGTCCATGCGATATCAGGGAGTTCCCACTCTCTTCCAGTCTTCTTCGAAGTAGTTGGATCAGGATCCGGCTCATCGACCAATGGCACCCCCTCTGCAGTGGTTGGCCTAGTCGTACTAGTGGCCTCTGCTTGGATAGGTTCTCTGGTGCTAATCAGATACCGCTCAGATGATCAGATTGAGGGGTTGTTCTCCCACTTCAGAAGACAGCATAACCAAGTTATCGATGCTGAAATTGTCGAATAATCCACTTCCAATCTGGTAATCCGCGTATTCCGAGCCGCCTTGTTAAAATCCTAGAACGCAAGTCCGCAGGTCATGGTGAGATTCTCCGACCGTTCAAACAGCATTCATCCAACTGGGGTGAGAAGGATGTTCGATATGGCAGGAGACGATGCGGTGCAATTCGGTCTCGGTGAACCAGACTTTCAGCCTCCCGACATTGCAATCGAGGCATTCACACGTGCCATGAAGGATGGCAAAAACAAGTATACGACCACTGCAGGGTTGCCCGAGCTCCGGCAAAAGATTGCAGAAATGTGGCATCATCGGATCCCAACTTTGGACGAATCAAACGTCTGCATCACCATGAGTGGGACGAATGCTCTGCTGGACATCTTCCTAGCAATCGTAAATCCCGGCGACAAGGTGATGATGCCAGAGCCATACTTTCCACTATACCCTCCCGATGTGGTAATATGTGGAGGGGAGCCATCATTCTACCCGTGCAAATTCGAGAACGGTTTCGTACCCACGATCTCAGACTTGGAGGGGATCGTGGATGACAAAACGGTAGCCATACTGTACAACTTCCCAAGTAACCCAACTGGCGGAAATGTGAATGAGGAGCAAAGGGACGAACTTGTCGAATTCGCGAGAGAAAATGACCTGTGGCTAATCACAGACGAGGTTTACGATCGAATTGTTTACGATGCTCCGCACGTCTCTTTCCTCGGGGCCGGTTACGACAAACTGGTGATGGTCCAATCATTCTCCAAGACATTCGCTATGACTGGCTGGAGGATTGGATACCTCCTATCTCCGGATCCCGGCTTGATGAGGGAACTGATCAAGATGCAATACTACGTAACTGCATGTTCTAACGATGCCATGCAGCATGCAGTACTGGAAGCGCTCGTAAAATCCCCAAACTATCCCGAGGAAATGTGCGCCGAGTTCAAGGCTCGTCGAGATTTGATTTGTGAGAGGTTGAACTCAATACCGGGAGTCTCATGTCACACTCCTACTGGTGCATTCTATGTTTTCCCGAAGGTTGAGATCCCGGGAATGAACAGTGCGGAAATCGCCGTAAAGCTTCTCGAGGGTGGCGTTCTATGCTCACCAGGGACTGCATTTGGCGATGCGGGAGAGGGACACCTAAGATTCGCTTACACAATTGGCAGAGAAGACATTTCCAAGGGAATGGACAGGGTTGAAAGAGTCCTGAGCGATCTAAGAGGATGAGCCCACGCCCACATACCTAAGAGAAAACCTAGTCGTCTCCGAAAATATCGAATGGCATGTCAATCATCCGACTCTCTTTCTCAGTATCCTCTTCGTTCAATCCGACATCCTCTTGCTCCTCCGGTATCTTCACACTCGCTTCTTCCAGAATGGAGTCCTCACTCCCTGACTCCAATTCCTTTGTCCTCAGAGACTCTAGACCGGCTTCTTGCCCGAACATCCATTCGGGCATAGTCTGCGATCCACCCAAGACTGAAATTGTGGTGAAGGTGGCCATAGGAAGAACGGAAATCGCCACGATGAAATCTAGGATCGCAGTTTCTGGCATTTCTGCTTCCGGCGCAATCATCTCTAGTACAATCCTCTCTAGTTGCATCTCATGCCACTGTTCGTAGTTCACGTTGAGGATGTCAAGCGAGAAGAGCAGCACCAATCTGGCCACTAGCCAATAGAGAAAGATTGGCAGAATCCAGGAGAGCCTTGACACTCTCCAGACAACATTTCTGAACATCGCTGCTATGCCCACGAGTTTCCATGAGACGATGGGGTGAACCCTGACCGCAATCCAGAGGGCAATCAGATAACCCGCCATGCCAAGATCGAAAGCCCTACTGGGCCTGATCATGGAGTCAGGCACACCTTCCATAATTGCTAGAGGGACTGCAATCAAAATCACTTGCATTGGGACAGCAAGTAGTTGAAGCCCGCCGTGGACCGCCATGAGGTCGAATTCACCATCACTCGTTTTCGTGTGCACTAGCTTTGCCATCTTGCCATAAGGGGTCCCCTGGAGGTGCAGCCTCGCCCTATCTACCAATTCGGGATCGCCAGTTCTGGGACTCAGCCTGAGAAAAGACAGGAAACCTCCATTATTGGCAACGAAGAAGGGCCTAAAACCGCCTACTACCAGTGCTAAGGCTATAGAAATCACACCATATGACAATCCCGCAGTGACTACCCAATGGATCAACTCTGTCCTGATGCCGATCTGCGCCGCCTCATAATCAACTTGGATTAGGTATGTTAGAGAGAAGAGGACTATGGGGGCCATCGTGATTTGTAAAATCACCATCAGAACTAGGGCTAACTGTTTGGTCACCTTTTCCCGCTCAGTCATATCATCTACGGTTCTGCATTGCACCATAAGCACTTCATTCAAAGCTAGCACGACAAGACTCGTTAGCGTACTGAAATCGCCGCACCGGCACATCATGCCAAATGAACCACACTCCCCAACCTTCTTACACAGTTTATTTCCCCAATTTGGTGTCAATGAGTTCGATTCGTGCACTCCTTCTTTCCTCGCTGCTCATTGTGGTGAGTCTTTCTAATGCCGTAATTCAGGCTCCCGATGCCCCTTCAAAGCAATCAGAAGTAGGCCCCAAGAACAATCCCGTCGACTTCGAAGTTACAGGGATTGAGATTGGAAACTCAAGCTATTCTCCAAGAGTATGGGATCAGCCTGACTCTAGCACACTTGAGTACATGGCTAAGGGAGAGTCAATTCAGGTAAATGTCACATTCCGTCAAGTAGGTGTCGACCCTTCACCAGTAACCGCAGACGCCAAACTAGAGATTTGGCATCCCATTGGAACAATAATTCAAGAGTGGACATTCAACATTACTCTGGCCGCCGGGCAGTCAATCAGAATGCCTTTCGTCTGGACTCCCTCGATTGCTCATAGCACACTCAGCGATGATGGGTGGCTAACGGGTGGCGTGACATTCAGGGGGATTGTTGATGCGGGAATTGGAATCGATGGCGACGACTCAAATGACATTCTAGATCGGGATGTACCCATAGCCTTCTGGTATGACCCTATGGAGAATGGTTTCTGCAATGATGAGGCCAATGAGGGTAAGTACTGCACGAATAACGCAGTGCCTTTCGGAGAACCAACGTGGTTCGCCGCCGGATACACTGACGGCTATCAGCCTGACACAAACAATTTCCCAACTGGGACATGGAGGATGGACAACCAATCCAGTGCTACAGGGGATTGGCATTGGAAGGTCTCAGGCGAGAACGACAACTATGCCTCGAACCGATACGACAGACTCAAGTGGGCATGGCAACGATATAACTCGAACGACGGATGCTCCGATCAGGTCTACGATGATAGCCATGGTCTTGGTTATGGGGAGCACGACCCCATTGTTTCCTCAATCCACGGGGCAAATCTCTGCTTGGTGAAGGTGAATAGCCCACTGCTCTATTCGATACAGATTGCAACTGACGCTTGGGGGCAAATGGGTGCCGGTGACACAATCATGCTCGAGACAAACTCTGGAGCAGGTGGGGGGGTGGAGTATCTGAATTACTCTTCTCGCAATCTATCCACATCCGAGGGGAACTGGAATAGGCTAGTCTGGAATGCTACCGGGATGCACCAGAATGAAGGCTTCACGGTATCCTTCCTTTTCCGTTCAAATTCCTCCTATTCTGATGAGGGAATCAACATCGATTCATTCATCATTTTCGCTATAGAGCGCGGAGAGGAGTACACCTTGGACGCCCAGTGCAACTTCCCTGACAATTTCGGCGGTTCGACAGTCTACGACCCCGAGTCCGAGGGCGGCAATACCATCCTCGTCGAAGCGGCTGATCCCAACCCTCCGTCTTTGCACTGCCGTATCTTCAACAAGGGTTACATCGACACTACCCTCAGATTCTTCACCGAGGTTTCAAACAGCTCTTGGATGTCTCAATTCCCCCTCAGGATTGACTCAAACAACTTCAATGACCACGATAACGAGGTTAAGACAAACACAATCAAGGCCAGGACATACACCAATGCCTGGTTCAACCTGACAATCCCTGACGGAGCTCCGGTTCAGGATCTGTTCTGGTACACTTGGGTCAATGATGGAATCCTCGGTTTCCAAGATACGAAGTACTTCGTCGAACTTCCCGTTAGCGTCGAATCAACATATAGGATGATTCTGAAACAAGAGACACTAACAAACCCAGCGGCAACAATATTGCCTGGAGGCAAAGCAAACATAACGATGGACTTGAAGAATACAGGAAACCAGTACTCCTCGTGGAGCCTCGGTGGAATCTTCCCTGATCCTTTACTAGAAGGAAAACTTTCCACTGACAATGTAAAGTGGTACGAGGTCGAGGGAGGCGAGGTCTCAACCATCAACATGCTTCCAGTCGAAGAGGCGTCTCTGAATGTGGAAGTTACCATCCCAGAGGGGATGGAGCCAGGAACATATGAGTTGAACCTTCGAGCAAACCCTAGCCTACCAAATACATTCCAAGCAGAATCGAAGATTTACATCGAGGTGCCGGTGTACTATGACTTAGCAATCGCACCAGTGAAGAATGCGTTGCTAGCTCCCGCTGACGGCCAGTTACAGGTAGTTCAGGTCTTCCTGTTCAATTACGGAAACACAGAGGATACCTTCGATATCAGGGTGGATACTGATAACTGGAAGCTAGAAGCTGATATCAGTTCCGAAGAAGTTACTCTGGAGGCCAATGGTGGACAGATCGCTCTTTCACTGATTCTGCCCATGCCTGAAGGGGTCGAAAACGGAACTTACAGGGTTTCCATTATCGGTACTAGTCAATCGAATCCTAGTTACCAGTCTGTCTCCAATTTCTACCTCACGGTTCCAAAGACATACCTGGTAGAAGTCGAAGACAGGGACCTTTCTCAGGAGGTCTTCGCTGCAGGTACCGATCCAAGAACCCTCAAGTGGAAGATTTCCAATACGGGAAACGAGGACGATGCCTTCGAAATAGAGCTAGATTTCCCATCAGACGTAACTGCCTTCGTAGCCGGCCTATCCAATGGGAGGACGCCATACATAGCCCCGGGAGAGGATTACAACCTCAGCGTGAGCTACTCTTTCGCTGCCGGCGTGGAGGGTCCTCGAATAATCAAACTCAGGGCCACTAGCATCGAATCCGGAAACTCCGCAGAGGGAGAAGCAAGATTCGAGGTGGGAACGGTCGGCTTCCTCCTTGTGCTCCCCCCTTCTTCACAGTCAAATGCGGCAGAAATATCTGAATCAGGCGACGACTACATTCTAGTTTTCACCATTCGTAGCGCCCATCCAGAATTGGAACAGCAGATACGGGCGGATGTCGAGTTGGACAACCTCTGGACAGTCTACGATGCAAGAGTAGACGAAGATGACCGAAACTTCATCCTGTCTGCCGGGGAGAGTAGGAACGTCACCATCCATATTGATGTCAGGGACGAGAACCTGGAGAACCTTGCAGCCAACATCGTCAACTTCAATGTCTCTCTAGTCGTAATCAGCGATTTGGACACGACAACAAAGACGACCCAGATCACACTCTACAAGCCTGATCCCATTCCGGAAGGGACGGACGTCAAGGAAGTCGGCTGGCTCGCTGCCAACTTTGTCCTGGTCGCAATTGGTATGGCGATTATGGGTGTGGTCCTATTCTCCTCTTTCAGGGTCCTGAGGGGCGCTCGCGCCCCGCTGGAAGAATACTCATCATTGGGGGATTACAGCATGACCGTCGAAGGATGGAGCGGAGAAAAGAAGGATGCCAGCCAACTCCCATCAGCAGACGACATCGCCAACTCAATGTACGGGGGCTCGAAGGAGCTTTTTCAACAGCCACCACCTCCATCGAACTCCATCGAACAACCATCTGAAACTGTACAAGAATCAGCCGAGCCACCCGTCCCAGAAGGCGGACTCCCAGAGGGGTGGACCATGGAGCAGTGGCAGTACTACGGAAAGCAGTGGCTTGAATCTCAGAAGGAAGAGTAGTCCCACATAGACTCGAAAGCCGATTGGGAGGTCTTATGACCCCCCCTCCGATGCCCCGTCCGTCGAACTAAGGCGAGTGATTGCATGTATAACGGACAACAACCAATCTTCATTCTGAAAGAGGGAACAACAAGGACTACTGGGAAGGGGGCCCAGAGTAACAACATCGCCGCAGCAAAGGCAGTCGCCGACGCCGTGAGATCAACCTTAGGTCCGAAGGGCATGGACAAGATGCTCGTAGACTCAATGGGTGATGTTGTCATCACCAACGACGGCGCCACCATCCTAAAGGAGATGGATATCGAGCATCCGGCAGCCAAGATGATTATCGAAATCGCAAAGACGCAGGAGCAACACTGCTTCGATGGTACAACTACCGCAGTAGTGATTGCAGGCGAGCTACTGAAGAGGAGCGAAGAGTTGGTGGATCAGAACGTCCATCCGACAGTCATCTGCGAGGGGTTCCGACTGGCCTCAGACAAGGCCGTTGAGCTGATTGATACCCATGGGACAGGAGTCGACCAGAAGATGCTCACCGAGGTGGCCAAGACTGCTCTGACCGGGAAGAGCACAGGTGCTGTGAAGGAATTCCTATCGGACATTAGCGTCAAGGCGGTTCTCTCTGTTGCACAGGAAGATGGAGAGGGTGCAATAGTTGATTTGGATGACATCAAGGTCCAGAAGAAACAGGGAGGCTCGATTAAGGACAGCACTCTCGTGGACGGCATTATTCTCGATAAAGAGAGGGTTCACAGTGGCATGCCTCGGAGCGTGACAAATGCGAAGATAGCACTGGTTAACTCGGCCATAGAGGTCAAGAAGACCGAGGTGGATGCGAAGATTCAGATTACGGATCCGAACATGCTCTCTCAGTTCCTCGATGAGGAGGAGAAGTTCTTGCGAACCCTAGTCGACAAGATTGTGGAAAGTGGGGCAAACACGGTAATCTGCCAGAAGGGGATCGATGATCTAGCTCAGCACTACATGTCTAAGTCGGGGATTTTTGCAATCCGGAGGGCGAAGAAGAGCGATATGGAGGCCCTATCGAAGGCTACTGGCGGCAGGATAGTGAACAACTTGGACGATCTCTCTGAAGAGGATCTCGGCATCGCTTCAAAGGTAGAGGAGAGGAAGATCGGAGACTCCGACATGGTGTTCGTGGAAGGGTGCCCACAAGCCAAGAGCGTCTCTGTCCTCCTAAGAGGGGGGACGGAGCACGTGGTAGATGAGGTGAAGAGAG
>Ga0302120_10000045_pt1 | contig 42721 bp, 33 predicted proteins | sample AG5_Bottom_MG_FD_203118 | JGI IMG/M metagenome (GOLD analysis project Ga0302120, IMG submission 203118) | Marine microbial communities from Western Arctic Ocean, Canada - AG5_Bottom | ecosystem: Environmental > Aquatic > Marine > Oceanic | place: Canada: Western Arctic Ocean | collected 2017-10-01 | reverse complement strand
TAACCCTGCGGTTAAGAGAGCGAAAATAGCTGACCGTCGATTCATAACACTGACCTCATTGCACTTGTTAGCAGCAACCGTATTCGAGTGTGTATTTCGAGAAACAGTTACAAAGCAATCTATTGTTTTTATCAGAGAATTATCCAATACCAACTCTGCGTATTCAAGTGTCAGTGATAATGTCTAAAAGAACCACTCCTTATACACCTACAGGCAAGATTAGTCAGTAGTTCGATCTTTTTTATGGGTGCATATAAGTGTTTAAATTTGAAAACTCTTTGGCGTAAAATCTGGTATCACTTTATACTTCCGGTCGCTGAAAACTATCCTCTTTTTAATTGAGCCTCTCTATGCGATCCAGTGACTACGCTGATAATGCCGAACAAAAAATTAACTGGAAGGTGTTTCAATTCGTTTGGCCCTACTTGTTTAAATATAAATCGCGCATAGCTCTTGCCTTTGGTTGTTTAGTATTGTCTAAAGCCGCTAGTGTTTCAGGGCCATTTTTACTCAAGAATATAGTGGACACACTGAATGAGGACGGGGTCAACGGACTGATACTAGTGCCTGTGGGGTTAGTTTTAGCCTATGGTTTTGCTCGATTCTCTATGATTATTTTGGGCGAGATAAGAGATACAGTCTTTGGCCGTGTGACTGAAAGAGCCATGAGTAAAATTGGGCTAGAGGTTTTTGAACACGTCCATAACCTTGATTTAGATTTTCATCTTAATCGCCGCACCGGTGGTTTATCTCGAGATATCGAGCGGGGCATCAATGGTATTAGTTTTTTAATGCGCTTTTTCGTCTTCAACATAGCCCCGACGTTGATTGAGATAGTCATATGGATTGGACTGTTGCTCTACTATTATGATGTTGCATTTGCAGTAGTGACCATGTTGGCGGTCCTTACTTACATTCTCTTTTCGATGGTAACTACCGATTGGCGTACGAAGTTTGTCCGTGAAGCGGCCCGAGCAGACTCTGCGTCAAGCACCATTGCCATAGATAGTTTGTTGAATTATGAAACAGTTAAATACTTCACTAATGAAAAGTACGAGGCTACTCGTTATGACAAGTCCTTAGTTGACTGGGAAGAGGCTAAGCGCAGAAATCGACTTTCCTTATTAGGTTTGAATGCAGGGCAGGGGCTTATTATATCGGTCGCCATGACGTCGATGATGTGGATGGCAGCCGAGCGTGTCGCGCAAGGCAGTATGACCCTAGGTGATTTCGTATTGATCAACGCCTTTATGATGCAGTTATTTATACCGCTTAATTTTCTCGGGTTTGTCTACCGAGAGATTAAAGGGTCAATGGCTAATATTGAAAACATGTTTGCTCTTTTAGATCTCAACTCTGGTGTCGAGGACATTGCAGATGCGCGTGATTTAGTCATTACTCAGGGAGTTATCAGCTTTAATGGCGTGTCATTTCACTATAGAGATGACCGCGCCATTGTTGAAAATCTCAGTTTTACCATTCAGGCCGGGGAGAAGGTCGCCATCGTCGGCGCTAGTGGTGCCGGCAAGTCCACCTTAGTTAAGCTGCTGTTTCGCTTCTATGACCCTAATACAGGCTGTATTTTTATCGACGGTCAGGATGTCAGTCAAGTCAGTCAACTGAGTCTACGTAACGCAATTGGTATCGTGCCCCAAGACACCGTTCTGTTTAATCAAAGCATCTTTGAAAATATTCGCTACGGCAACCCTCAGGCATCTGATGAAGAGGTTGTACAGGCTATAAGTCTTGCACATCTCGAAGATTTTATTGCTCAGTTGCCTCAAGGTTCTGCCACAGTGGTGGGCGAGAGGGGGTTAAAACTTTCTGGTGGGGAAAAGCAACGAGTGGCTATAGCGAGAACCATCCTTAAGCGGCCGCCGATTTTAGTCTTTGATGAAGCTACGTCGTCTCTAGACAGTAAATCTGAGCGTTCGATATTGTCGGCGTTGCAGGAAATCTCTCAAGGTCACACTAGTATGGTTATCGCTCACCGCCTGTCCACCGTTGTCGATGCCGATAGGATCGTTGTTTTAGACCAGGGTTCTATGGTTGAGCAGGGATCCCACCGCGAATTACTATCGCTTAAAGGGCATTACTTTGAACTCTGGACAGCCCAATTAAAAGATCATGACTAACGCTTCATATATGACGGCAAAAGGTGTTGTTGTTATTAAAGCTTAATATTTGGGGTAAAGCTGATGGAATGCCCATTGTTGTGCCACGTGACCTCTTGATCTTGGATGCTGACCTGTATGTCGAGATTACGTTGCACTGTACTGGCTAAATGGGTAGTCACCTCTGATTCAATATGATGTATTTTAAGGTTTTTAAAGCGAGCGACTCGTGGCTCTAGCTGTTTCCACCACTGATTGGCAGAGCCTGTTCCATAGCTGTAGACGATGACTTGTTGGGCGCGGCCACAGGCTTTTTTGAGGCGTTTTTCACTGGGTAGCCCTAGTTCAATCCAAACCTCTATTTCATTGCTGAGACTTTTCTGCCAGAGGTCTGGTTCGTCATCTGTGCTCAAGCCTTTGGTAAAACTAAGTGATTCACTGGCATTTAGGGCAAAGGCTAATAGCCTAACCATTAAACGCTCGTCAGTTTCCGATGGGTGTTGGGCCATTGTGAGGCTGTGCTGCTGATAATAATGGCGATCCATGTCGATGACGTTTAGCTCCGCTTTACAGATTTTTGCACTTAAAGCCATGTTGACGTAGTTCCTCTAAAGCGTTGTTTAAGCCCGCTATAGTACCTGAGTAACCACTCTGTCGGGCAAATATAATGCGGTCTTGAGCGGCAGAAAAGAGTTCAGTATATTGCCAATGAATTGTTTCGATATGGCAGGGTGAGTAATGATGGTGGTGATGCCATCAGCACTGTTGCTTTCCTTTATATTTGATACACTTGAAGTCTAAGCAATGGGTACATGTGACTATCCATTGCAGCCCATTTTAATTACATTTTAAGGTTAGGTTATGTCCAATCACAAAGCGCTAAATATGTTCGGTCGTTCTGGCAATCCAGCTCTTAAAGCTGACACCTTTAGCCGGAGTGCGCGAGGGACTTCCTCATCTGGCGGTATTCAGTCCATGGCTTCGGGCACGATGACGCTGCAAGGAACGGTTAACAAAACGGGGATTTTGTTGGCATTGGTTGTTGTATCTGCAACCTACACATGGAACTTATTTTTCGAGAGTGGTGATGCTGGTGCTGTTATGCCCCTTGCAATAGGTGGTGCCATTGTTGGTTTTATCTTTGCGCTGATCACCATATTTAAAAAACAATGGGCGGGTACTACAGCGCCAATTTACGCGCTGGCCGAAGGGCTTTTCCTGGGTGCAATTTCCGCTATTTTTGAAGCGCAATATCCCGGCATTGTCATTCAGGCAGTGGGGCTTACGTTGGGCACACTGGCGTCACTGTTGTTTCTCTACAAAACGGGTATCGTCAAGCCAACTGAAAATTTCCGGTTGATGGTCACCTCGGCCACTATGGGTATTGGGTTACTGTACTTGGTCAGTATGTTGATGAATATGTTTGGTTCCGGTGGCATCGGTTTTATCCATTCTAATGGGCTGTTTGGTATTGGTTTTAGTCTGTTTGTGGTGGCTATCGCCGCATTGAACCTGGTGTTAGATTTTGATTTTATTGAACAGGGCTCTGAAATGGGTGCACCAAAGTATATGGAATGGTTTGGCGCATTTTCGTTGATGGTTACCCTGATATGGCTTTACCTTGAAATGTTGCGGCTACTCGCTAAATTGAGAAGTCGCTAGTGGATGCTAATACACTCATCTTTGGGTCGATGGCGGTCGTTTCATTAGCTATCTTTTTTTACTTAGGGCGATTTAAAGCGTCGTCTAAGCAAACTGATCGAGATGATCGTATTGACTGGACGACGAGAAGTTTCTCTCTTTGGAAAATATTTCTCTATTCGTTAGTACTGGTCGGTGGGATTATTTTGGTTTTACAGTTTATCTAGATTGCGGCTTAAGCTAAAGATTGCACCTTATTATAAAGATAAGCCGTCAGTTCTTGTCTATTGCCAATGCCGTCTAGGTCCTCCCAGACAAGAGTGTCGCCAATCTCAGCGTGAATGGGCTGGCCGAACTTATTACGTGCTTCGTTGAGTAATAACGCCATGCGTAGAGGCTCTGCGACATGGGATGCTAGATGAAAAATACGACTATTTTGTCCGTGAAAGTAGATTGGCACAACATTGGATTGGGCGTCTCTAATCAACTTAGCCGCAAAGGTTGCCCAGGGAGCGTCCACGGCCTTGCCCAGGCCTTTTCGGTCAGCTGTGGAGACATAGCCTGAAGGAAAAATAAGTAGTGGGATATCTTCTTTGAGGCACTCTAAAGCCATCTTTTTAGTGCGTATATTATTCTTGATGGCACTTTTAGTTTCTTTGAAGTCGATCGGCAAAAAATAGGGCGCTAGATCTTTGTCTTGGCATAGCATTGCGTTGATTAAGATGCGAAAATTACCTCGGGCTTTTATCGCCATATCGCAAAGGGCTAGGCCATCAACTACACCAAAAGGATGGTTGGCCACAAACACCAATGGGCCTGATTTAGGCAGGGCAGCTAATTTATTGGTGTCGTAATGAGTTTCTATTCCTGTGGTTTTTAGTGCTGTTGAAAAAAAGGATTCTACGGTAAAAGACTGTTCTTTTAACTGGTCATAAAGAGCTTCAATTTTTCGTCGACCAAACAGAATTTCAACAGACGAGATGAACTTTTGCACCAGCCAAGGGTCCGAAGGCTGCACATAGGTAAGCGTTGGTTTTTCTTGCACATAACCAGAAATGTGAGAGTCTAAATTGTCTTGCGGTTGCGCCAAGGATATTCTCCAAACACTTTTCACTTAATTTTTGCACAAAAGTTAAACAAAGTGTTAGTGATAATGTCGTCTCTTTACCGGACCAAATTAGTATTGTTTGGACTAACACGATCTTAAGACCGCATACGCTCCTATATTTTTGAAGCTTTGATTGCATAGTTGAATTGACTCTGAGATTATCGTCGTCGATCTGAAAGCTCACACCCACGTTAAAACTTAAAAAAGAGGAATTTTATGAAAATCAGCAGGGAATTGGACATCGTTGTCTATGGCGCCACCGGATTTACCGGCCGTCTGGTCGCTGAATATCTTAATCAGCAGTACGGTGTCAATGGAGAAGTTAAATGGGCAATGGCTGGGCGTAGCCGAGATAAGTTAGTAGCTGTGCGAGATGAAATGGGTGTTGGGTCTGATGTGCCTTTGATTGTCGCGGATGCCTCTGATTTAGAGTCTGTGAATAAAATGGTAGCCAGCACGTCGGTAATATTGACAACGGTCGGCCCTTATCAACTTTATGGCAATGAGTTAGTCGAGGCCTGTGCCGCACAAGGGACTGATTATGTTGATCTCTGTGGTGAGCCGGCCTGGATGCATAAAATGATTGCCGCACACTCAGCGGCGGCTGAAAAAAGTGGCGCTCGTATCGTCTTTTCTTGCGGATTTGACTCAATTCCCTTCGATTTGGGCGTATTCTTTTTGCAGCAACACGCTGTGAGTACTCTCGGTAGTACGGTAGCTCGCGTCAAAGGGCGAGTGCGCGCAATGAAAGGAACTATGTCTGGTGGAACCTTGGCCAGTTTCAAAGAGACCATGGCCGCGGCGGGAAGAGACCGAAATCTCATCGGAATACTGCGTAATCCGTTTGCGTTGACATCAGGCTTTGAAGGAGCTGAACAACCTCTGGGTAATCAGCCGGAATACGATGAGGCATTGCAGAGCTGGATTGCTCCCTTTGTAATGGCAAGTATTAACACTAAAAATGTGCATCGCTCTAACATGCTATTAGGCCATTCCTACGGTAAAGATTTTGTCTATGACGAAATGATGGTTACTGGGCCGGGAGATAAAGGTGAAGCGATAGCAAAGGCGGTAACAGAAGACACTTCTATGGCAAAGAGCACGATACAGCCGGGAGAAGGGCCGAGCAAAGAAGAACGCGAAAATGGCTTCTACGATGTTTTAATGGTGGGAGAACATACAGATGGTCGCTCCGTGCGGGTCAGTGTCAAAGGCGATAGGGATCCTGGTTATGGTTCGACATCTAAAATGATTGCAGAGAGCGCTATTTGCTTGGTTAAAAACCCTCAACTGGCTTCTGGTGGAATCTGGACCACGGCACCAGTGATGGGTGCAGAGTTAATTGAAAGGCTTCAAGAAAATGCAGGCCTTACCTTTACTGTAGAGAGTTAAAGTTTGAGCAACGCCCACTTTGAGGACAGCTATTACTGACTTCAAGGTGGGTTATACCTTGGGCGACCTACGTTTTTAGATTTTTTTAGCTCAAACGTTGTTTTGTTGGTTCCACTTCACGCACTCGTCCAATGTCACCCCTGATCCACCAAAGATGTCCAAGGCACTGCCTATGGTCAAATCCACCTTGCCCGCTGAAAGCTCTTTTACTCTATCTAAGTCCCGTAGCGAGGTGGCACCACCGGCATAGGTCGTTGGGATAGAAACGATTTTCCCTAATGCACTAACCAAATCGTCATCAATACCCGCTTGAAGACCTTCCACGTCCGCGCTGTGGATCAAGAATTCAGCACAGTAAGGCTGCAACTGCTCAATGAGGTGCGCATCAATCTTAACATTGGTAATGGTCTGCCAGCGATTGGTAGCCACCATCCAACCCTGTTTGGTTTTTCTGCAGCTTAGGTCAAGGACTAAATTTTCAGGGCCAACTAGTGCACTGATATCCGATAGTTTTTCCCAGGAAAATTGGTTGCCCTCAAATACATAAGACGTGACGATGACTTTCGATGCACCGGCATTGAGGTAGTTGAGTGCATTATCCAAATTGACTCCACCGCCAAATTGTAATCCCTTTGGATATGCGGTGAGCGCATCAAGCACTGACTGTTGATTATTTTGCCCCAAGGATATTAAGTGCCCGCCCTTGAGGCCGGTATTTTTATACAGTTCCGCGTAGTAATCAGAGCCATGATCGCTGACAAAATTAGCCTTGGCGCCGGAGTCGGAAAGACTGCCGCCAACTATTTGCTTTACCTTGCCTTGATGAAGATCAATGCAGGGGCGAAAGGCGGTCAAGATAGCTACTCCCGAAAGATGTGAAAGACCTGCATTATAGACAGCAATGGTTGATTAAGTAAGCGTCACGCAATAACTACGAAAGCCTAGAATCGTGAGCCTGATAGTTTAGTGTCAGCATCTCGCCAGGCATGTTTATAGGCTTCGAAGGTTTCCTCGGCCTCTAATGCTTTACCTTGGGCCGCTAGACTTTGCCATAGACCAAAAAGAGCCCAGCCATTGTTTTGATGCCACTCTAAATCCTGACGATAAACAGTCTCCGCTTCTGCTGCACGACCCGCTTTAAGGAATGCGGCTCCAAGATAATGTCGCATTGGCTGAGGCCAGTCAGGTGGCTCGATGTAACCATTTTTATCTTCCAACTCTACAGCTGCCTGATAGTCTGCAATCGCTTCACTCAAGGCTCCACTGGCTTGTTTGATTTCCCCAGATAGCCCTAAGGCTGCAAGCTTGAGTAGTGATGACACGGGCGTTGGGCCAACAGGGTATTGGTCGACATTTTTTAGGGATGCAATTTGCCAAATTTTGCCAAGTTCGCGACGCGCTGAAATTAGGTCGCCTTTAGCGGTATAGGCACCGCCCAGACAATAGCTCCATATGCCGTCAAGGTAAGGAGTGCCTGACGCGGTTGGCTTACTATCTAGAATCTCTTCCCAGTGGCCGAACATCTTATTCACCAGGCACACACCGGATAGGCGCTTCTGGTTCCTACCATTCTCTAAATCGTCCGAATTGATATCAGCAGCCAGTTTTTTAGCTGCATCGATGGCCACCGCATAGTCACCTTGGAAGGACGCGGCATATTTAATAAAATCGATTGCGTGGGGTGCATGAATTTTGGCCGAAAGAGGGTAGGTGCCCAGATTTGGCAGTGGGCGATCGCCCCATATTTCCAAAAACTCTTTGTCCACTTCTTGTGAGCGTACATTGCTGGCCACAGCTTTACCAAACTGACCAACGCGAACATAAATATGTGATGGCATATGCACTATATGACCGGCCATTGGCATAGTGGCTGCAAGTCGATCAGCTGACGCTAAAGCACGCTCCGGCTCTCTAGAGGCCTCCATCAAGTGAATGTAGAGATGATTAGCCCCAGGGTGATCTGGGCGAGAGGCTAGGGCGCTCTCAAGCACCTCTGCTATTTTGCCAGTATCACCTACTGGCGATCCATCGTGATTCCAGTAATTCCATCGCCCTATATTCATGAATGAGGCAGCATATAGAGCCGCGATGTCTGGATCCTTAGGATGTTTCTCTTGAAGTGCTTTTGCCGCAGCCAGGTAAGCAAGGTCTCGTTCGTGACTGTCTGAAATAGACTCTTGATCGTATAAAACATATAACGCATTAATCATCTCACGTTCAATGGGGGCTGCCCCATCGATCAAGCTCAGAGCTTTTGTGATTGCCTTTAAGCCCTCTGATTTGGGGTCATCAGGCATGCCTGAATAACGACTATTAGGGTTTGGGCCCATAGCATGTGCCAGCCCCCAATAGACCATAGGATGAGTAGGGTCATGCAGTGCAGCTTGTTGATATGACGCGATTGATTCGGGAAAGTAAAAGCCCCATGCATAACGCAGGCCTTGATCAAAAAATTGTTGCGCTAGGGGTTCCTGTGTGGATATTGTGCGGTGATATACGCCTGATCCTTCGATCAATATAGCCTTGTTACCCTCTTCGATGTTTAGACTTGCAGCGGTAACATTTTGTGAGAAAAATGGGCTGGTAACTGCTAATATCCCTGAAAATATAACCTCTAAACAGTTTGAGAAAATACGCATTAAAACGCCTCGGCGACAATTGATTCTCTGCTGACTATATACTAACGTCTATTCAGTAAGAAGTTTGATTTACGCCTCAGGTGAAAGGGCGCAAGCAACCTTGGAGCCATTGGCACGGTTAAGCTTTGCCACGATATTATTGCCGGCAATAAGTAATTTATCCAGATCTACACCGTGATCAATGCCTAAACCTGTAAGCATATAGACTAGATCCTCGGTGGCGACGTTACCAGAGGCGCCGTTGGCGTAGGGGCAACCACCTAAGCCAGCGATCGAGCTATCAATCACCGAAATCCCCATCTGCAAGGCGATCACAATATTTGCTAGGGCCTGCCCATAGGTGTCATGCATATGCATAGCAAGTTTGTCAGCGGGAATACTGGCTAATAATTTATCCAGAAGGGCAGAGGTCGATGCTGGTGTGCCTACACCGATAGTGTCACCCAGAGAGATCTCATAGCAGCCCATATGCAAAAGCTGTTGAGCCACTTCATCGACTTGCGCAACACTGACTGAGCCTTCATAGGGGCATCCTAATACACAAGAAACATAACCGCGTACGCTGATATTTTCAGACTTAGCTTTCGCTATAACCGGCAAAAAGCGCGCAAGACTTTCGTCAATGGAGCAGTTAATATTTTTCTGACTAAAGCTCTCCGATGCGGCAGCAAAAACAGCCACCTCTTTGACGCCGCTCGCTATCGCTCGCTCTAATCCCTGCATATTAGGGGTAAGGGCAGCATAGGTGATGTCTAAGTGGGTAGAGGGTTGCATCGAGAGTGCAGCAAATATTTCGTGGCTACCTGCCATTTGCGGAACCCATTTAGGGCTGACAAAACTTCCGGCCTCGATGTAGGTTAGACCAGCCTCGCGAAGCTGTGTGATTAGCTCAACTTTGGTATTTACATCAACGATTGTTTTTTCGTTTTGCAGGCCGTCACGTGGACCGACTTCAACTATTCTGACTTTGTTGGGATAGCTCATGTGTTGTTAACCTCAAACGCTAATAACTGTGCACCGCCGTCGACGAGATCACCATGCTGAAAATAAAACTCTACGACTATGCCATCACTAGGGGCGGTTATTGTATGCTCCATTTTCATTGCTTCCATCACCATTAGAACCTCGCCTTTGCTGACATTTTCCCCGACATTAACAAGTGAGGCTACTATGGTGCCGTTCATCGGCGCTTTGAGACTGCCGCTATCGAGATCTTGACCATCCAAGCCCAAATCTGGTTGTACTTCGGCGCAATGAAAAAAGCCCTGCGGCGTAAACAGGTCAAAGCTTGCACCCCCATCGACTATTGTAACCTTGTCTAGACTCGTTTGAGGGTTAGGCGTTCCATCAATAATAGCCTCCTGTACTTGAGCCTTGATCTTTTGCTCGGTTATTCCCCAGCTGCTGGTTAAATACCAAGGAGAATTGGGCTCATTTGATTGATACGCATCATGCAACGCCTTTTGTGTGCGCAATTTAAGTATGGCCGCTGTTGCCAGTGGGGTAGCATAACTAATATCCTGCTCACGCTTGCGGAATATCTCTTCTTCATGTTCTTCGATGAAGCCAGTATCCACATCTGCGGCTTTAAAGGCATTGCTGGTGGCTATATTGTAGAGAAAGCCGATATTGGTGATTAAACCGCTAATTCGATATTTACTAAGTGCATTAGCTAAACAGGTTAGAGCACGATCACGGTCGGTGTCCCAAACAATGAGTTTAGATATCATAGGGTCATAATAAATGCTGACGTCGTCCCCCTCAACAACACCTGTATCCACGCGAACATTGGCGCTCTCGCTTGGTGGTTGCAGAAGGTTGAGTTTGCCCGTAGAGGGCAAAAAATCTTGATCAGGATCTTCAGCATAAATACGAGCTTCAAAAGCGTGACCATTAATTTTCAGCTCACTCTGTGAGGATGGTAAGTGTCCACCTGCAGACACTATGAGTTGCCATTCCACTAAATCTTGGCCAGTAATCATTTCAGTTACTGGATGCTCTACTTGTAAGCGTGTATTCATCTCCATGAAGAAGAAGTTACCCTTAGAATCAAGTAAAAATTCAACGGTACCCGCGCCTTCATAGTTTATCGCCTGGGCCGCTTTAATCGCCGCGTCGCCCATCTGCTGGCGAAGTGTTTGAGTCATACCCGGAGCAGGCGCTTCTTCGATGACCTTTTGATGTCTTCTCTGCACAGAACAGTCGCGTTCAAAGAGATAAACTGCATTATTATGACTGTCGCAAAATATCTGAATTTCGACATGGCGCGGTTTAAGCAGATACTTCTCTACTAGCATTATGTCATCATTAAAGCTGCTGATTGCCTCACGCTTAGCTGATTCGAGTGCTGATTCAAATTCAGCCTCTGAAAAAACAGAGCGCATGCCTTTGCCTCCTCCCCCAGCGGCCGCTTTTAGTAAAACAGGGTAGCCAATTTTGTTAGCTTCGAGTTTCAATGTATTGGAGCTTTGATCTTCTCCATGGTAGCCAGGCACTAAAGGAACGCCGGCGTCAGCCATGATGGTTTTAGCCGCAGACTTAGAGCCCATAGCCAAAATAGCCTCAACAGGTGGACCTATGAAGCTAATGTTGTGGGCGGCGCACTGACGACAAAACTCGGCGTTCTCAGATAGAAAGCCATAACCAGGGTGTATTGCTTGGGCGCCACTATCTATAGCCGCTTGAATTAGGTTGTCGACAACCAGATAAGATTCATTGGAGGGAGCTGGGCCAATATAAACGGCTTCATCGGCCATCTCCACATGCAGTGCAGTGCGGTCTGCGTCGCTGTAAACAGCCACAGTTGCAATGCCCATAACACGTGCAGTTTTAATGATTCGGCAGGCGATTTCGCCGCGATTGGCAATCAATATCTTAGTAAACATAATTTACGTTAATCCTTTAACCAGTTTGGCTTTCTTTTTTCTAGAAAGGCGTTTAGACCTTCTTGTCCTTGCCCACTTACGCGAATACCGGCAATGACCTCGCAGGTATGTTCAATCAAGGTTGAATCAATGGCTTTACCGCTAACCGCGAAGACTAGTTGCTTGGCTGCAGCTACAGCTTCAGGCCCATTACTAAGTATTACATCGACTAGTTGTTCTATTTTGTCGACCAAAAACTGCTCGTCAACCGCCTCATGAACTAGACCTATTTGCAGTGCGGTATTGGCATCAAAGCGTTCTGCGGTCATAAAGTAGCGCTTTGCTTGGCGCTCGCCAATGGCGGCAATGACATAGGGGCTTATGGTTGAGGGAACTAGACCTATCTTAACTTCACTGAGCGCAAAGCTCGCCTTGGATGAAGCTACGGCTATATCACAACAACTGATGAGTCCTATTGCACCACCAAAGGCCACGCCCTGTACTCTGACAATGGTGGGAATAGGCATTTGATGAAGGGCTTTAAGCATTGCAGCCAATGCATGTGCGTCGTTTAAGTTTTCTTGATATGAGTAGCCTGCCATGCGTTTCATCCAGCTAAGATCAGCGCCAGCCGAGAAACTTTTACCCTCAGAGGTCAAGAGCATAATTCGCACGGCAGGATTAGCCGCAATTGCGTTAAAAGCGTTGGTGAGTTGGATGATCATCTGATCATCAAAGGCATTGTGCTTGTCAGGATTGTTCAGAGTGACCTGAGCAACGCCGCGGTTATCAATTTGGGTGGTGACTTTATCCATTGCTGGTTCTCGATCTAAGTGATGTCTTTACTTACATTCTAAAGACACCAAACTTGGTATCCTCAATGACACGGTTATGGCTTGCGGAAATTGACAGGCCCAAGACCATGCGGGTATCCGCGGGGTCAATCACACCATCATCCCAAAGTCGCGCTGAGGCGTAGTAGGGGTGACCTTGATGCTCATAGCTGTCAATAATCGGCTGCTTAAATGCAGCTTCATCTTCAGCACTCCACTCGTTACCATCACGCTCATGTTTGTCTCTTGTGACCTGCGCCAGCACACCGGCAGCTTGTTCGCCGCCCATCACTGAAATACGAGCATTGGGCCACATGAACATAAAACGAGGGTCATAGGCGCGACCGCACATGCCGTAATTGCCCGCGCCAAAAGAGCCGCCAATCAATACGGTAAATTTAGGCACATTGGCGGTAGCAACTGCGGTCACCATCTTGGCACCATGTTTTGCAATTCCGTCGTTCTCATATTGCTTTCCAACCATAAAGCCGGTGATGTTTTGTAAAAATACCAGCGGAATCTTGCGCTGAGCGCAGAGCTCAATAAAGTGCGCGCCTTTCTGCGCCGATTCACCAAAGAGGATGCCATTATTGGCTACAATGCCTACCGGATAGCCAAATATTCGAGCAAAGCCACAGACTAATGTTGTGCCGTACAGGGTTTTAAATTCATCGAAGTCAGAACCGTCAACAATCCGGGCGATAATCTCGCGCACATCGTAAGATTTACGAGCGTCTGCAGGGACCACGCCATAGATTTCTTTAGTTTCATAATCAGGCTCAACTGTCTCTTTCAAATCACCATTGACAGGCTTCGTTCGGTTGAGTCTAGATACAGCCTTGCGAGCTAAATCCAGCGCGTGATGGTCATTGTTGGCAAGGTGATCTACAACGCCTGAGATTCGAGAATGGACATCGGCCCCCCCGAGTTCTTCGGCAGTGACTACTTCGCCGGTGGCTGCTTTTACTAGCGGTGGGCCAGCAAGAAAAATAGTGCCTTGCTCTTTGACGATAATAGATTCATCTGCCATAGCAGGAACATAAGCTCCACCAGCAGTGCAGGAGCCCATAACTGCTGCAATTTGGGGGATATTGCGCGCCGACATATTGGCCTGATTAAAAAAGATACGACCAAAATGCTCTCGGTCGGGGAATACATCGTCTTGACGGGGGAGGTTGGCGCCACCGGAATCAACCAGATAGATACAGGGCAAATTGTTTTCCGCCGCAATGGCTTGGGCGCGTAGGTGTTTTTTCACGGTAAGCGGGTAGTAACTACCCGCTTTGACGGTGGCATCGTTGGCCACCACCATACATTCTTGCCCGCTAACACGGCCAATGCCGGTAATAATGCCTGCAGCGGGAACCTCTTCGTCATAAACGCCGTGGGCCGCCAGAGCAGACAACTCAAGAAAGGGAGAACCTGGATCAAGCAACCCTTGGACACGCTCGCGCGGTAATAATTTACCCCGGCTAATATGCCGCTCGCGCGCCTTGGCGCCACCACCTTGATTAATAGTGACAAGGGTGCTTTTGAGATCATCGACCTTGGCCTCCATGGCCGCTGCGTTAGCCGAAAAGTCAGCACTTTTAGTATTGATTTTTGTCTTAATAATGGCCATGGGTGTCCTCTTAACTACTTTGTGAAAAAAGTTCGCGCCCAATTAGCATGCGCCTAACTTCAGATGTGCCAGCGCCGATTTCATAAAGCTTGGCGTCACGCAACAACCTACCTGCCGGATATTCATTGGTATATCCATTGCCACCCAGAGCTTGAATTGTCTGTAGTGCCATTTGTGTGGCCTTTTCCGCAGTAAATAAAATCACAGCGGCGGCATCTTTGCGTGAATCTTGACCCATGTCGCAGGACTTGGCGACAGCGTAAAGATAAGCACGTGATGCGTTGAGGTCTGTATACATGTCAGCGACTTTACCCTGCATTAACTGGAATTCACCGATGGCTTGGCCGAACTGTTTTCGCTCATGAATGTAGGGAAGTACAACGTCCAAGCAGGCCTGCATAATGCCAACGGGTCCACCGGAAAGTACGGTCCGTTCGTAGTCTAAACCAGACATCAATACCGCCACCCCTCGGCCTTCGCCGCCGAGAATATTTTCAGAGGGGACCTCGCAATCTTGAAATACCAGTTCGCAAGTGTTGGAGCCCCGCATACCTAACTTATCTAGCTTTTGATGACGAGAGAATCCTGGATAATCACGCTCAACGATAAAAGCGGTAATACCTTTTGACCCTGCATCTATGTCGGTTTTGGCGTAGATAATATAGGTATGTGCATCAGGACCATTGGTGATCCACATTTTGTTGCCATTAAGCACATAGTGGTTTCCTTTTTTCTCAGCCTTCAGCGCCATGCCCACTACATCCGAGCCCGCATTCGGCTCGCTCATGGCCAGCGCGCCAATATGCTCACCAGAGCATAAGGCTGGTAGATACTTTTGCTTTTGCTCTTCTGTGCCATTCTTGTGGAGCTGATTAACACAGAGGTTTGAATGAGCACCATAGGACAAACCTACAGAAGCGGAGGCTCGAGAGATTTCTTCCATCGCGACACAGTGAGCTAGATAACCCATGCCAGTGCCTCCATATTGCTCACCCACTGTCATGCCTAAGAGTCCCATTTTGCCAAGCTTGCGCCATAGATCCATGGGAAACTCATTAGTGCTGTCTATTTCTGCAGCGCGAGGAGCGATCTCTGCGGCACAAAATTGATAAACACTGTCCCGAAGCATGTCGATATCTTCACCTAGATTAAAATTTAGAGTGGGGTAGGAGGTATTCATAGATCAATTTTGCCTATTAGTTTTAAGTGCATTAATGCAGTCAGCTTCAGCTTTTTTTAGATCTTTCAAAAGATTACTAATGTCGTCTAGCTGTTGGTTGAGTTTTTCTCGCTGCTGGCGAATTGCGCCAATAAGACTGTTGAGTTGTTCTATATTAGTTTTACCTGGCTCATACATATCGATAATTTGACGTGAATCCTCCAGGGATAGGCCTAGTCTTTTGCCGCGCAGTATTAGACGCAGTCTTGTTCGATCTGCAGAGCTGTAGACGCGTGTTTGTCCGCGCCGAGAGGGGTTAATCAGGCCAATCTCTTCATAATGTCTCACGGTGCGTGTAGTGACGCCGAATTCTTTGCGTAGGTCAGTAATGCTAAATTCAGCTAGCGTGGTGGCAAGGTTTGGCATAGTAGGCCCATACTTTTTAAGATAGAGGGCATTTTAGAAGAATATAACGTTTACGTCAACGTAAGGTTGCTTAGGCTTTGGTAATCTAAATCTAATCTAATTTTAAATCCATTTGCTACTGAAATAACTCTGTGTTGTAGAGTGCTAGTAGATGATCTACTAACACCTCTGAGTCACTATCTTGATAATAGGAGCGCCTTAGGAGCGATATTAAGATGCTCGGCAATGGTTTGCTTGACATGAGTGACTGTCCTATCGCTATGGCGAAAGTGCCAGTGGCTGTGTTCGGGCCTCTGCAGTTGACGGATTGCAGAATAATTATCAGGTGGTCGTTGCTAGGGAGGCAGTAGGGGATAGAAACCCAGTTGCTCACGAGGCCAATCTATTTGATTTAGGCGCCAAGTACGCAGATGTTCAGGCGGTAAAAGAAATAGCGGCTTTTTTACTGGCCCTATAGACTTGCGTAATCGCCCCTATGAAAAATCAGTGGTTTATGGCCATTATCCATAAAGTCATGCACCTTACCGACTAGAATGACATGATCTCCGCCATCGTATTGATTCTCAATAGTACATTGAAAGCAAACATTACACTCCGGTAATAAGGGTATCCCCAATAGTCCTTCAGGGCATTCCAATTCAGCAAACCTATCACTACCCGTACTCGCAAAACGATTAGATAACTCTTGTTGATTCGAGGCTAATACATGAACGGCAAAGGCTTCAGCAGAAATAAAGTCATCAAAACAGTTTGAGTCGCGGCCGATACTCCAAAGTACCAATGCCGGATCCAACGAAACTGATGTAAAGCTGTTGGCGGTCATACCGACTTTCTGGCCTTTTTTACCCAGTGTGGTAATGATGGTTACACCCGTAGCAAAACTCCCCAATGCGTTGCGTAACGCGGCAGTATCTTTAGGTATTGTCGTGTCTTTTAGTTGGTTTTTGGCGAGCATAGTAATGATGGTTTAATCGGTTGAATTTTAGGGGCGCAATCATCGTTTTATTATGGGTTGGTTGCAAGTTCTTTGTCGCCTGAATACTGGCTATTTGCGTATGCCTTTGTTTAGGGGGTAAAGTCCTGATGCTATTGGGCTTGGCTTTAGATTGAAGTGAACGCAGTCCATGAGCAAAAGTGTGACCGTTAAAATACAGCTCCAGCGAAGCATCAAGCGTATTTGAATCAAATGAGCAGCTCTATGTATTATCATATCGAGCTTATTGACTATGGAAGGAAGTTCACGCCAAAAACCATTATTCATCGAATTGGGACGGTCTAAGAAAATTTCTGCAACATGGTTGTCATGGATCGTGACTGTAAATGCCTTTAATGCTAATTTAACTTTTCCACTATCTGTATTCATTTAAACCATTTGACCCTTCATTAGCTTTGGAATCATTTCTTTGAAATTTTCCTTTTTGTTTAAATGTGGCAATGGGCCTGCTGGTTTTTCAACGCCTAAAAATTTGCATAATGGTCCCCATCCATCTCTTACGTCATACACTAATAACTTATCAGCAGGAACATGAGCCTTAACATCCGCAATATGATCGTTCCAAACCTTTTCAGCAAATGCTTTGTCTTCAAATTTCCCTTGAAGTGCGTCAGTAAAAAAGACCTTCTTAAACCATTTAGTGACCCTAACTATCCGGCGAGCTCTGGCATTGAAAAGTAATTTACTCAACATCTTTATTTTTTCAATTGGTGTTTGCGGTCCTGCTCTAAAGACAGTGCTGTCGACGCTTTTATACCAGCTTTCAAAATCTCGCACGGTCAGAATCACCTTGGCAGCGGGATATTGTTTCATATGCTCCTTGTACCAAGGGTAACCAGGAAAATCAACAGTACCATCATAGCCCTCGTATAATGCATCCCAATCTGTATCTCCTCTTCTGTCTAAAGTCTTCCAATAATGAAGCTTTTCAGGATTAACAAGTAGTTCTTTCATGTGATACACGTGTTTATGCCCTAATCGTTCCAAGGTTTGTTTTAGCGTGTTTGTACCAGTTCTTGGGAAACCCGCTCCTATAATTTTTATTGACATAATAAAAGAGTAGGAAAATCATATTTTTTCATGAAAACCTCTTGTCATTGCAGGGCTATAACCATTTAAAGTGCTTGGTTTAAATGCAGAATACACTTGTATGGGAATTTGAACAATCTGCATTCTAGTCAGGTGATATTAATGGTGTTACGGGTTTTTATTTACTTTTTTAGAGGCTAAAATAGCGAATATTCAATGATATTTGGTTTTGGTGACATAAAGACGCTTATTAATGACACAATTAGTTGCCGATCAAGGGGTGCTGTGGCAAAATTCACGCCCTCTGATTAGGCAGGGTCTTACCAACCTTATTTTAACTGCGAAAGCGGTTCGTTATCAGAAGATATCTATGCGAGAGTGGCGGAATTGGTAGACGCGCTGGATTTAGGTTCCAGTGGGGCAACCCGTGAGAGTTCGAGTCTCTCCTTTCGTACCAAATTTAAATGTTTTTACCATGAGGATATTCCATGCAGGTGTCTATTGAGTCGAGCACAGGTCTAGAGCGTCAGCTAAAGATTGGTGTGCCTGCCGACAGAATCGAGCAAGAAGTAACCGCTAGATTACAAAAGGCGACCAAAACGGTTTCTATTAAAGGTTTCCGTAAAGGTAAGGTGCCCTTAAAAGTTGTTAAGCAGCATTATGGTAAGGGCGTTCGCCAAGAGGTTGTTGGGGAGGTCGTTAATTCTAGCTTTTATGAAGCAATTCAGCAGCAAGAGCTACGTCCGGTTGGGCAGCCAAGAATTGATCAAATGACAGACAAAGAAGGCCAGGACCTAGAGTTCATGGCGATTTTTGAGGTTTTTCCAGAAGTTGTACTTAAGGATTTGAGTAAAGTTAAGATTTCTCGACCAGTAGCCGATGTGACTGCCGCTGACATGAAGAAAATGATAGAAGTTTTGCGGAATCAGCAAGCTAGCTTCAAGGTGTCGAAAAAGAAAGCTAAAGAAGGCGATCAAGTCAATATTGACTTTGTTGGCACTAAAGATGGAGAAGAATTCGCGGGTGGTAAAGCTGAAGGTCAGGATTTGATTTTGGGCTCAAACTCGATGATTGCAGGATTCGAAAGTGGTCTTGAGGGCTTTGGTGCTGGAGAAGAAACTGTTCTAAGTTTGACTTTTCCAGATGATTATCAGGCCGAAGAGCTTAAAGGAGCAGCAGTTGAATTTACGGTTAAGGTGAATTCTGTCTCTGCTAAGAAAATGCCAAAGATGGATGATGAGTTTTTTAAGCTGTTCGGCGTTGAAGATGGCGGTGAAGAGAAGTTCCGTGAGGAAGTAAAGGCAAACATGGAGCGTGAGTTACTGAATGCTATTCGTACGAAGGTGAAGAACCGGGTAATGAACCAGTTGTTTGAACTCAATACGGTAGAACTGCCAACGGCTTTGGTGGCTAATGAGATCACCCAATTAAAGCAGCAGATGGTCCAACAGTTTGGTGGTGGGCAGCAGATCGATCTAAGTATGCTTCCTGACGACATGTTTAAAGAAAAAGCGGAACGACGGGCAGCACTTGGTGTTATTGTTTCTGAAGTTGTTAAAGCTGAAGAGTTAACCCCAGATGAAGATAGAGTGCGCGAGCGTATCAACGAAATCGCATCGACCTATGAGCAACCTAAGGAAGTAGTGGACTACTATTATAGTAAGCCAGAATTGCTGAGCTCTGTCGAAGCGGTTGTCTTGGAAGATCAAGTTACAGAATTGGTGTTATCTAAAGCTAAGGTTAAGGAAGAAAAGCTTCCCTATGATGAAGTTGTGAAGCCTGACCCTGAGCCTGGCTCAGAGGCTTAATTCTTCATTCAGTGCTCAGTGCTGGTTGGCTGAGTGCTTAGATCCAGTCAGTCAAGGGCAGCCGTATATTAACGGCTTTCCTAGACTAAAAATGAGCGAGGTAGTAATGAATTTTCAGGCTATAAATAACGGAAGTTTCCCGTCTGACACTCAAGCCAGTGGCTTGGTTCCAATGGTAGTCGAGCAGACATCGCGCGGTGAGCGCGCCTATGATATTTACTCGCGATTATTAAAAGAGCGAGTTATTTTCATGGTCGGTCAGGTTGAGGATCACATGGCCAATCTCATCGTTGCTCAGATGCTGTTCTTGGAATCTGAGAACCCTGACAAAGATATACATCTTTATATCAATTCGCCCGGTGGGTCGGTTACTGCGGGGCTGTCAATATACGATACCATGCAGTTTATCAAACCAGATGTCAGTACTATGTGTATTGGTCAGGCCGCGTCAATGGGTGCATTTTTATTGGCCGCAGGAGCAGAAAACAAACGATTTTGCTTGCCGAACGCGCGGACTATGATTCACCAGCCGAGTGGGGGTGCGCAAGGACAGGCTACGGACATTCATATTCAATCCCAAGAAATCCTGAAGATAAAGGAACGATTAAATAGTTTGATGGCTCATCATACTGGCCAAGACGTCGATAAGGTAACTCAAGATACTGAGCGTGATAATTTCATGAGTGCTGAAGAATCTAAGAGCTATGGGCTTGTCGATCAGGTTCTAGACAAGCGAGGCTAGCTTCGGTAGGCTCTACAAAAGGATTCTGCATAAATAGTTAAAGTTGGGGCTTCGGCCGCACTTCAGGAGATGTAAATGAGTGACAGCGGTAGTTTAGGGGAAGGTGGTAAGCTTCTTTTTTGTTCTTTTTGCGGAAAGAACCAGAATGAAGTACGTCGTCTGATTGCTGGCCCTTCCGTCTATATTTGTGACGAATGCGTCGACCTGTGCAACGATATAATCACAGAAGAATCTCAGGTTATTGAATCTGAGGCTGCCGCTGAAAAACTGCCTGTTCCGACTGAAATTAAAACGATCCTGGACGAGTATGTCATTGGACAAGAGAGAGCTAAAAGAATCTTATCAGTAGCGGTTTACAACCACTACAAGCGCTTACAGGTTAGTGAAAATAAGAGTGCGGATAAAACTGACGTTGAGTTGGGTAAAAGTAATATTCTGCTTATAGGGCCAACGGGAAGCGGCAAGACTTTGCTTGCGGAGACTTTAGCAAGGCTTCTGGATGTTCCGTTTGCTATAGCGGATGCCACTACACTAACTGAGGCCGGTTATGTTGGTGAAGACGTAGAAAACATCATTCAAAAGCTACTTCAAAAATGCGACTACGATGTGGAGAAAGCTCAGCGTGGCATCGTGTACATTGATGAAATAGACAAAATTTCCCGAAAGTCCGATAATCCATCGATAACAAGAGACGTGTCGGGTGAGGGCGTTCAGCAGGCTTTGTTGAAGTTAATTGAGGGCACGGTCGCTTCAGTTCCACCTCAGGGCGGCAGAAAGCATCCGCAACAAGAATTTCTTCAGGTTGATACCTCAAATATATTATTTGTGTGCGGCGGCGCATTCTCAGGCTTAGAAAAAGTCATTCAAGATCGCTCGGAAAAGGGTGGCATTGGGTTTGGGGCTGAGGTAACTAGTAAGGATAATCAAAAGTCGATTGGTGAGACGTTGTTGGAGGTTGAACCCAGAGATCTTATTAGCTATGGCTTGATTCCTGAATTTATAGGTCGCTTACCTGTCGTTGCAACGTTGCAAGAACTAGACCGAGATGCTCTTGTGAATATATTAGTGAAACCAAAAAATGCCTTGGTTAAGCAGTATCAGGCGCTGTTTGCAATGGAAAATGTGGATTTGGATGTGCGGGAAGATGCCTTGGAAGCTATTGCCGAAAAGGCTATAGATCGCAAAACTGGTGCTCGTGGATTGCGCTCTATCTTGGAGACAATACTGCTCGACACAATGTACAAAATACCTTCAGAACTTAATGTCATAAAAGTAGTGGTAGATGGTTCGGTTATTAAGGGCGATAACGAGCCTATGTTGGTTTACGAGCAGCAAGAGAATAAAAAAATCGCTTCTGAGGAAGGTTAATATAAGGGCGACTCTAGTCGCCTTTTTTATTGCCGGGCCCAAACAATTAATTAGTAATGCTTGGTAGGTTGTTTTTCCTCCTATTGTCCCAATATATAATATTACAATCAGCCTCCTTTAATTGAGGCTGGATAATCTTATTAATTCTGAGGTAATGATGTCCCCCATAAGTAGTGACCCAAAGAGCGTTAGTTTGCCACTTTTACCATTGCGAGACGTGGTTGTATATCCACATATGGTGGTGCCACTGTTCGTTGGTCGAGATAAATCTATCTTAGCCTTAGAGCATGCAATGGAAGCTGACAAGCAGGTAGTCCTAGTAGCCCAGAAAGACCCGTCTGAGGATAATCCTGGAGCTGAGGATGTTTACAAGGTGGGGACCTTGGCGACGATCTTACAGATGCTTAAGCTGCCAGATGGGACATTAAAGGTTCTTGTTGAAGGTCTTAATCGCGTGGCGATCGAAAATACATTTGAGGATCAAGCATTTATAACGGCAACCACTGCAGATTTAATTAGCGCACCGCTTAATGATGATGAGTCAACCGCACTAATGAACTCCACGGTTAGCTTATTTGAGCAGTACGTTAATCTAAGTAAAAAGATCCCTTCTGAAGTGATATCTACCGTTAGCGGTATTGAGGATGGCGAAAGACTTGCTGATACCATAGCGTCGCATATGACTCTCAGCTTAGAGCAGAAGCAGAGAGTGTTAGAAATAGCTGATCTTACTGAGCGTCTAGAGCATCTGATGAGCTCCATGGAGGGTGAGATTGACCTTTTTCAGGTTGAGCAAAGAATCCGCGGCAGGGTTAAAAAGCAGATGGAGAAAAGTCAGCGCGAGTACTATTTGAATGAACAGATGAAAGCGATTCAAAAAGAGCTTGGCGATATGGATGAGGCTGTCTCTGAATTGGATCAACTAGAAGAAAAAATAACGCAAGCGGGTATGCCTACTGCGGCATTAGAAAAAGCCCAATCAGAGTTAGGTAAATTGAAAATGATGTCGCCTATGTCTGCTGAAGCGTCTGTTCTGCGCAATTACATTGACTGGATGATTGGTGTTCCATGGAAGAAGAAAAGTCGAGTTAAACATGACTTAGTAAATTCTGAGGAAAGTCTTAATCAGGATCATCACGGTCTAGAGGAAGTGAAGGAACGTATCTTGGAGTTTCTTGCGGTACAACAACGTGTTAAAAAACTTAAAGGCCCGGTTCTTTGCCTTGTGGGACCGCCAGGTGTTGGTAAGACATCTTTGGGCGAATCCATCGCGCGGGCAACCGGACGTAAGTTTATTCGCATGAGTCTGGGTGGGGTTCGTGATGAGGCTGAAATCAGGGGGCACCGCCGCACTTACATTGGGTCATTGCCTGGGAAGTTGATCCAAAAGTTATCTAAAGTGGGCACTAAGAATCCTTTATTTTTACTTGATGAAATAGATAAGATGGGTATGGATCATAGAGGAGACCCCGCGTCTGCCTTGTTAGAGGTGCTTGATCCCGAACAGAACCACACTTTTAATGATCATTATTTAGAGGTGGATTATGATCTCTCCGATGTGATGTTTATCTGTACGGCTAATTCGATGAATATCCCCAGCCCCCTTATGGACAGAATGGAAGTTATCCGTATACCTGGATATACCGAAGATGAGAAAGTCAAAATAGCTGAAAAATATTTACTCCCAAAGCAACTCAAAGCTAATGGGCTTAAAGGGTCAGAGCTCGATATTAGTGAAGATGCTCTTAAAGACACAATCCGTTATTACACGAAAGAAGCGGGTGTGCGAGGACTAGAAAGAGATATCGCTAAAATATGCCGAAAAACGGTAACCAAGCATGTCCGTAATCATAGTAATACGAATGATCATATTAAGCCGAACGACTTAGAAGAGATGTTGGGGGTGCGAAAGTTCGACTACGGCCGTGCTGAAGCTGAAAATCAGGTAGGCCAGGTGACAGGTTTGGCTTGGACTCAAGTCGGCGGTGAATTATTGACAATAGAGACGTCTGCTATCCCTGGAACCGGTAAGGTTGTGAAAACGGGTTCTTTGGGAGATGTTATGCAGGAGTCAATTCAAGCAGCACTAACCGTGGTTCGAAGCCGATCAAAAACCCTCGGAATTCGAAGAGATTTCTATAAGGAAAATGATTTACATATTCATGTGCCAGAGGGTGCTACACCGAAAGATGGCCCCTCTGCTGGCGTTGGTATGTGCACTGCTTTAGTGTCAGCTTTAACTGGGATTGCAGTCAAAGCAGATGTTGCGATGACTGGAGAGATAACGTTGCGAGGTCAAGTACTTAAAATTGGTGGTCTTAAAGAAAAGCTTCTTGCAGCTCACCGAGGCGGTATAACGACAGTCATTATTCCTCACGACAACGAAAGTGATTTAAAGGAGATTCCTGATAATATTAAAGCAGACCTTAAAATCTGCCCGGTTAAATGGATTGATGAGGTGCTTGAGATTGCTTTGGAAACATTGCCGGCAGAATTGACAGACTCGGAATTTATTGAGACTCGCGCGTCGCTAGAGACGAATAACGCAAGTCAAAGGGTAAATACTCATTAGTGAACAACTATTTTTAGCTAATTCACACAGACTGCTTGACCCGATGCACTGGCTATTGGTATAAAGTGTCTAGGGACTGCTAATAAGCTAGAAACTTGCGTAACCAAAGGGACTGGGATCGCTTTCTTTATAATAAACACTACTTCCAAGAAAAGGGGAACACCGTGAATAAATCTGATTTAATTGATGCTATCGCTGATGGCGCAGACATTTCTAAAGCTTCTGCAGGACGTGCACTAGACTCCGCAATCGGAGCAATTACTGGCGCATTGCAAAATGGCGACCAAGTTTCTTTGGTTGGTTTTGGTACATACTCTGTTAAGCACCGTGCAGCACGTGCCGGGCGTAACCCACAGACGGGTGCAGAAATCCAGATCAAGGCAGCGAATGTGCCAAGCTTTAAAGCGGGCAAGGCTCTTAAAGACGCTGTAAATTAATAAACGTCTGGGGACTTTGTAAGGTTCCAGACGAAAAAGGCGCATCAGTGATGCGCCTTTTTTAATATTAGGAAAAAATAATGTTAGATAGTTTTAGAACGAATATGCGCGGCATAGCCTTAGGTATTGTTATCGTGATAGGCGCTATATTCGCGTTCTCCGGTACAGGGTCTCTACTTACCGTCGCAAACATTGATACGGCCATTGTGGTTAATGATGTTAATGTCAGTGAAAACGACGTGGTACGTGCCATTTTAAACCAAAAGAATCAAATCTTAAGTGAGAACGAGGGATTGGATCCGGCGGTACTTAGCGATGAAATGATGCGCCCTGGGGCGATTGAGCAGCTTATTACTCAAGAACTGTTTAAGCAGGCCTCTATAGGACAAAATCTCACGCTGTCTCAGCAAGATATTACGAATATTATTTTAGGCATCGAAAGTTTCCAGTCTGATGGTAAGTTTGATCAAAATATGTATCGCTTTGCTATTCAACGGCAAGGATATACCAGCGCTATGTTTGGCGATGTTCTGAAGAATGATGCCGTTGTCCAGCAGCTGGTAGCAGGGATAAGTTCTACCGCTTTTACCACTAATACTGAATTGTCCGCACTTGCCGGTGTTACACAGCAGCAGAGAGACTATTATTACCTAAGATTGCCAATTGAGGGTATAGAGAAAGCTGTCCAGCTGTCTGACACCCAGATAGCAGGCTATTACGAAAACAACCTGGACGTCTTTACAACGGCCCCTGAGGTTCGTATAGATTACATTGAACTTAATTCTGACCTTCTAATGGACGATACAGCTATTACAGAAAATAAAGTGTTAGCGCGGTTCGACGAAGAGGTTGGAAATAGAGATATGGCTGAATCGCGCCAAGCAGCGCATATTTTACTATCTGAATCGACGGCCGAAGTGGTTGAGGAAATTCAGGCCAAGATTGATGCCGGTGTTGAGTTTGCCGTGTTAGCCAAGGACTATTCCGAAGATTTCGGTTCAGCTGAGTCAGGTGGTGACTTAGGTTACACCTCAGGCGAGACTTTTCCTGAGGCGTTCGAAAAAGCGTTGGCAGGGCTAGAGGTAGGGCAGATTTCTGGGCCGGTTAATACTGACGCGGGCACGCATTTTATTAAGCTCTTGGATGTCCAGCAAGAGAGTTACGAATTGTCTGAAGAGAGATCGAGAATTGAGCGAGAGCTCATTCAAGAATCTACTAGCGACTTGCTGGTTGAGAAGCTGCAAAACCTTAAAGAATTGAGTTTTAATGCTGAATCACTTGCAGATGTAGCCGCGGATGTTGGTTTAGAGCTAAAGACCTCCGAGGCATTTCCTCGGTCGGGCGGCGGCGGAGTGGCCGCTTTTCCTGCTGTCGTAAAAGCGGCGTTTAGTACTGAGGTGGTAAATGATCAATATGCTAGCGAGGTTCTTGAACTAGGTAATGACAGATATCTAGTATTAAAACTTAATGAGTATATAGCTGCTCGGCAACAAGAATTGCCTGAGGTGCGTGAGCGGGTAGTTCAGTTAGTTACGGACGATGTTTCTAAAAACCAATTAGCAGAGCAAGGTGGCGCGCTATTGGCGCGAGTCATGGCTGGAGAAAGCGTTGAAACTGTCGCAAAAAGTGAGAATCTTAGCTGGCAGGTCGTCATTGATGGAACTCGGCGTAATACTAGTTCAGATGCGGAGATTGGACAAAAGGTTTTCTCGTTACCAAAACCCGTGGCTAAAAGTGTGGTGGAAAGTTTCTATCTATCCAACGGTGACTTTGTGGTGGCAAGTCTGACCGGGGTAACAGAGGGCAGGCTAGATCGCTTGACTAAGCAACAGAAATCTTCACTTGTCGCTGCCGCAACAGTGTCCAGGGGAAGTCGTGATTTGGCAGCTTATGAGCAGTCCTTGCTAGCAAAAGCGACCATCGAGAAATAGGTTAAATTGTTTTTTTGTTCCAGCATAAAGGCGGTTGTCCGCCTTTATGCTTGGATAAGACTTCTTAGCATTCTAGATTCGCAAGCGATTAATAAAAAGAGTCAATCTTTGACCAGGCTGTAAATATTCATCGCGACTAATTTTATTCCAATTCGTAATATCTCTAATATTCAGATCAAACTTTGTAGCGATCATATATAGCGAATCGCCTGACCGCACTTTATAAGACAGTTTCCTGAGATTTTCATCAGCAGTCTTGTTGGTGGCAGTGCGAATGCTGAGATACTGGTCTATCTTGATGGCATCTGTTCTGAGACCGTTCTGACGCTGCAGACTTTTCACAGATGTCTTGAATCGCGCGGCTATCTGCGAGAGTGAATCACCCCTAACTACCCTATAGCGAGTATTTTTGAAGCTTGGGTTTGCGCTTGTCAATATCGTTGTTTCTTCATCGTGGGGAATGATTAATATCTGCCCAATCTTGAGTCGGCTTGAGTTCAGATTATTTCGTACGTTTATCCAAGACAGAGGGGTGCCAAATTTTTCCGCTATCTGCGAGAGAGTATCACCCGCGACAACAGCATATTCAGTGTGTGAAATCCAATCTTTTTGACTAGTTGTTATGAGTGCCGCTCTGAACGAATTGGCGTTTTCGTAAGGAAAAAGCAGCGTATGTTGACCTGTTGGGGGCGTCGTTGAGCGACGAAATGCAGGATTCAGTCGATTGAATAAAGATCTATCCATGCCTGAAGCCTCCATGACCTTTTGCAACGCGACCTGGTGTTCGAGCTCAATTATTTCAAAGTAGGGTGTATTTGCTATAAAGGGCAATTCTATCTTATGGGCTGAGGGTGTATCGACCAATGAGGCCAGAGCTAACAGCTGCGGTACATAATTACGCGTCTCTTTGGGTAATCGTATCGACCAGAAATCTAAAGGCTTACCGGCTTTACGGTTTTTGGAAATGGACTTACTCACATACCCTTCACCAGAATTGTAGGCAGCAAGCGCCAGAAGCCAATCGTTATCAAAGCGATTATTTAAATAGGTAAGGTATTTGATGGCGGCGTTTGTAGAGCTAACAATATCGCGTCGACCATCGTACCAAGAGTTCCTATCTAGCCCGAATTGTTTAGCGGTAGACGGGATGAACTGCCATAAACCAGCTGCATGACTGGGGCTATAGGCTAGAGGGTCATAGGTGCTTTCAACGATAGGTAGCAGGGCTAACTCTAGCGGAAGCCCAGCCTGTTCCAACTGGTCTGTTATATAGTATATGAAAGGTTCCGCTCTGGAGAATACGGCTTTCAAATAGTTGGGGTTATCAATATACCATTTACGTTGTCTTACTACGGCCTCAGGAAGGTTGCTTAAATCCAATTGATATCCCAGGCGAATTCTTTGCCATAGATCGTCTGGGTCGCCCGCATTAACAGGCTCTTCGATAGGCACCACTAGTTCTGTATTGACTGAATGCTCAACCTGATTTAAGTGTTCCTCAGGAAGGGCCTCTACCAAGATTGTAGCGATTGGTTCAGGCACTGACACGCTTTGCTCTAACCCCATAGCCGGCGGCATTTTTGGGAGCAGGCTGCAGCTTGAAACTAAAAGTGTAGACAGTAGAAAAGATGAAATTAAAGACAAATTTTTAATAGCGAAGGCCCCTGATAACACCTATAAATTTTTATGACGCGATTGTAGCTAGGTTAAGTATTTAAGACAAATACGGATTGGCATAAAGAGACTCTAATTTTGGTGGGTGAGTGCAATGGGCGTTTAGCTGTCATTAAGATGGCAGATTCTCAAGTGGAGTTTAATTGATTCAGCCGCCATAATAGTGGAGAACAAATGCCAAAATCCATATTCTATGTGCTATTCGCTTGTTATAGGCTATTACAATAAATGTTAAAACGTTTTGACATAGAAAATCTAGGGGTGTCCAGCGCTGGTCTGCTTGACTGGTCCGAGTCGGAATTTTCTTCCTATATAATGTCGGTCGAGAGGCGGATTTTTACAAAAAAATATGGACACTTACCTGGTTATCGATTCTTACGCCTTGGGCTGTCGCCTAGTCAAGATACTCTGGATTGTTTCACTCAAATACACCGTTTTGGTTTGCAATCGCAGTTGTCAGGCAATATCGAAGAAATGTCCGCTGTGGCTGATTTTTCAGATTTACCACTGCCCTCCGAGGTGGTAGACGTTGTATTACTGCAACATTCTATCGAGTTTTCAGAATCTCCTCAAGCGTCGTTAAACGAAGCACTCCGTGTTCTAGCCCCGGGGGGGCATCTAATCGTATGCGTATTTAATCCGGTAGGCCCCACAGGGTTGATTAAGTTTCCAATGCAATTGATGACGAATCGGCCCCAGTATCGGTTTCATAACCTGCGTAAAGGCCGGTTAATTGATTGGTTAACACTATTGAATTGTCAGGTTCTGGACGTTGATCACGGAGCTTATCACTGGCCGCGCCGCTCAGCGGCAACCAAGGCACATGACTCAAACTCTATGGTTGAGGGGGAGCAGATTTCTTCGTGGGATAATGTCTGCGAAAAAATTCGTCTTCCTGTCGGTAATTTCTATATGATTCATGCAGTCAAACGTGTTGCACGCGGTATTAGCAGTTCGCCTCGAGCCTGGAAGCGCAGCGTTAGTGGTCGCTTAACATCATCTAATGCCAAACCATTAGGGTCCAAAAAAGAGCCTAAATAAATGCTGATATTCCGTGATTAGAGATTAATAGGGTATAGAATGAACAGAGTAGAAATTTTTACTGATGGTGCTTGTCGCGGGAATCCAGGACCCGGCGGGTGGGGTGCATTGTTGCGGTTTGGCGATGATGAGAAAGAGTTATGTGGCGGCGAAGCTGAGACTACTAATAACCGCATGGAGTTAATGGCCGTCATTCAGGCATTGTCTGCGTTAAAACGGCCTTGTGATGTCGTTTTGACCTCTGATTCAACCTATGTCCTAAAAGGAATCCAAGAATGGATGCCTAGCTGGAAAAAAAGAGGGTGGAAAACAGCGGCAAAAAAGCCCGTTAAAAATGTTGATCTGTGGAAGCTGCTAGATGATGCGATTCAGGGGCACACCATTGATTGGCGCTGGGTTAAAGGACATAGCGGGCATGCTGAAAATGAGATTGCTGACCAATTAGCAAATAGGGGTATTGACGAGCTTTAGGTTTGTCCGTCCCATACTAAAATCAACTATTAAAGACATATAGATAATGAGACAGATTGTTCTTGATACCGAAACCACTGGCTTAGAAACTTCTCAAGACCATCGAATTATTGAAATTGGGTGTGTCGAAATGGTCGACCGAAAGTTGACGGGCCGCCATTACCACCAATATGTAAATCCTCAGCGCAAGGTAGATGAAGGCGCAATGGAGGTGCATGGCATTACTGATCAATTCCTCGAAGACAAGCCTCTCTTTGAAGCCATAGTCTCCGATTTCTTTGCGTTTTTAGATGGTGCCGAGTTAATCATTCACAATGCATCTTTTGATATTGGCTTTATTAATCACGAGTCTAAAAAATTGCGTGGCAAGCACCAGCCCCTAGAGTCCCAGTGCAGGGTTATTGATACTCTCGCCCTTGCACGCCAGAGGCACCCCGGACAAAAAAACAATCTAGATGCCTTATGTAAGCGATATGGCGTTGATAACTCTCAGCGCCAGCTGCATGGTGCTTTGCTGGATGCGGAGATTTTAGCAGATGTGTATCTGCTAATGACGGGCGGTCAGGTCAATTTAAACATCAATGATCAGTCAGACTCCGATAGTGGTGAAATGAACAAAACCTCGGTCATTCGACGACTTCCTGAAGATCGACCCCCGCTGAGGGTTGTTAAGGCTTCCGATGAAGAAATAGTCAGTCATGAGAAAAAGTTATCTGCCATCGTGGATATAGCTGGCCAATGTGTCTGGCAAGGCTCTGGCGAATAGCGCTTTTTTATGCAGGATCTGAATCCTATGAATTTTCCGGCTAAGCTGCCATTGACGTTGAGGCAACTTGGGCAGTTAAAGCAAGACCTCATCGTGTCCGTGCCAAGTTCAGACTTGTTTCGTTTGACCAAGCGTGCGGGTCGATTTGCCCAATCAAGTGTTAACGATGAAACAGTGTCTAAAGAATGGAAAAGCTTTCAAGATGCCGTGACGCGCGCTCAAGAAAAGGTTCTATCGCGGCAAAAAAATATCCCAAAGATTCGCTTCCCAGATTTACCTGTTAGTGCTCGCTCTGAAGAAATCAGACAGCTAATTGAAGACAGTCAAGTGATTATCATCGCGGGAGAAACAGGATCGGGTAAAACCACTCAAATCCCTAAGATATGCCTTCAGGCTGGAAGAGGCGTGAAGGGTATGATTGGCCATACTCAACCGCGCCGAATTGCAGCGCGCACCGTGGCAAATCGCATCGCAGAAGAACTGGAGTCTCCTCTGGGTAAGGCCGTTGGGTATAAGGTTCGTTTTGCTGATCAAACATCGCCGGATAGCTACATTAAATTAATGACAGACGGTATTTTACTGGCAGAAATACAGCAGGACAGGTTTCTCAGTAAATACGATACTTTGATTATAGATGAGGCTCATGAGCGTAGTTTAAACATTGACTTTTTACTCGGCTACCTAAAAACGCTGTTGGTCCAGCGGAAAGATCTAAAGTTGATTATTACCTCGGCGACTATCGACATACAAAAGTTCTCAGCTCATTTTAACGATGCGCCTATCGTTGAAGTGTCAGGTAGGACTTACCCAGTTGATATTATATATAGCGATTTAGATATTTTAGAGGGCGATCGAAATCAACAAATAGTTGATTGTTTGCGCAACATTCAAGATACGCAAGAACAGGGCGATGTCCTGGTTTTTCTAAGTGGCGAGAGAGAAATTCGTGAGGCGAGTCTAGCGCTTAGGCGTGCCCAATTCCCCAATACAGAAATAGCCCCTCTTTATGCTAGATTAAGCCTGGCCGAGCAAAGTAAGATCTTTTCGCCACACAAAGGTAGGCGCGTTATTTTGAGCACGAATGTGGCTGAAACCTCCCTTACAGTGCCAGGCATTCGCTATGTCATCGATACAGGTCGTGCAAGAGTCTCTCGTTATAGTTTTAGGACAAAGGTTCAGAGACTACCCATAGAGGCTATATCGCAGGCTAGTGCCAATCAGCGTACTGGACGCTGCGGCCGTGTCAGTGATGGGGTATGTTTCAGGTTGTACCCTCAGGATGATTTTGACGGACGCCCGGAGTTTACTGATCCAGAGATAGTTCGTACAAATTTAGCCGCAGTCATTTTACAGATGTTGCAACTGCGGCTGGGTGATATCAGAGATTTCCCCTTCATTGATCCACCCGATAGTCGTTTGATAAACGATGGTTATAAACTCTTAGAAGAACTCCAAGCAGTCACAGCGGATGGCAACTTGACCGCGATGGGTAAGAAGCTAGTGACATTGCCGGTAGATCCACGATTTGCACGAATGATCTTAGAGTCTGACAACAACGGATCTTTGAATGAATTGGTCGTTATTACCAGTGGATTGAGCATTCAAGATCCTCGAGAACGACCTGGAGATAAACAGCAGGCGGCTGACCAAGCTCATAAGCAATGGGCAGATCAAGATTCTGATTTTGTGTCACTACTCAACTTGTGGAATCACTTCGAAGAGAAACGTAGGGATCTTTCCACGAATCAATATAGTAAATATTGCCGGTCTCAGTATGTATCATTTATCAGAATGAGAGAGTGGCGTGATTTACATCATCAGCTTCACAGCGCGTGCAGAGCTCTGTCTCTAAAAGAGAATCAGCAGCCTGCAGATTACGCTAGCGTACATAGGTCGTTGCTGTCTGGTCTGCTGGGGCAAATTGGTATTCGAGAGGAAAAGTGGGAATTTTTAGGGACTAGAAATCGCAAGTTTTTCATTTTCCCCGGATCTGGACTTAGTAAGAAACCACCAAAATGGGTTATGGCTGGATCCTTAATGGAGACCACCAAGCAATATGCCTTAAATGCTGCAAAAATTGATTCTGCTTGGCTTGAAAGCCTCGCTGCACACTTAGTTAAGAAAACCCATAGCGAGCCCTTTTATCATCACAAATCGGGTCAAGTAATGGCCAGTGAACGCCAAACCTTATTTGGCTTGTCCATCGTCGAGGGGAAAAAGGTCGTATATGGCAATATAAACGCTTCTGAGGCGAGAAAGGTGTTTATACAGCAAGCTCTAGTAGAGGAGGGGTATCGCGGTAAGGGCGCATTTTATGCGCACAATCATGCGCTAGTGTCAGAGCTTCAAGCGCTAGAGGATCGTTTTAGACGCAGAGATCTCCTCGCAGAACAAATGGTCATTTTCAGCCATTATGACGAGCGAGTTCCGGCGACTGTGTGCAATCTCCCGGCATTTGAAAAATGGCGTAAAACAGCTGAAAAATCAGACTCAAAACTACTTTTCATGAGCAAAGAATCTTTACTTTTGCGGGGGCTGTCCGACAGTGAAGAGGCGCAATTTCCTGAGGTGATAATCCATGAAGGGTTTGAGTTTGATTTGCGCTACCACTTTGAACCTGGTCACCCAGAGGATGGCGTCAATTTATTGATACCCTTAGCAATACTGCATCAATTGCCGCACTATCTTTTCCAATGGTTGGTTCCCGGGATGCTGCGAGATAAGTGTATTGCATTGATTAAGGGCCTACCTAAACAGATCCGTAGGCAATTTGTTCCTGTTCCAGATTATGTGGACAAGATTCTACTTAACGTCAGCGCTCAAGATAGGCCCCTGACTATCGTGTTGAGTGAACAATTGCAGAAATTGACTGGAATAAAAATTGAAGAAGCTTCCTGGAATTCGAAAAATCTTGATAACTGGTATCAGATGAACTTTGTATTGCAGAACGACAAGGGCCAGTTAATTGCAATGGCCCGAAGCTTGCACCGGCTACAGGGAGACTTCAAACAACAGATTAAACAAAGTTTAGGTCGACCATCAGAGCAGTCTATTGCGCGAAAAGGCGTTCTGGAATGGGATTTTGACCAGTTGCCTGTTGAAGTAGAGCTACCTCGTGGCGACATGACTATAAAGGCGTGGCCCGCACTCCAAGATAATGGTGAATCTGCCTCTATTGAGCTGGTGGATAATCCTTTGGTAGCCGAGCAAATATCTCGGCATGGACAGCTTAGACTGGCTTTACTCAAAGGTAAGGAGCAACATAAATACCTGTCGAAGAATCTCTTAAGAGGTGAAGAACTTGCTCTTAAAGCAGCGGCCTTAGGCCCTCGAGACGAAATAGTCACAGCTATTATTGAAGCGAGTTTTCAGCAGGCTATATTTTCAAGCGGGGTTGTTATCCGCGATAGAGATAATTTTGAAAATAGTTTCTCTAGAGGAATTTCACATGTAGTTGATATTGCACAGCGGCATGCAGTGCAGATTGGTAGCGTTCTGGCTGAATTGCACGAACAACAAAAGCGCTTGCGAGGGCTTGATTCATTGGCTGTTGATGCGCAGCTTGATATAGCCTCACAGGTGAGTTGGTTATTTTCCAGCGACACTCTACGCAGAGTAAAACCCGAGAACACCCAGCAATATCCACGGTTTGTGAAGGGAATCAGTATACGAATCGATAAGCTCACTTCTCAAGTCGTCAAAGATCGTGAGCACATAATAGACTTGCGCTTGTTTGCTGATGGCGTTGAGGGGTTGCGAGAAAAACAGCAACTACTTACCTCAGATTTAGCCGATTCATTATTAGATTTTCAGTGGTTGTTAGAAGAATATCGGATTTCCTTATTTGCTCAGCAACTGAAAACGCGAGTGCCGGTTTCAGCAAAGCGCTTAGCTAAGCGTTGGTCGGATATATTAAACCAGTTAAAAATACTTTTGCCTGATTATCACTAGCCGGCTCATTGATTTGTTAGGTGAAATCAAGTGATGAGCTAGTATAATCATCTCGTTAAAGAGGTAGCTCCCATTGGTTATTTTTTATTGTAGGTGAAACACTCCCATTACCAATGCTAAGAAAAATCGTCGTTTAGCCTGCCTCTGCGCTCTATTCAATAGTGTACCTAGGGCGCCAGTGCTAGTAGAATGGCGAAAAGACTTACCTGAAACCTTGCCCATTTAGGAAATTTACAGAAAAGATATGTTTAAATTAGTAACAATTATTACTCTGTTTTTTGCATCGATGACTGCCTTTTCTGAAGAGGTAGAAAATCCTGATCCGCTAGAGGGTTTGAACCGCGGCGTTTGGGACTTTAATGAAACGGTCATCAATAGTGTCGCACGACCCGTGGTTGATATATACGAAACAGTGACGCCAGTGCCGATCCGCAACGGCATAGTGAATTTTTTCGGTAATCTTAATGAGATTCCAAATGCGGCTAACAGCTTGTTGCAGGGTAAAGTGAAACAGGCAGCCAATGACACGGGTAGATTCTTGATTAATACAACCCTTGGTTTGGGTGGTCTGTTTGATGTTGCCTCAAGGGTAGGCTTACATGTTGGAGAAGGGGAAGATTTTGGTCAAACACTCGCTGTGTGGGGGGTTGGGCAGGGGCCTTATCTAATGCTGCCTTTCTTAGGGCCGACAACATTCCGTGATGCTCCAGCAAACTTTATTGACAGCTTTCTAGATCCTTTCTCATATTCAGATAAGTTGGCCATTCGGATTGGTGTGAAGACCGTTAGTGTGATTGCTGAGAATGGTTCTTATCTAGATCAATTAGATGTTATTGCTGGTGATAAATATCTTTTTATTCGGGATGTATATCTGCAAAATAGAGAGTATGTTATCAGTGACGGAGCCATTGAAGATGATTTTGGTGACTTAGACGATTATTAGTGACACTTAAATCGTCATAATGGCCTAGTTACACGTGCGAAAGTTAGATAGCTACATGGCTATAAAGATTATAAGAAATTGAAAAGTCGGATGTTCCATGACTGCAATTAATAGCCCTGTTATTCTCGTCGGTGAGAATACGGTTAGGCTTAAAACTCTCCAAGAAGCTGTCCAAAGCTGCGACAGATCCTGTGTCTTTGTGCCTGATATAGCGACGTTGGTGTCTGCTTGTGAAGATTCTGTTTCTCAGTTGGTTGTGTTAGTTTCTTCAGATTCGTCTGGCCAAATACTTGACCAAGACAATGATTTAAAAGCGCTTTTGTCTAAATACTTCGTGGTAGTTTATTTAGATTCTCCCTCCGTGGAAACGGTAGCCCGCTATTTTCGATACGGAGCATCAGACGTTTGGTTTCATGGGGCGTCTCAAAAAGACATTTTTGAATCGCTCTCTCGAAGCCAAGATATTGCTGTTACTCGTATGCAACGTCATGAATATAGCGGTGATTTGGAGAAAACGAACCTAGAGCTTCAAGAAAGCGTACGACTTCTTAGGCAAGATCAGATTGCGGGTCTTGAAGTACAAAAAAGTCTAATGCCTGAAAGTCCTTTGACGTTTGGTGATTATGAAATATCACATTCGGTCACGCCTTCGCTTTATCTAAGTGGTGACTTTATTGGCTATAATTTTGTCTTGGGACGTTATTTGCTGTTTTATTTCGCAGATGTGTCTGGGCATGGATCCTCATCTGCTTTTGTGACTGTGCTGTTACGTTTCATGATTGGGCGAGTTATCCGTCGTCATATTACGGAAAATGATCATGCGGCGCTTAGGGCTGCGCCAGAAGGTCTTTTAGAGCACATTAATAACCAAATTTTGGCGACGGGCTTGGGCAAGCATTTGACGGTGGTGGCAGGCTGTTTAGATACCGAGACCAGCACATTACGGTATGTTGTAGGTGCACAACTACCCAGACCGATTATGATCGTAGATGGCAAAGCAGACTATTTACCCGGCAAGGGCAAGCCGGTGGGTATATTTGAAGATGCGGTTTGGGACGTGGAGGAAATACAGCTACCAGAAAGGTGCGCCTTAGTACTTTTGTCTGACGGAGTTTTCGAGTTGGTGCCTGATAAAGAGTTAATCGACAAAGAAAAAACCTTGCTGCAATTTTTGGGCACTAGTTCAAACACCATTGAAAATTTGAAAGATGCGCTGGCAGTTGATTTTATTGAGGCCCCCCAAGATGATGTGTCGATGTTGTTACTGACAAGAGGAATGTAGGGTGAATCCTGGCAAAATTCTTGTAGCAGACAGCATGGGCGATTATCTACTTAAGCTTTCTGGCGATGTGAGGGTGACACTGTGCGGAACATTGAATCGGCATATTGAGACCATTTTTGGTAGTAAAAATGTCAAGCAAGTCGTTGTTGATATGTTAGATGCCGATTGCCTAGATAGCACTACGCTAGGGCTACTTGCAAAATTGGGGCTTCACTGTCGCAAGCAATACGGCATTAACCTCCAAGTTTTTTGCGAAAATGCGAGTATTCTACGTACCCTGGAGCACATGAGTTTTGACGAGATTTTCGATATCTTTCAAGATGTTCCTGAAATAAAAGAACATATAAATTTGCACAACATTGGCATCGAAAACGTAGCTGTTGACGATATTCGGCGCCAAGTTTTGGAGGCACATAAGCTGCTAATCGAGATGAATCCAGAAAATAGCGCAGATTTCACCGACTTGATTAGCGCCCTTGAGTCAGATAGTTGACGAGATATTTTCCCGAGCATTAAGTTTGCAGCGAATATACTCACTATGCCGAATATGCAGTAAATCAGCTACTCTACGTATTATACTTTCTTCATGTTTATCTAAGTGACCATCAGCATAGGCAACACGCCACATCGCGGTCATTAGCGATAGTTTCTTCTCAATATCAAAGTGCTCATTAATCTCTCGTGTAAATTGGTACAGTGATGTTGCTTCGATGACCTCTTCACGAGAAAGGCTGATCAGTTCATCAACTTCTTCGGCGCTTAGGCCGAGCATACGAGATAGGGTTTCTGCAATTGAGTTCAGCTCTTGTTCATCAAGATTCCCATCAATCACCATGACCTCTATCAGCAGGGCAGCCATAGCGAGTTGATCCGCACTGACCGAACCTGAATCAGCCTCTAAAACTTTTTTTGAAAAAAAACTCTTTATTTTATCAATCATTTATCTAGCTCTTTCAACCATACTTCTAACTTAACTTGATCGGCCACAAAGCTTCTAATACCGTGCGCTAATTTTTCAGTTGCCATGGGGTCATCATTTAATTCATAGCGGAAGGCGCTTTCACCTGCCATTTTATAATCAATTTTATCACCGGTATTTTTGGGATCTAGTTTACGATCTAAGGTGCCAAAATCATCATCTAGTTCTTGCAAAAGTTGCGGGCTAATAGTGAGTCGATCACAGCCAGCTAGTTCGGTAATTTCACCTATATTTCTAAAGCTTGCGCCCATCACTACGGTGTCATAGCCAGACTGTTTATAGTAGTTATAAATTTGCGTGACTGACTGCACACCCGGATCTTCGGCAGCCGTATACTCAGATTTATCGGTATTAGCTTTGTACCAGTCCAATATCCTGCCTACGAAGGGGGAGATTAAGAATGCCCCTGCATCTGCTGCTGCGGCTGCCTGAGTAAAATTAAATAGCAACGTTAGGTTGCAGTTGATGCCTTCTTTTTCAAGTTGCTGTGCTGCACGTATACCTTCAAATGTTGATGCCATTTTAATAAGAACACGTTCTTTCCCTATGCCAGCTTGCTCGTACAGCGCAATTAGCTGACGCGCCTTGGTAATAGATTTTTCAGTATCAAAGGATAATCGAGCATCGACCTCTGTTGAGACACGCCCAGGAATAACATTGATGATCTTTTCGCCAATACCGACCGCTAATTTATCCATGCAGAGAGACAGTTGCTCATCACTTGATAGCTTCCCCCCAGAGACAGACGCAATAACCTCTTTAACAAGGCCCTCATAGGCAGGCATCTGAGCGGCTTTTAATATCAGCGATGGGTTAGTCGTGGCATCTTCAGGAGAATACTGACTAATCGCCTCAAAATCGCCAGTATCGGCAACGACAGTCGTCATTTCTTTTAATTGTGCTAATTTACTTATATTGCTCATTTGTTCATGGCTCCTGAAGTGGCTTTTAATGCGGTTGTTAAAACGTCAATTGTCGCAGTGGGCTTGTAGGCATTCTCGCTAATGTGTCGCCTAAACAGCCGTGCACCAGGCATGCCATGAAATAACCCTAAAATATGGCGTGTCATCGCGTGCAGTTTGGTGCCCTTACTCATCTCATTATCTATGTAATCAAGAAATTGTTCAGCGATTTTTTCACGGCTCTTAACCGGATGATTGGCACCATAGATATCTTGATCTACAGTGGCCAATATATAGGGGTTGGTATAGGCCTCGCGTCCCATCATTACCCCATCTAAGTGGTTCAAATGCTCAATAGATTGCTCAAGGGTGGTAATACCCCCATTGATGATAATTTCAGCGTCGGGAAAGTCACGCTTTAATTGGTAAACACGATCATAGTTAAGTTCGGGGACTTCTCGGTTTTGTTTTGGGCTTAGGCCTTTAAGCCATGCTTTTCGGGCATGTACTACAAAGGTGTTGCAACCGGCTTCAGAGAGGGTACCAACAAATTGGCACAAAAAGTCATAAGAATCATAGTCATCGACACCAATACGGTGCTTTACAGTCACCGGAAGATCTACTGCGTCTCGCATGGCGGCAACGCAATCGGCGGTAATAGCCGCATTTTTCATCATAACGGCCCCGAACATTCCGCTTTGGACACGATCACTGGGGCAGCCACAGTTAAGGTTTATTTCAGCGTACGCATATTTTTCAGCAAGTTTACATGCAGCGGCTAAATCACCAGGATTGCTGCCACCTAACTGCAATGCAACGGGGTGCTCTGCGGCATTCATCGCCAAAAACCGCTCGGTGTCGCCATGTAATATGGCACCCGTAGTGAGCATTTCGGTATAAAGAACGGCATGTTGACTTATTAAGCGCAAAAAGAACCGGCAGTGTCTATCTGTCCAGTCGAGCATAGGGGCAACGCAAAATTGCCGGTTAGGCTTGCTACCCGTGGTTGGGGCTGTAGTGGTCAAGGGCAACATTACTCTAGAGTTGGTTAAGACAAACTTTAGTGTGCAGTATAAAAGTCAGAGACCGAAAAGTCCCTTGAAATTGATGTATCCAGTGTCTTTTTTAGTTTACACCTCCGCTGGTGCTTAGAATGTTAATGTGAAGTAGGGCGCGCTGTGTGTAAATCGCCTTATCTCAGGGTGTTTAGCGGCTATCATCGATGGTGTATTTACACTATTATCCAAACCTAATTTAAAAAGACACACTAGAAAGGACAATAAAGATGCTAAAAAGCAGTGCGCTAATAGTGGCAATTAGAAATGGTTTGTTTTTGTTGATTACAGGCCTGCTGATCAGCTTATATACCACCTCGGTTCTGGCTCACGCAGACCATGACAAGGCTCGATTTGTTTCTGCCACTGGTGTTGATAATGGCAAGTGCGATGACGCTGCACAGCCTTGCAAAACCGTTAACTATGCCGGATTGCAGTCTAATAAGGGCGACACTATTCGGATGGCTGCGGGCAACTATAACGTCGAAGATGTCGATACTCTGTTTTATCTGCTTAGTGATCTTGTTCCTGTAAAGGGCTTGTATAGCGAAACATCTGCTTTCGCAAAAACTGACCCCAGTAATATTACACGTCTAACCGGTGTACCTTTGGAATTTGCGGATAAATTAGCCAGCAAAGGCTTTACTGTGATCGTTGATACGAAGGGTCTTGATATCGAAAAGACTCGAAATATTCGTGAAAAAATGCAGGTCTATGAGCGATTAAAGGTCGCTAAGCCGGCGACTGTCTGTGATAACGGCTTCGCTGGCGATCATGCCTGTGAAAAGATGGATTTACTCTCTCATGTTCCGCTGTCTAGTTTTTCAACTAACCCTAGTGCTGCCAATGATGTTTGGGGCTTTTATGACGTCAATGATGGTCGAGAATACGCGATTATGGGCCTGCGCAATGGCGTGGGCGTAGTTGAGGTAACTGACCCAGAGTCGCCGCGCATGGTGGGAAGCATTTCAAGCCAGTCAACGTCGTGGCGTGACATCAAAGTCTACCAACACTTCAATATAGCAAGCGCAAGGTGGGAGAGTTATGCCTATGTGACAGCCGATAGCGCATCGGTTGGGACGATGATCATAGACTTACGATCTCTGCCTGAGTCAATTTCTGTTGCCGGGTCAGATTCAAGCGATATCAGCGCGCACAATGTGTATTTGAGTAATGTTGATTACTCCCTTGGCGTGGCACTAAATGACGTCGAGCCCTATTTGCATATTGCGGGTTCAAACCGGAAGGGTGGCTCATTTAATACCTATGGGTTGGATAACCCTCAGGCACCGGTCTCAATCTATCAGAATAGTTCTTCCTCGCGCGTAAACTATACTCATGATGTCAGTTCTATGGTGGTGACAGATGAGCGTAAGGATACCCAATGTGTGTCTGGTGGCCCTCACTGCGAGATTTTCTTTGATTTTAATGAAGATAATTTTCAGATTTGGGATAAAACGCAGAACAGTGCTCCCACACGATTAAGCACGACCTCTTATAACAATGTTTCTTATGTTCATTCAGGTTGGTACACAGAGGATAAGCAGGTTGTGCTTGTTCATGATGAATTGGACGAGATGGACTATGGACTTAACACGACGGTTCGATTATTTGAGATGTCAGATTTCAGAGCACCGTCTCTTTTATCAACCTGGACGGGCCCAACTGGCGCAATCGATCACAATGGTTTTGTTCGTGGTAATCGCTACTACATGTCCAATTACACACGAGGAATGACTGTTCTGGATATTTCGGACACGTCCGACCCAAAGGAAATAGGTTTTTTCGATACCTTTCCGATATCTGATAATACCTCGTTTAATGGAGCATGGGGTGTGTACCCGTACTTGCCCAGCGGCGCGGTTCTGATTAGCGATATCAGCAGTGGCCTTTATGTTGTCCGCGATAATACCCTTGAGTCAGAACAGGGTAACGTGAGTTTTGATGCCCAGACGTATTTGGTTGAAGAGGGCGCTAGTGCAACGGTGTCCGTTGAGCGCAAGAGTGGCAGCACCGGCGCTGTCAGTGTGAAATGGGAAATATTAGCGGGTGCTACAGATGATGATGATCTGGCCCTTGAGTCTGGCACGCTGAGTTGGGGTGACGGTGACAGCCAAAGTCAGGCCATCACTATTCCCGTAACTGCAGATACCCGTGGCGAGCCAAAAGAAAGTCTGTTTATTCGACTACATGACCCTGCGGGATCGCTGTCTCTGACATCACCAAGCATTGCTATTATCTCGATAAAAGTCAGCCAAGGCACGGGTAATCCAAATGAAGCACCTGTGGTTGATGCCGGTGCCGATATGACGGTGAACACGGGCGCTACGGTCAGTTTGCAAGGTTCGGCCACCGATGCTGACAGTACTAGTCTTACCTATGTTTGGGAACAAGTGTCGGGAACAACAGTCACCCTTGGGCAGGCTGACACTGCGACAGCAGGGTTTACTGCACCTAACGCAGCAGCTCAGTTGAGCTTTAGCTTGACGGTCACCGATGACATGGGCGGCGCGGGTTCAGATACGGTGGCGGTTGATATTGTCGCACCGCCACCCCTACCTGTCGTTACCCCACCAAAAAGTGGCGGTGGCGGTTGCACTGTGACCACTGGCAACGCAAAAGATTCTTCATTGCCTATTCTGCTGTTAATAGCGGGTTTGTTGATGGCGAGACGGCGTTATCGGGTTGGTTAAGACACGCATGTCTTTCAGGGTGAGTATTAACTGTTTTTGAGAGATGTAGAGGGTAAGGGCGCGTCTCTCTTAATCAGCTGATTAAGTATTATGGTTGATTCAATACCTTCTGCCATGGGCACATTGGCGAGCTTTTCTTTAAGAAATATTTCAAAGGATTGCAATGTCGCTGTACTAACGCGAAGCATGTAGTCATGAGCGCCTGCAAGCACACAGCATTCGGTAACCTCAGGTAAGTTAGCCACTGCTGATTCAAAGCCAGATGCATTGCCGGATGTATTTTTGT
>Ga0302120_10000042_pt1 | contig 43139 bp, 24 predicted proteins | sample AG5_Bottom_MG_FD_203118 | JGI IMG/M metagenome (GOLD analysis project Ga0302120, IMG submission 203118) | Marine microbial communities from Western Arctic Ocean, Canada - AG5_Bottom | ecosystem: Environmental > Aquatic > Marine > Oceanic | place: Canada: Western Arctic Ocean | collected 2017-10-01 | reverse complement strand
ACTCGACAAGAAAGTCGAGGACGCCAAGGCTGGAGCATTCCGTATCAACACCGCTGAATACAAAGAAATCATGGATGCATTTACCGCCATGCGTGCCATGGATAGCGCGGGCGTACACATGCAACTCAGGGATTTTCTCGAATTCGCAGCCCTTTCCGAAAAGGGCAAGTGGGCCTCTCCGCAAATTGCCAAGGGCGGCGTGCGCTCTGGTCGACGATTGAACAGTGGTGCCCCTAGCGACATTTCTCCAAGGCTCCAAGGTGACCTGATGTATTGGGGCCGTCAGCAGGGCGGGTTCCATAACGTTCAGGAGATCGTCCGGCGTTTTGACCGCAACGAAGGCAACCTTTCACCCAAAGACTGGATCCGCCTCCACAACTATTACGCCAACCACAGCGCCGCCGGAAAAGGCATGCGACCATACGGCGAAACACGGAAGGGCGGTCTTCGCAGCGGAACTGTGGGATCCGGTGACCTGCGTCATAACGATAAACGGTTCACAGGCAAGGCGTGGGATGAAATCAAACCCAAAGATTGGGACCTGTACTCGCCAGAGGAACAACAAGCGGAACTGCAGACGAATCTGCATCCAACAAGAAGTGGACTATCCGAAGGCGACCATCAACGCCTACTGAAGGAGGCTGACGAAGCCGTTCACAGGGGATTCATGAGAACCGATCCCGAGTACAGATTAGAAGAACTCGCAGACCGACGGAAATTGCGATTCGAGGCAGCCAGGAAAGCACGCGATGCGGGAGAGCCGGCCCCTCCGACCATTGCAAAAAAGAAGACGGTCGCAGAACAGTCGGAAAGATTGAAGAAGATGACCCCCCAGGAGCGGGCCGATGCAACCAGGGCATACCGGGGGAAGCAACACGCGGTCATGACCAAGCGGGTCAACAAGCATCGGGATACGGCAGCCGACGGAGTCCTTGAAGGCGAGGTCGGCTCTGAACACCAGGAGTTCTGGGATTCGCTAGTAGACATCCTCAACCAAAACGAGGACGATTTCACGCTTGCCACACTTGAAGACGCCCATGACCGACTTGAGGATTATCTCGAAGGAGCACGCACCGGGGGAGACCTTTCCAAGGCTGAATCCAGGAGCGTCGCCGCAGCAACATCATTTAATGCTTATGTGGGAGAGCGGCTGGACCAATACGAGACTGACCCTGACATTGACAGGACCGGTAGCAGCGACATCCGGCTACGCATGGGGGGACTGGAAGAGGGCGCAGATGAGGTGGAGACGGGTGGGGCAACAGCCGTCGGTGCCCGGTCCAGCAAGATAGATCGAGTTGTTCGCCTGTCAGATGAACTGAACACAACCAGAAGCGCCGTCAGAGACATGGAGCGTGGAGACATTGACGGCTCAACTGAGGACTACCGGGACCTGCAAGTACAACAGCAGTCATTGCTTCTCCGGCTGGGACGCGCAACCGGCCTGTACAAGGGTGGCAAAAAGAACCGCGACATCATGCAGCAGTGGCGCCAGCAGAAATATGCAGACGGAGCGGCATACAAACTGCAGGTGGAATCGGGCAAGATCACCCCGCTACCACAACCCCTCTCTGATATCGCAATTAGCAGGTTGACTCCAGAGCAGCGAGTGGCACGACGCTCCCAGCGTGAACGAGCGATTCGAGATCTCTTCTCATTCCAGCAACAGCGGGATGGGAAGACCTCTGCGAGTTTGCCCATCGAGTTCTTTGAGCGGGTTGCCCGACCGACCGTTGAGGAGCGCCTGGAGGAGCGCATGACGCGCAGGATGACTCCCGAGCAGCGCATTAAGGCTCGCATGATGGCAGGGCAGAATCGTAGAACCGCGCAGGGGAGGCCCGAACGCGAGGGCGCTACGCAAGAAGGTCTTTCTTCTCGCATGAGGAACGAGCGGCAGGGCATGCGTTCCATCACGAGCGGTCGCAATTGGGACGAAGAGGGTGAAGAGGACCTCCCAATACTGACTCGGGCGGATCGGATCGCAGCAGATGCGGCAGGAGCAATCGTTGGAGAACGCCGGCCGCCCACAGAAAGTGACGTACCTATCGGCATCGGCGAAGACCAGAGGCTTCCCGACAAGCCAGACATCAACGCCATGTCCGTCGGCAAACTTAAGGAGTTCATTGCGAACGGACGACAGCAGATCATTGAAACCCACGGGATCCAGGACGCAACCGATCCCAACTATCCTCACCCGGCCCTCACCAACCGTGACTGGTTTGATCAAACCGACATGGTTCCCACCAGTTTTATCGACGAAGTGGTCCCCGCAGGTGTCGGCAATCCTGGCGATCAAGCGGACGATGACAGGCTGGCGAAACGTGGTATCGAAACTCCCATTGTTTTACGCCTCAATTCAGAAACCGGCGAGTACCGCCTAGAAGAAGGACCTGACGCCACGTTGGACGCCAACGGATGGGACTCCTCCGAGCGCTATCAGATAGCCAGGGCAATGGGCCTACGGGCTGTTCCAACAAGAATTGTTCGTGATGGAGAACAGGGGCCCATAGATAAGGACGGGGTTCAAATCCCGAAAACGATGCGGCCCTCGCACTCTGCCGCTGGAGTCCCAACCCTTCCCCCAACCCGCGAACTAGAGAATCTGAAAATCTTCATCGCCGCCCGTCAGGGAAGTTCGGGACAGGCGCGCCGCGAGGACATCCGTAAGGGAGTCAGGTCACGCAAGGGCCGACGAGAAAAGGCCGACCTGCGTGATGCATTCACTGCTGAGCGTGAGCGACCCGATGAAGTCGTCCGGGGGCTTGGCCTGAATAGGCAAAAGGAACGAGACGACGGACGCGCCAATATCCAAAAGTTCGTTAAAGAGTCCACACAAGAGTGGGATGAACATACCCAAGACCTGCTGGCAACCTATATGGCGCAGCAGGCGAGGCCGAAGAAGCAGGACGGTTTGCGGTCAGAACGTCCGCTTCTACCTCGTTCGGAACGGGGAGCCGCCTATGACCCACTCAAGCAAGGTCTGGAAGGGGTAACCGAAGGACTGTTGGACCTCTTTGATCCGGAGAGAAAAAAGAAAAAGCCACTACCCGAACGGGAGAGGCCGACAATACCGATGAACAAGCCCGAAGGGGTGCGCACCAGCAAGAGGGACGAAGTCAAGGGTCGTTCGGAAGTCAAAGGAAAGTCAAGTCTATTTAGAATAATTTACAATTCTCTTGACAAAGAAATTACCGATGCGGAAAAGAATAAAGACTCCGATACGGCTGACGCCCTGAAGAAGTTGAAAAAAAGTTTCGAATCAGACAGTAAGCGTTCCTTCAGATACGGAGTGCGTCATCCAAACCAAACTGATTCCGGAATCGTTGATGTCGATGACAGCGAAGTCGACGGTCTTATTGAAGCCCTGGCTGTTGTGCTTGAGCGTCAGCACGGTTCAACAAGGGGTAGCGGGTCAACTGCTGACCGGAAGAACGCTCTTACACGCTACCTGGGAAGCATAGAGCGATCCGGTGGGATAACGCCGGGAGTGGATAATGATACCGCTGTAGAAATGTCACCTATTCGGATTGCCGCAATGGAGCAATTCTTGGAAATGTGGTTGGCAGTTGGAATGGCGCTGATGGATCGATGACTATTGGCCAGCCGAGTACCCCCGTGGGATACAATACTCAGAGAGGACCGCGACGAACACAATCTAAGTACTACTGCTCAGCAACGGGCCTAAAGGCTATTATGCCGTGTGGTGAATGCAACAACCCTCATGGTTGTATCATTGACACCATGGCCTACAAGGAGTCCGGAAATATGGAGCATGACGAGACAGGTGTCGTCCAAGTCGACGACAAGAGCGAACTCCTTCAGTGTGCCAAGGATTATAGTAATTCCGACTGTGGCTATAAGAGTGCTGCTGCAGTCTGTGGCAAATGTGGTGCCCTTCCCGATGCCTTAGAAAAGGCAGAGGATGAAGAATACGCAGAAGAGAAGGGTGCAGACGAGGAGACTCACATGGCCCAGCAAAAAGCCCATCGGACTCCAGAGGGGGAAGAGGAGGAAGAGGGAACTCCGCCTCCGCCACGACGTCCCAGGCCGCCAATGGACGAAGAGGCTCCCGAAGGGGCTGAGGCTCCCCCGGGTCCACCGCCGGCTCCTGCTGGCCCTCCCCCCGCTCCCATGGCCGAAGAAGAGGCGCCTCCGGGCCCTCCTCCGGCCCCCGCTGCCGCCCCTGCTGCCGCCCCTGCTGCCGAAGAAGAGGAGGCTCCTCCGCCACGCCCACCTCCTCCACGACGCCCTGTGCCCGTGGACGAGGAGGAGGAGGTCATGTCCGCCGAGAAAAAGGACGAAGACGAAAAGCGGCGGATCGAAGACACCATTCACGAGGAATATTTGGCAGACGAGAAAAATTACGGAGAGTATCGTAAGCGTCGACTCGAGAAGATGGGTCAGAAGTCGGAAACGTTGAGCATGAACGGCTACGTCTGTGCCATCGAGCGCAAGGTGTACGGCGGTACGTCTCCAGTTTGCGATGACTGCCCTGGTGGTTGTGTTTCCGAAAAGGGTCTTCCCGGACTCCTCGAAATCGAGGGCATGGTTGAGGAAGAATTTTCAGGTGACGTGATCGATTCTGGATACTCCCAGGATGCAGACATGTTCGTAGTCGATCTCGCGACCAAGGATGATCGTGCCATCGAGGTGTTCATCGACGGCAGCAGCGCTGAAGTTCTTGGCTTCCATCGGTTGGATGACTCCGTGCTGAATCAGAAGTCGTTGGAAGATGATATCGAGTTCATCGACTTCACTCAGGCCGCAGATATCGCGGTCAAGTCGCTACCGGGTGAAGTTATTTCCGTGGAGCCTGACGTATTCGAGGGATTCGATTGTTATGCAGTCGAGATCGATGGCGTCGACGGTAAGTCTTATGACGTCTTTGTGGCACTTGACGGTGTCACCCTCGGTCATGACGCCTACGAGGCGGATGAAGCCGAAGAGATTGAAGCCGAGGCTGCAGAGATTGCCTTGAAACGCGCATTCAGTGATGAGAAGCGTGAGGAAATGGCAGAGGAGGGTACCGCCCTTGCTGACGGCTCATATCCGATTGCATCTGAGAACGACCTCAAGAACGCCATTCAGGCATCCGGTCGAGCAAAGAACAAGGACGAGGCCAAGCGTCACATCATGAAGCGAGCGAAGGCTTTGGGCCTGAGCAAGTTGATTCCGGCGAACTGGGTATCCAGTAACGAGAAAGCATTCCAGGTTGAGGATGAAGACTTTATGGCTTCACTCATCGAGTTCGAGTTGTTGACCTCGGAGAATGCTGAAGATCCAAAGCCCCTTTAGGCATTAGAGAGAGGCCCAGATGGAGGACTCCCCCCATTTGCGGCGTCCACATGTCACTCCAAGGCTGACCAAGCGTCGGCGCGACTTAGACGCTGCAGCAAAGACTTTCCGTGAGCAACAATACCTTCTGGTCAAGTCTCCTGCCCTTGATGTCGATATCGCTGTAAAGGCGCTCGGCAAGGAACTTGGAGGGGACGGGGGTGCTCCCGGAAAGCGCAAGCAGGGCAGTGGTGTCCCTGACGAAAATCCGGTACCTCGCTTTGCACCGAATGCTAAGCGCAAGCCCGGTCAGGCTCTGAAACTGCACATCACTGCTCGCGACCTCAAGAAGGGTGGGACTGAACCCAACTGGGGGTGGGTTGATGTACCGAAGCCACCGACCCCGGAAGAGCGGGCTGCCAGTAAGGCCAAACTTCTTAAGCAAATCAAAGACCGACCGAAGATCCGTGTCAGACAGTTTGACATCAATCCCAGGACCGGGCAGCGGGCGGAGGGCAACGGGTCCCCCATAGAGGTTAAGTCGCTCGGGCCATCACTTATCCAGAAGACGCCCGGAGGTGACATCGGTGGTCGGGCTGCGTCTGCCCTGGGGCTGATCGTCGACCAACTCGGTAAACTGCGTTGCCCACCCGGTACACCCAATGCCAACCAGTTCACTGATGCCACCGGTTCGAATTGTTTCGGACCTATAGCGATCGTCCATGCAGCAATCGACGCTCTGGCTGGAGCGTTCAGACGCCTTTCTCGGGCCTCTGACGGACTACGGACGGCGCAGGGAACCCGGTTTGTAGACGCCACACCCGATGAACAGCGTCACCTCCAGCGGCTGGCTCGTGCACGGGGATCTGTAAGGGGAACAGCCGCCAATATGGATTATGCCGACAGTCGGAGGAACAGTTTCCTTAACCAGATGTACGACAGACTCGAGATCGGGAACATTCTTGAGCAGGAAGCATTGGACCTGGGTATCGACATCAATAACCCTGCATTCCAAAACGCTCACTTGATTCTCGGAATGAGGAAAAGGCTTGAAGAGTTGGGGGAAAGTAGGGGATACCCGCTGGAAATGGATGTCCTTGGAGACCTCTGGCATGATTCGTATCCATGGGATGACGATCTCTCTACCTATGAGAATCTCCTAGCGCACCAGGAGCATGTCCGTGCCAGCATCAGAGAGTTCATCATGGGCGGCGATGATTGGGACCCAGATGGCCTCATGAAACAGGGTGAAGTCACCGTCACTAACCAACAACAACTGGAAGAAATCGAACAGAGATACCACGACGTAATCGGCGGATGGATGGAGTCGATCCTTCATGAGTTGGAAGAAGACGAAGATGCCTTCTCGGCATTGACCAAACTTGGACAGTTCAACCTTAATGAAGATGACCCCATGGGTACATCAGGATACTGCTATCCAAATGGTGCGTTCGACCCGGAGAGGGGTCAGTTTGTTTCAGCAGATATCAACATCATGTCTATGGTCGCACGTCCATACGCCTATAGGTCCGAATTTACTCAAGAAGATAAACTCACCCTGGTTGACATAGCACCCAGAGATGTCACAACCGGAGTTTCTGAGGCGCAACACATGGAGGCGATTAGGGACTTCCTGCAGGGACAGGCAGAAATAACACCGTATCTCGAACAATATATCGATTACTACGGACAAGACATGGCAGCAGCGATGGGGAAATCTATTCGGGCGAGGGCACGAAATATTGGTTATCACGAGGTCGGTGCCCACGCCAGGCAGTACAGCATTGTAAATAAGAAGGTCTTAGAGTTCCATAAAAATAACGGCTACGTCCTCATCCCCGGGCTTGGCCGGGTAACAGCACACCCAAAGGACTGGGACCCGTCCATGTGGGCGGAGGCAGCCTGGTCGGCCATGTTCCAACCCGGAACGATGCCCGGTACAAGCGTCGGGTTCCCGCCAGACGTTCACGCCGTAGAGGGAAGCATGCTCCACCTCTTGGCGGGCAGGTATTACCAAGACGACGTTGAAAAGTTCTTTGCCAAAGCCCGTACCAGTCTCACCCCAGATGACGAAACCCATTCTCAACTACTCGTCATGGAAGCCTTTGCGGAACTCCATGCCCTGCGACGGGCGGGATTGGTCGGGGGTAAGGAAATTGACGACCTTCTCGAAACCATGGACCAGAGGGTCGGTGGCGGGGGCCTGGAGGGTCCGGCTTCGCCAGCAGTCTTCACCCCAGACCTAGACGTCGACCTGCCCAACCCAGACCCCCCAGATCTAGACCCCGGTCCTCCAGACCTCGACCCCGACCTAGATCCAGTCACCGTCGGCTCATGGGACCGTCTGAACGCACTGGTCTCATACATGCACGAACAGGGTCGGGGTCCACGCTCTCTGCCGCTCGAACTACGCAGCCGCATCAACGAAGAGTTTGGATACTCGGACCATTCTCCGACCTGGCTGGAACCCGACGTCCTAGAAGAACGGCTGGGCGTCTTCACGGATGAATTCGATCGCCTCACAGCCAAGTTCGACGGTGCTGACGGACTCACCAAGGACGAACAGGCACGCCTCTTCATGGCCGCAAGGGGGGTCGAGATGATCCTCAACGCCAACGCTCGCCGTGTCCAGGACAGCGACGAACGGCGGGCAGCCAACCTCGCCGCACATAAGCCCGTTGAACCTATGAAGATCGTCCCAAGCAACCTGCCGAAATATGCGATGGACGAGTTGGAGGCAGCGGACGAGATCTATGACATTTACGATGTCACTGACATCCGTGCGGTCCTCGAGGATCTCTATCCGAAGTTGGGCTCCAGCGACTCCGTTAGCAGCCGCGACGGGTCGATCGCCTTCGGGTATCACGCCAGCGTGTCTGAAGCCGCCACAGCAACGAGTGCCTCCGCCCACAGGGCATCTACCGAAGCCGGCCTATCCCCCGTGCAGGACGAAGCCCTTCGAGCACTAAGTCAACGAGACTTGGCACGAAGTGCAATGGAACACGTCAATACCGTTTCCATGGATGAGAACATCACGCGAGCAGCAGCAGCGCGCCGCCTCGGTGACGACGCGGTCATTGAAACTGGACGCGTGGATGTAGGCCAGCCGACTCCGTGGGTGGATCAGGACATCGAACAACGTCTGGTCCCGGCGCTGGAGGCCATGGACGACAATCCGCTAACCGAACGAGTCACAGTACGAATGGGAATGGAACTCGATCCCGATTCAATTGTTGTCGGGCAGCAGATCGCACACGACGGTTTCATGCAGGGGTCGATCGTAAGCGAAGAGGGCGAGAGCATGGCCAGCATGCTGCCTTCCGGTGGAGCCGCCACCGTCAGGATCGAAGTCCCCGCAGGGCATCGTGGCATGCACGTTGACGGCCACGACGGGTCGGACAGAGGGCTTCTGTTGCCGCCCGGCAAACTCGTTGTCGATGGCATAGATGACGACGGAACAATCATCATGTCCCTCGGGGAGCAGCGGACCGCAGAACAGGTACTGGTGGACATCGAGCGGTCTGTCATCAACCTTCCGGGCACGGCTGACGGCGATGTCAGACGAGAGCGCGCACGGGTGCTGGCCACAGTCCAGGGGAGCCAGGACCGACTCAGGCTCAAGGCGCAAAACGACGAGATCAGGCCGATAGATCTCGAGATAGAGGGCCAGTCGGAAAGACCGGGCGTGCGTTCTTCTCTCCAGTCATCGACCCAGCAGCCACGGGTCATTGACTCAATGCGGGAGTATGAGGCGGTCAAGGTTGAGGGGGAAGCCCTGGCCCAGCAGGCATATGAAGATGCCATCGCCGCCGGTGCGTCAGCAGAGGATGCCGAGGCGGCCAAGGCTGCTGCACTCAAATTGGCATTGGGCTTTGACGAAAAGAACCCCATCCAGACCAACAATCCAGAGATCGCCATGCAGATTCTCTTAGACGGTGGGGACATGCACGAGAACACTTGGATGTATGTCCAGTTGCAGAGCAAGCGTCAGTACCGAACGATGATGAAGGAGTTCAAGAAGGAAACACAGAAACTTCTGGACAACAAGAAGGCGAGAAAGGAGTGGATCGAGGGCGGCAAGAACGGGATCGAACCCACAGACAGGCTGAGCAAACTCGAAGTCGATGACATCTTCGACCTATGCAAGGTCACCGTCCCTGGTACCTCCCTGTTCTGCACCAAACATACGAACAGGCTGCGCGACAGGATGCCTCAACTCGGTGGAGAAGAACCCGCTAAAGACTCAAAGGCCTGGAAGATGCTGCACGGTGATCCCGAACTGCCAGAGGGCTCTGTCGGCCGTCTAGGCCTGAAAGGGGTGGCCTACCAGAAAGCCATTAACGCCGGCAAGACAGCGGAACAAGCCAAAGAGGCCATGGACAAGGTCCAGGAGGTCAATGTCACCGACCTCTGGATCGAGCACCTCAAGTCACTTGGCGTTCACATCGAAGGATCGAAAGATGACCCACGCTTCTGGAAGGCCTCAGAACTGACCGCAACCCAGTCAAACCTCAAGGGCGCAAAGACACTCGGCATGATGCTTTCCGGGTTCGACGAGGACATCCCGTGGCATCCGGGCAAGAACGCGATTCTGGTTACAAGGGACGGCTACATCATCGACGGTCACCATCGTTGGGCCGCAGTCGTCGGGATGGACATCACTGACCCGAATCACCCAGAATTCGACGAGAACATGCCAGTGATCGTTCTGGACATGGACATCGAAGATGCCATGGCCTCTGCCGTTGCGTTCGCTGACGAAATGGGCATGTACAGAAGGGACATGGAAGACGTCAAACAGGACAGATTGAGTGACGAACATTACGTCGAAGAACTAGCGAGGATTGATGGACTCACCAAGACCAACATCGATCCCACACCAGAGGATCAGCGACACACTCTCTCCGCCAACTCCGTGGATGATTACGCAGCCAAGGATCAGGCGGTTCGCTCCGCGGCGGCAGAAGGCCTGCGCTCCTCAACGACAGGACCCATTGGAGAGGTGCCCTACGAGGATCTCGCTGAGCAACGTGGAGCAATCATCCATCGCTGGAGACAGGGAGAACGTTTGCCAGACGACGTGGAAAGCCTGGAAGAGATCTCCAAAGAAATGGAGAGGCGTGCCGACGGTGTCGGCCTGACCCGTGGGTTGCGATCCTCTACCGGCACCCGGGGGCAGGGCGGACGCCAGAGGGAAAGTCGTATCGGCAAACTCGAACATGAACTCACCGGACACAACCGTCGGGTCGTTGACAAGATGCGCTTTATTGACGATGCGCGCGTCAGGGGAGACGACGCCGAAGCGGACCGCCTGACGGGCGAGTTCGACACAGTCCTGAGTGAAGAGGTTCCCCTGCGAGACGAATTGGACACGCTTGTGTCCCAGCGGCCACAGAAGGGATTGGCATCGCGCAGAAACGCCAATGGAGACCTGATGAACCCAGAAGAGATCGCTGCTGCAGACAACCTTGGTCCCATCGAAAGTAGTACTGGAGACAACGGACCACAACTCCGACACCCTGCAAAGGATTATACGGGACGGTACACACTCATTCCCAAGGACGGCCGCACCACGGGAAGTGTTCAGCGACCAGCCGAAGCCAGTCGCGATGGCCATTGGATAGAGAGTGCCGATGGCCTCCTGTTCAGGCCCTACGACAGAGACACCAAGAGAGAGATGGAAGCGCTGCAATCCAGGCTCAACTGGCTTCGCAGGCATGAGGGCGACAGGGACAACATTGATACGGAACTGAGTGAAATCAGACAGCGCATCACGGATATTGCTAGTACGAAGTTGTTGAAGGAGAAGCCGACCCCCGTCACACGAAAGCCAATGCCAGACCTGACTCCGAAGGGGGGATTGGCTTCCAGTACACGGGGAAGCGGCAGGGCTCAAGTGGCGGAGCAGCGTCGTGCAACCGCTACGCCCATCCCGGCATCCAAGATGCACCCGAAGCGACGACGTGAACGGGAAAGAGAACTCCAGAAGGCGGTGGACCAATACGAATCCCGCCTACAGGGAAAGATGCGCGCTGTCGAGGCAGCCGGCAACGAAGCCGAAGCCCTGGCTCTCCGGGATGAGTTTGACAGGATCTCCGCAGAAGAACGCCCCCTCAGGCAAGAGTTGAGTCAACTCAAGAAGGCCGGACTCCGCACGTCTTACCGGAGCAGTGACCCGGCCGTAGCAACCCGAATGGAGAAAAAGAACAAGAAACTGGCTGAGCGCGCAAAGCGCAGGGGCGTAACCCCCTTCGAACAAACCGACGAGCACATCGCCGACATACGGGCCCGCGCCACCTACAACACAGCCGGAAGCGCTAATAACGTCGAAGGGCAACTCTTCCAGCCGGGAGGCGTTCCACCGTATGGGTGGCGCCTTGCCCCCAAGGAAGAGCACATCGCGGACGCCCGCACCCAACTCGCCAGAGTGATAACAAACCTCCGCGAGGCCACTGAAGGGAGCGGAGGCGTTCCGGGTACCGGGTTCGAAGGAGAGAATGAAGTACCAATGGCACCTGAGGTGATCGACTTCATCCGCAACAGCACTGACGCAGAAGTCGCGGCAGCGGTCGAAAAGGCTATTCAGGAATATGCGGCAGGATTCGACAGAAAGATCCGCGTTGCCGTTGAGATGGACGAACTGGCCGACGTGGTCAAATCGGGACGCTACAAGACCACTCACGAAGCCCAGTCGGATCATTCAACACCCAGCACTCGCAAGACAGTCGAAATGCAATGGGGATATGGTCCAGACACCCCAGCCGAAGAACGGCCTGCCAGCGGCTTCCTGAACCATAAAGTCCACGATCAAATCAGGGAGGATTACATCCAGAGTGCGCCTAAACATATGCAGATTCCATTCCAGAATCGCGACCACACCCTCCTGGCGGATAGCGACACGATTCGTCCCTCCGGTACATCAACCAGGCCTAATATTTATGGGGAATTAGAAGTAGTTCTCAGGACCGACGTATCACATCGGTCAGCGATGCTTCATGGGGACAGCGCAAGGGGATCCAGGCGTCCTGCTAAAATAAATACAACAGACCCCGGCGAACTGCTGGCCTCAACGCTTGACGGCGACCCGGACGCCTATGGCAATAGCCAAGAGCCGGGACGAGTGGCCGAACTCCTGCATGCCTCCCTGACGGGCGAATGGGAGGGAGTGGGTCCCAACGCTGGGCCTCGTTTCACCGCTGGCCCAACAGATACTTCCGTTGCGGTTGCAGCCCGAGCCCATAATACAAGTTACGTTGAGGCGGTCGTGCACGGAGCGTTCGACCTGGACGATATCGACCATGTCAGAATCCCACTACACACTCTTAATGAGGATGCCAATAACATCAATCTCACAGCAACCGATCTAGGGTTGGATCGTCCGGAAGTGCTTGACGCGCTTCGTGAGCAGGGTCTTGACGACGACGACATTGAGCGACTTACCACTGCACTATTGACACCTGTTCAGAGAGGTAGCGACCACCCAGGCGACTCTAATGGTTTATTCTGGACTGCCCGACTCAGGCACGTCATGGCTGCGGAGGCTAAACAAAAAGAGATGATTGATCAGGGAATTGAAACCGTCTTCCCAAACCAGGATGCTGTTGATATTCTTAAGGCAGAGACTTATCTCACTCTTCCCATCGAAGGCCTGGAGCCCGGTAACGCCATTGGGGTAATCCAGCAATTGATTAGGATACAAGTTACGAAACGCGGAGCAGAAATTGCTAAAAAACTTCGCCCCACACGGGCTCGACTCGCACCCTCCAAAGAATTGTCGGTAGTGTAATGAGAGCAATCCACGTCGCAAATGTTCCCAAAGCCAGGGTGTATTACATCATTGACGGCGAAGAGGGTGGAAATGATGGAGCAGTAGTTCTACCAAACGAAGACCCCATGTTTGTCAACTTTTGGTCGTTTGCAGAGCGGAAGAGGCATCTGGAACCGATCACTAATACGAAATTCCATAAGTTCTTTTGGGATGGACATAAGGGTGATGAGGCTGATCGCTGGAACAACATCTTCCTAGAGCGACTCATTAAACCTGACGCAGAAATGCTTTCCAGTGTGCCCATTGTCACCAAATTCCCGAACATTAAAAAAGAACGCAACAATGCACGCAGCAACCATGCCTCCGAGTTCAAGTCCTTAACTGGCGCAGGCCACCACGAGAAGGCCCTAGGGCGACGCGGGCGTGGCCTTGGTCGCGGCATCGGACGCGTGGGCCGTGGGGCAACCTCGGTCTTCGACCCCAAGGCATGGGACGGGGACGGGGATGGCATCGTCCAGGAAAGAACCCCCTACGAGCGTCCAGCCATTCCGGGTATAAATACAAACCTCCCAGGGGTGCCACACACGCGAACGAAGCCAGCCGATTATCCGGACGATCATCGCGATCCAATTGGAGAAAGGCCGCCAGCACCCCAGGAAAAACCAGACATCAGTCGCATGCAACGATTCAAGCCAGAGGGGGCTGTCGGGGAACACCCAAGTCTTATCCCGACGCCCGGCCGTCGCGCCGAACGCATGGCGAGACGTACTGAACCTTCGTCGCGGAGACAGGGACTACGTTCGTCAATGGACCCACACGGACCCCCGGGGACTGGCAGCGACAAAGATCCAAGGGGTGGAACCTACCCGCCACCCAAACCGTTCGACGTATGGAGGAGGCACCCGAATCGCACAGCACTGAGAGAGGCAATTGATAGGCGGGTAGCCGCGCTGCGAGGGCCGGATCATTATGAAAAAACGCTAAAACGAAGTCATGCCAGAGTCGACAAGCGACTCAACGATGGTCAGCCTATTAAAACCATCGCTGATGCAAAAAGGGTAATGGGAGCGGTCAATTCCTCATTCCTGTCAGGCCCCAACGGCGAAAGCCCCAGATCCGAAGCCTCCTTTCTGGGTCCCAGGGAAATCCTGTCTGGGGTGGTGAGGAACACACTGGGGCGCGTAGTGTTCCGTGATGACGACGAGGAGTTGAGTGAACACGACCGCAATTTCATGTACTCATGGCTGACCCAATCTATAGATACCGGCCGTTACGATCTAACCAACTGGTCCCTGATTTCCAAAGCCGAACACGATCGTCGAGCGGACAACCGCGTCAGGGATCTAAATGACCAACCTTACCCGGCCGTAAGGCATGGCCTGGGATATGTGGGATACGCCCCCGCATCGAGGGGGGCTTGGCGAAACGAAGAGCGAGGGCCGGAGTTGGGCGAACTCTTGGGCGACGAAGATGCTCCGCTATTCGCAGCCGGCACCATGCCGCAGGGGGCCCTTGAAGAATCCGTCGGTTATATCAAGCCATCTGGTAGCGGATACGTCATCAACGAGACGGGTAGGGGTAGGAAGGTTAGAGATAAGCCCACATTGATGCTCATGTATTCAAGTGAGCCAGAGGTTATTGGTCCCTCCCATCCCAGTGACGATCGCCAGTTGATTTACGAATTCACAGACGCCGCTGGAAATGTAACAGAGAAAAAGATTTATGGGTCAGGAGACTACTTCGAGCCGAAAGAAGCGATGCAAACGCAGGAAAATGTCGCTCTTGGGCACTTCGCATCGGTGATGACCCTCCTTGAGGATGATGCGAATCGCACTCAAGAAGAGATTGACACAAAGGATACAGATGGGGCAATAGCCCCTCTTCCGGCTTACGATGCCAGGAAATACACCAAGCGGTACATGCGAATGTACAAACGAGCCCGGACCCTTATGCACCATAATGTCGGCCAGCACGAACTTGGGCACGCCAATCATTTTCTAGCAATGCTTGAAGATTTCTCGAAACGGGCAGGAGCACTTTCCGGCAGAAAGATTGACTATAAAAAGTTGTCAGAATTCATGGCAAGCGGGTTTCATAAGGTGCTGTCGAAAAAGAAAAAGCGAAGGCTAGTGGAATTCACGGCGACCCGAGCCATCCATGAAGCCAAAAATGACTGGGAGGATGACATCTTCGGAGCCATAACGAGGGTGCTCACACAGGTCCAGACCGCCTCACCGGGAGCCGGTCATCAAAGCGTCTTGGCCGAGATGCGCCGGATTAAGGCCACGATGGATGCGCCGATCTATGACGAACATGGCAAGCCACTGGAACGTACTGCTGCGATAAAGAAACTGCTCAAGCAGTCCTATGACACCGTTAACCTACTGGATGTCGATGTCCCTTTCTTTTATGATGATCCCAGCGATGACAATCCTCATCACCCGGGCCAAAATTTGCTCACTAGGGGCGATTTATACTTTCTATTGGGCCCATCGCTCCATCAAGCAGCAGGTCAGGGCACCATGCCTGACGGCACACAGGTGTACGTCCCCCCGCAGTTTTACAGCCCTTTAGGGGTCCACGACCCAAGCATCGTCGGGGACAGGGCAAACAAGCACGGGAACACCGCCGTCCATGAACCCTGGGGGATGCTGGACACCCTCTTTGACAGGGATGATGTGATCAACACGGGGTGGGATGCGTCGCCGCTCGGCACCAAGATACCCGTGTCCAAGTTGACCGTGCAAGCCTGGGAACGATTGCGTGAGCACGGGTTACCCAAATTCGAACATGCGCAATCGTCCGCAGTACGGATTGACGCGGTTGATGCAGACACCATAGACCGTCTGCTTCTAGCCAGCGGTCGAGTCGCCGGCCAGTTGCCGACCAGGGGACACGATCATGATGAGAACGTCGACAGGGCGATCGATGTTGATCCAAAGGCTCCAATCAAACTGGAATCTGTAGGCGACATCGATTCGGAGACACTCCTGCGATCCCTCCTCGGATCACATGCGCCCCGTTATTTGTCGGATCGCGAAATCGACGATACCTCAAAGACGATTATTGAGGGGACGGTGGAACGTAGTACCGGAGCCGGAAAAGAACCTCTAAGGGAAATTCTGAAAGCCAAACAACTCATCCAGGAGTTGGAGGCAACCGGTGGCATTGACCGGGACACGGCAAATGAACTCATCAAAGAGGTAGTGCCTCAATCTGAGAAGCCAGACTGGCCACTCATGCTGATGGTTGCCAATGATACACTCGGTTCGGGACTGAGTTTCTTGGGCCTCACAAATCCTGAGACCGGGAACAAGTGGGCGATCGGGGACACTTTCCCAGCGGAACAAGTGAAAAAGATGATTGCGGCACGGGCGCGTAACGCACAGGACCACTTGTCGGGGACTTTTGAAACGTTCGGCCTCTTGTCGGAATTCTACGATGATTTGGATGAAAAAGAAATTGACATCCTCACAGACATCTCCAAAAGGTTTGGCGGCACAAGGCACACGGCATACATGGGCAAGCGGTACCCGGCTGTCGACGGAACGACCTATGCGACGGATGGGACGCGCCAGGAGATCATGTCTGAACTAAACGCTTTAATATTCTCCGGGGAAAAAATTATGTTGGAAGTTTCCATACCGGGCAGCCTGAAAACGAAATTTGTTCCATTAAGTGCGGCGCAGCAGGCCGTTGTCGACAAACTTATGAAGTGGATGAAGCCAGTGGAACGATGGGGACCAGACGATGCCTAAAGCAGATAAATTTGAAGAGATCGTGAAGAACATCGCACAGGGGGCAGACCCCATGGACCCCATGGGGGTCAGAGAAAAGGCAACGATCATTCTGCCACTTGACCCCAAAGGCGTCATCAAAGCGTGGATGGATGAAAACGCAGCAGCCCAGACGAAGCCCAGAGACGCAGCGTGGCGGAAGCGAAAGAACGCGCTCTTCCTTGATGGGCTGATCAAAAAAACAGTCGGCGAAACTCCCGACCAATTCGTTGGCCGTCTCCGGGAACTAGAAGACGGGATGGACCCATTCCATTCAGATCGTCGCAATCCCATCATGGATGACTGGCATTATGTGACACAGCCCACAATCTCGTTTCAGACTCCGGTAGATGGTTGGAGGGACGAGCGAGACAAGGAACTATGGGTTCTTTATACCAACGGCCGATTCAAACCTCTTCCGCGATCAGCGACCCGGCGCAGGGAAACTAGTGATGAATAGCGACTACCGGAACAAGGGTGTCCAGGACATCATCCTGGATCTCCCCCAGGAACGCCTCACCTCCATTACCCGTGGTCGTGGTCCTCGCCGCGGAAACCTCGAACGGCTGCTTCGCTACTGGCGTCCAATCATGAGAAAGGGCGGCGGGTTTCGCCGCTGTCGCGTCATCCTTGCCAACCATCCAGAGTTGTATCCGCTAGAAAGAATCTGCGCATGGCTTCATCACGAGACCACCGGCAAATGGCCCAACGAGGGATGCCATCATCCGGGAATGAAGAACTGTAAGGGAAAACTTAAGAAAAGGGGATGGTCGGACCAGGAATGGAGTCGACGAATGGCCCGCCGTTTCAAGAAACGGGCCAAGAAGGGAAAGAAGGATCTTCTTGGGTACAATATGGAAGGAGACTTCTTTTTTGGAGACTTCATGGAGGTGAAGGATTCTCTTAGTGGTAGCAACTATAATCCAGTAGTAACCCGTGAGGATTTCAAACACGCCACGGACGTCTTAAGAGATTTCGTGGATATGGAACCAGATTTTGCAGCCTACCTCCGAGACCACGACAGTTGGGAACTCGAAGGCGATGATGGTTTCGGGAATTCACTAAAGGTAGATTTCAACCCCAGCGATTGCGGGTGTGACTGATGGAGTCCAGTTATTTTTACACTAAGAGTGTTTCCTGTTGTGGCGACCAGTCCGCGGAACTTCTAATTTCTGTCAAACGTGTCGTCTCTGTTGATTTATCTGGTAATCGTCCCAATGGATTTATTCACGGTGCACGAGCAACCCAAGACGCGATAATCAACTACAAGGCCCTGTCGAGGCGGAATGGGAATACCAAGCAATACAGCATTAAACGAGTTGGGCTAATGGGCTCTCGCAGCGGACTCGGACAGGCCGCCCAAGCACTCGGATCTATTGCCATGCCGGGCAATGTCAGTAGGGTTCGAAGCCCGGTTAGATCACGCATCTACTCAGCCCTTACCCCGGGCATGCCTGGGCTCGGTCGTGGAATTCGAGGAAGGGAACGCACCCATCGGTGTCCGGAGGGCTACCAGTACGGCGGTCGTTTTACCGATAGCGCATGGTCCACCTGCGGCATGATGCTGTTCGGCATCCCAGGCCCCCTCGGAGCAATCATTGCTGCACTCCAACGCGCAGTACGGGGGGCAGGGCCCGGAATAGAAGGTAGCCCCATTACGGCAGGTGCGAGCAGAGACCCAATTATTCAATCGCGTAAGCCTCAGACCCAAATCCCTAAAGTCGGTCCACCTAATCCAAATCTTCAAGCACGGGCAATAGAAGCACTCGTTACTGAAATGGCGAAGCCCGACGTCGCTGCGCACCGAATGGTTCGTCGGGATGGCTTTCACCTAGAACCAGTCGTCATGCCGGCCGTGCTGCGAACGATTCCCGACAATAGAGACATGGAGGGAGCCACCTATCTGATGACCATGCCCGACGCCGGCATGGGAAAAGACGAACTCGGTCTCCTGTCGAATACTGGTGTCACCCGACTCACATACGTCAGGCCGGATGGTACAACTGTCTCTTTGGCTAAGGTCCGAGAACTCACTGTTGGGGAGCGTCGTAAACTTGGCCGCACTGTCAACGCTGCGATGAAGTTGGACGACAGCAACGATCCGCTTGCCCGCCTCAAACATGTCTCCGAAGAAACCGGCGACGGCATCAAGATCATCGAGAAGGGCACCAGCACGGTCGCCAAAGCACCGCCTAAAACAACGCCAGAAGCACCGGGTTCCGAAAGCAACCTTATCGGCAGCATTGAAGAAGCCATCCAACACCTTACGGCCGGTGGCCCGCTGTCCGAAATTGCACCTTCGATCCTTCAGCAGGCGCTCAAGAAGCGAAACGAACTAACGGTCAATAGAAACCGAGTGGCGACTCCGGACAAAACGATCTACACGATCAGGAGCCCAAGAAAGCCCTACGAACATCTCAACACCTCGCTGGCTGCACGCATCCAAAAGCATCTGGGACTCGATTCGCCTGACATCGCTCTTGTTGGCAAGGGTCCACGCAGGCAGCATCTGGTACAGGACGCCGCATCGATCATTCCAGGTGGTCGAGTGGATCGCAACAAGGGTCTTACCGATTTCACGCCCAACGAAGTTGCAGCAATGCTTGTTTCTGATGTATTAACAGATGTCTGGAATCGACCAGCATCATCAATCGCAGCGTTGACCGAAGGTGACACGGTTAAGCCAGTTGCAATAGACAACCCCTCAGAACTCGTTGACTTAGATAAACTTAAGATTAGAGAAAGAACGCGCCTGCTCATCCAGGAAATGCGCTCCGTTAATGAAGAGGGCATTTACGGACGATATTTCCGTGAGTTGCGTGCAGCGCAGAGGCAAATATTTCAGCAGCAACTGACACGAATGATCGCAAGATCAGAGCGATTCAACATCCGCGGATATCGAGACTCCGTTGCTGACAACGGTGAATTGAATGCAGGAGAACTAGCACACTTGGATATTCAAGTAACACTCTTTGATGCGCGTCTGAGCCACCTGAAGAGCAGCCTCAACGCAATTGTGACCCGTCTGGGAGGAACAACGTGAAACATTACGCTGTCCTTACCGATACCATTCGTGAAGAGCCATTTGGATTTGTCATCAAGGATGGCAATTACAACATCTGCTATGGGCTTCATTCTTCTGCAAACGAATGGGCTGAACTCTACAATTCCGGCGAATCAAAGTCTCTTGAAGAACACCTACCGTCAGATGTAATCGTTAGTCAATTCGGTCCACTTTCAGAATCGACAAAAGTCTTTCTCGATGGGGCGGTAGACGGTACGTCTCAAGATATTCCAATGCCTTCATCCATGCGTCGCACAGACAGTCAGTGGTTGAGAAATGACTCCACGGGACCGCAACTGAAGGATCGGCGGCTAGATCAAATCCATTCTGCCGCACGACAGATTGCCATTGAGTACAAGGCCTGTGCAGCCCTCGCAGATTCCAAGCGATCTAGCGTGCTACTTAAGACAAGGCTCTCGAATGCTGGCTTCAATCGCGGGTTTACCGGGTTCCGTAGTCGAGGCTCCGATGAGGGCGTCTACACGGACATTGCCGGTGGAAGCAGCGGGATGCGTCGTGCTGCTAAAGAACTGCATCAAGTCAAGTCTGACCTGCTCAGCCACCGGAAACCTTTCTTCGACTCAGTAGAAGTCAAGGTTCTTGGTTCTCGGATAGGCGGAAGGGGTGGTCGGGCCGCCAGGCGGTTGGCGCGTGGGGCTGAAATGTTCGATCCGGATGCCGTTGACGCCGACATGGATCAACTCGTTCAGGAGGGCACTCCATTCGAGCGCCCGAAGATGCCGGGGAAACCCAATTTCATTCAAGGACGAAGGGGTGTGGGCTCCGGAAGGACAGGAGAATCCGGAGGGCCTCGCGACCGTGGCTCAGACATTCCGTTCCATGTCAGCGGTCCCGATGCGGGGAAGCCTCGACGCCAACAGGGCGAGACAGACTTGGAGTGGGCAATACGCGATCCGGACGGCACATTCGCCACCCAAATGCGTGAGCGAGCAGCAACCTCGTGGGGGCCTACACCTCGGCGAGGCGTGCGCTCCCAGAGGAACGATCCATACGCTCCAGAGAATGACCCGCCTCCTTCGGTGATGCGATCGGACGGATCTACTGAAGTCGATCCCGAGTGGCTTGAACGTCATCCAGAAGGCGTTGAAGGCTGGACGAAAGCAAACGGTATTGGCGGTAAGCGCAACGAACGGGACGACAACCTTGACGTCTTTGATGACATCTTGCGTGACATGGATAACGCCATCAGGGACAGTGATGCCAACAAACTTGATGAGATCGGAGAAGAACTAGACGCCCTTGGAAAGATCTATTCCGACAAGTACGGAACGCGGTCTGGCATTAATCCGGATTGGGACATGCGTGATCCTGACGACAGGGATGACTGGCTCGAGTCAGAGGTAGGCATGGGTGGAGACGCTGTCGGCAAGTTACATACCGACAACGTCAACATGGAGATCGTTCCCGCAACTGACGTCCTGCACGGCGAAGAGGGTTGGACAGTCGTCGGTGAATACCGTGACATCGATGGTGCGATGGGCAACGAAATCGGGTACCTCTATGACAACCCCAATTTCGAAACACCTGAAGAGGCAGCCGCATGGGTTGACTCTCTCGACGAGTCCATAGAGAACGAGGTCAGTTATGACGACTGGACTCCGCCATCTGACAGAAGCGGTCGGTCCGAAGTCCAGGCAGAAGCGGAAAGCCGCGACGGCGTGCGTTCTGGTCGGATTGATTCCCGAGGCTCGCCTCGCACCCAAGCATGGGAAGATCGTGACCATTGGTCCCACCTGAAGGACCGCGATGGCAATCCGAATCCACTCCATCCGGACAACTTCGTCGACACGCCAGAGGGCTTCGAAGAACGTCACCAGTTCATAAAGGACCGCACTGAACGGCGACGGCGAGGCGAGTTCGACAGGATCGGTGATCCCAATTATGCCGATTCCTACGACGAGATTAGGCCCCTGGTGGGAACGTGGGATGGCCAAATCCTCAGCGAGCCGGATGGAGAGGACTGGCGATGGCACTTCCATTCCGACGAGGCGCGGCGGAGTGGCGAGGGCGCTGGTCCATGGACTAAAGAAAAGCCCACGAAGGGCGCATGGTCTGAGTACGAGAGGCCTCCGGCAAGAAGGGGCATGCGCTCCCAGCAGGCGGAGGCAGATGGGGCAGAACGTAATGACATGTCCGTACCTGAGTACCGGAAATGGCGTGAAGAGCGCGCTGCAGGTCGGCAAGAGGAAGCCGAAATGGACGACGGTGTCGCGCCGGGCACCTATGACCCACCTACTCGTAAGCAAATACGGGAACGGGATAGGGAGATACTGCGGCAGGGAGCAGAACGCGAGGGTGTGAGCGTCCGCGAGTACCGGGCCCTCCGTGAGGAACGCCAGCAAGCCCTTGAAGAGGAAGACAGACTGGACGACGAGTTCGCCGAGGCCGATCGTGAAGGCAGGGTCACGGGCGGCAGAGTCGAGAATGGCGTGCGCTCCGCCCGTACTGTGCCGGGACGACGTGAAGGCAGAGAGGACCATCAGCAGGCGGAGGCAGATGGGGCAGAACGCAATGACATGTCCGTACCTGAGTACCGGAAATGGCGTGAAGAGCGCGCTGCAGGTCGGCAAGAAGAAGAAGAAATGGACGACGGTGTCGCGCCAGGCACCTATGACCCACCTACTCGTAAGCAAATACGGGAACGGGATAGGGAGGCACTACGGCAGGGAGCAGAACGCGAAGGCGTGAGCGTCCGCGAGTACCGGGCCATTCGTGAGGAACGTGAGCGGGACAATCTCGACTTGCATTGGGACGACGAAGACAACAGCGGCCTCGAGGAAGGCCAGGAGGGATTTGCCCGAGCCGGCATGCGCTCCTTCCGTGAATTTGACCGCGCAGCACGCGAGAACGCACCTTATGGGACACCAGAGGGTGATCGCGCCCGCCGAGAGGATCAGGAAGAGTACGAAAGGCTAGTCCAATTCCTCATGGACGACTCCCAGGAGCGGCATGACATCATGGCGCGACTCAACCCGGATCAAAACCCTGAAGACTTCCACGACTACTACACAGTCCTGTCCAGGGAAGAGGCAATTAAAGAACTTCAAAGAATTGGGAATAATGCTCGGGTACTTGGTACAGGGCCTGGGTCCCCCTTGGGAGAACTCAGAAAAAGGACCGCAGAAAAACATAGATCGCGGTTTGGCGCCGGTGGAGCAGGTTACGGCATGCGCTCTTCTCGACGCGACAACGACTCACAGATTCTCGACGCCTCCTCCGAACTGGCTGATGCGATCAACAGCGACGACCGAGACCCGGACCGCCTCGAACACCTCGGCCAGAAACTTCGCGATGGCATGCAGGGGTCCAGGGATATCAGCGCTGCGCCCAGCAAGAGGGACAGGACACGTCAACAGTATCGAGACGGCTTGCGACAGCGCACAGAGCGCGACGAGATGCTTGACATTCTAAATGCCGATCCCGAAGAACGTTTTTCGGAACTAAGGAAACTTTCCGAAAAAGAGATTGTCGAAATGGCTAAGGCGGCGGGGATTTACGACCACCGTAAGAGTACTGCCAAAATGCGAAGAGAACTCGCTGGCCTTCCGGAACCAGTACCCGGCAACATAGATGACAAATTCCAGTTCCCAGAGGGGCGTGGGGGTGTGCGCTCCGCCCAGCGAGACCCCGGCATGGACATCAACATGGATTGGGACATTCGTGATCCTGATGACCCGAGGGATTGGATGGAGTCGGAAATGGGTCCCGGTCACACCGCCGTTGGCAAAATATCGACCGCGAACGTCAACGTGGAGATTGTTTCCGAAGCAGACATCATGGGCGAAGGTGAAGGCTTCATGGTGTCCGGCTTTTACCGCGACATTGATGGAGTTCGCGGGAACGAGGCTGAGTGGCTCTACGACCTAGAGGTATTTGATACGCCTGAAGAAGCAGCCGCATGGGTTGACTCTCTTGACGAGTCCATAGAGAACGATGTCAGTTATGACGATTGGGATCCGCCAAGCCCGGACTCTAGGGACGGTCTGCGATCAGGGAGGACGCAGCCGTCCAGTAGAGGTGGTGGAAAGGCCGGAACCAGCAAGAAGGGTCGTGGCCCCAAACCAGCCCTGAACGATCAAGACTACTTCAAGGCTCTAAAGAAACTCTCACCCAAGCAAGTACGAGAGTTGGCTAAAGAAGCCGGCGTTGATGTAACGGGGATGGATCACCGCCAGTTGATGCGTAACCTTTCAGGCAGCCGCCCACGGCCAGCCATCCCGGGTGTGGGCAACAGCAAGATCTATGTCAAGCCGCGAAGCGCTCCAGGGCAGCCCGTAGGAGGGGCACGTTCCCGTATGCGTACCGCTACTACTGATCGTGCTGCTACGCCGCAGGGGCTGGCTTCGCGACGGCGCAAGTTGGGCTACTCGTTCAGCCGGCAGCCCGGTTCGGCGGATGGGCACATCTGGGATCAATTAACCCCGGAACAGCGGGAACTTGTCGCAGAGTCAGCGGCAGAACGCGCGAACTGGATTTTGCGGCGCAACTTTGGCACTGGCGACCCCGGGAAGGGGGGTGGGTACTTGACAAGGTTTATTTCAGACATCCAGGACGGAAGAGAAGTCCCCGCTCGTGGAGAAAAAAAGATGGGGACCACTCGTCCCGTTGGTGAAGTCGATGTAGATACCTTCCGGATTGAAACCAGGCGAGAACTGGAGATGTTCCATAGGTTCATCAATCAAGACCGTGGCGATACCGGAAATCTGTTCGCCCGGCAAGGCAATGCCCAGTTGAAAAAGCAACTGCAGCAATCTATGGACTTCATCACTGCTGAGTTCAACATGCGGCAGGGCAACCAGGGCGCCGGCTATTACGAAGCGTTGGAACACTTCCACGACAAGGACCTGGTCGGAGCCGGTTCCCAAGTATCCGTTCTCCAGATAATGCGGAGAAAGGCGAAAGAACGGGGAATCGCTGAAATCCCAAGCAACAAAAAACTGCTCTCCCCTGAGACCTACCGGGCTGGTCCTCGGGTTGGTGCCGATGGCCTGCCGGTGATGGAGGACGGTAAGCAGGTTGTCAACACCCAGCCAGCGCACCTTTCAACTATCTTCGGATTCGCTGGCGGTCTCTCGGGCGAATCATATGCCGAGGAAGGTGGGACCACGGCGCGAACGGGTCGGCGAAAGATGCGCACCGACAAAGAGGCGCGACGGCTTGCGGACAATGACATCTTCACAATGGGTGCGAGGCGGAAAGCCAGAAGGGCACGGGCAGACGCACGACGGGGTGAGGGCCAGGCCGATCCTGGCACACAGGGAGAAAATCCCGGCGGTCCCACCCTCGAAGAGCGTATTCGGCGTGCGAAGCGGAAGGCTCGCATCCGCTTCGGCAAGAAGAAGGACGTCTCGGCAATGAACGAGCACGTCAAGAAGGCACGCGAGACTATAAGACTTAAGCGTTCTGCAACCGAGAAGGTTGTAGGCGCCGGAGCAGTGGAAGATTTCCCGGAGTGGGACGTCACCGAAGGACTCCCGGTCTTGGATGAAGCCATGGAAGTGGCTCTCGACGGCATCGCCGGACGACACAACAGTCGCAGAAGGAACCTCAAGAAGGGCGATGAGGGTTTCGATCCGGATGCCATAGTTCCGACCGCGAAGGAAGCCCGCCGGACGGCTGAGGCTGCAGCCAAGGAGCAGGGCCTCTCCGCCGCTGAGATCAAGAAGGCCGGAGACAAGGCCGCAGCAGCGAGCGACATTACCAACGCCAACATCACCGATCATCTTCAGTTGGTCCGAGACCTGTACCTCAACTTGGGCTTCAACGGGAGCCCGTTAGTGGTTGGCGACAAAGAAGCACAAGCACTGCTAGATGACGGGTGGACCGTGATACAGCGTGGACTGACAGGTCCAGCCAGTGATAGAGCGGATCCGGCGGTCCAAGCGTTGGCGAGAAGGAACGCTATCGCGTACATGGATCAGGCGGCGCGCCACTACTCAGGTGGTGGCGGTCACGGTCCCCTGGATGACTGGGCCAGGCCTTACGACCCGGCGATCGGCGACACGGATACTCGTGATGGCAAGACGGGAAGCCTGGCCGGCAATTACGGCATCGGAACAATGGGATTCATTAGCCCTGAGAGCAAGACGGTTTCTCACCAGAAACTAATACGAGTCTCGGATGAGCATGAGGCTATTGTTGAGGCTCTAAAGCACATCCGACAAGAGACCGCAGAAGGCGGCATTAAAGACGTTGTGGACTGGCTCAGAAAGAATCCGGACGCTTCACTCATAGAGGAACTGGACCGTCGCCAAGCGGCCAGGAAGATAAAGGCCCAGGTGCGAGAAAAGACCCGGAAACTCACGGGTGCTGACGCTGGAACCGGAACGGCAAAGGGCAAACTCGATACCGCCAAGGGCAAAGAGCCGATGGAAGCCGATTGGAAGAAGACCGAGATGGGAGCCCTCTACCATCAGATAATAAAGAAGATCGAGACAGCAATTGCGGGCGGAGATGACAAGACGGCAGAACGACTCGGCAAGTCACTGAAGTTCCTGGACGACATGGCTGGAGAGCACGAGCACATGATCGCTCCGATACTTGGATACGATGTCATTGGTAGGCACAGTGGAGTGACCAAGGTCCTCAACAGGGGCGCCATAGTTGTTCACGAGACCCCAATGGGCATGGGCGGAACCAGGAGTTCTCCTACCGCCCCCATCTTTAACGAAGGTGACGGGGTAATACAAAAGGTTGACGAACTGTCTCCCGGGCACTTCGAAGAGTCGATCAAGGAAGAACGTGCAGGGAGACGATTCAGGGGCGCCAGGGCGAAGAAAAAGAAAGAGAAGAAGTAATGGCGATGAACGTTGACGAGTTTCTAAAAAAGATCCAGGAATACGAACATCTTCACAACTTCCCTCCCTTCTCGATTAAACGCAAGACCGATCGTTTCAACTTCGCCAACGAATTCATGAATGCGGACTCAACTGCGGATGATCCGTGGGCCGACCTTGAGAAGGACTGGTCCGAACAACTCACGGAGGCTCGGATGTACTCACAGCGTTACGGAAAGGACTGGGAGGGAGCCCGAAATGCTGCCGCCAAACTCGCTGGCATTGACGTCGACGACAACCCGGACTTTCAGGTGCTCCAGTCCCCCGACGGCCTTAATGCGTAATGGCCGGCAATAGTGATCTGGTAGCGGACAAGGTAACCGCTTTACGGCTTGCGGAACGCTTGGGCTGTCGCGGCGCACACCAGCACCCCGACGGGAAATGGATGCCCTGCGAGACCATGGAGGAGTACGAAAAACTCAAGGACAATAGGCCGACTTCTCAAAAGACCGGCTTGGACATCATTGAGCAGAATCGTCGATACCGCTCCAGGAAGGGCAAGAAGAAACGAGGATGGGAACCCCTAGGTGAAAGGGGGCTAACCTCGATTGACACCATGCCCGGTGGCGGCTTAACCGGCGGCAGGAGCGGAACCATCAAGGCTATGTGGGCACCGACCGTCGGAGACACGGACGTATTCAACAATGCCCGTCAGGCCCGACGAAGGGCCAGGGAACTCGGTTGCATCGGGATTTCCCGTCGTCGCTCCGGCTCCGGCAAGACCGTCTGGACACCCTGTTCGAATATGACGGACTACCAGAAGCGCACTGGCTCTACTGCGTTCGGACGCAACTGGCAACGCCAACAAGCACGACGACAAATGCAAAGCGCCGTTGAGCGAGAGGTCCGTCGACAGTTGCGGCGCAAGGAATCTCTTACTGAAATGCTCTACGCCGAGAAGGCGTTGGGTAGGAAACTCCGAAGTGCTCGAATCGCTACATCAGCACGGTTCGACCCCAATGCGGTAGACGCGGACGCTGACGCAATCGTCCAAGAGGGCACCCCTTTTGAGCGACCGGCCCTACCGGGTCGGAGACTCGCTCGGCGAACCCAACGCATGGCCAGGAACATGCAGGCCCGGCAAACGCGACGGAGAATCGAACGGGATCCGGAATATCCAGCCAAGCCCATGTCGGATTCTGAAATCGATACGCATTACGCAGATTGGCTGGAACGCAATCCGGGGTACATCGACGATGCCACCCCACAGATCCAAAACATGCTCTCTCCGCGGGCGCATGAGGCCGCAGAGGGCCTACGCAGCAGGGTGCCTACGCCCTCAAGGGGTGAGCCCTCTGCAATAGAGCGGGCAAAGAAAAAGATCCTGGACCGGATCAAGCCGGAACACCGAAACAAAGCCGAACGCAAAATTCACTGGGTTTTCGGCTCGCCTGGCACCGGTAAGAGCCATCTCGTTAAAACGGGTCGCATTGACGCCCCCAAGAAGGACGAGGCAGTCCACGTCAATCCCGACGACCTCAAGCCCCATCTGCCCGGCTGGGAGGGTCCTAACGGAGATTCAACAACTCACATGCACTCTGTTGCGGAGGCTGCGGACCTCATGGATTCCGCAGCCGAGGGCGGCATAGACATGGTTGTTCAAGGGACAGGAAAAAATAATCCCTTGATAGCCAAGCATGTTCAGGAAGAAACCACCTATGGAGATAAGACGGTTCGCAAACGCAAGAAGGGCGTTACCTCGGTTGCCCATCTAATATACGGCGGTAGCGCTGATACGACCAACGACCGGATCGACAGAAGGAATGCCGACCCCCACTCAAAACAGAGGAATAGGCCATTCGGTTCCGATAGGGAACTACTTGAAGAGCGCATGAGGCTCGCGGATCAGATCGAACGTGGCTGGTTTGACGAGGTGTATATCTATGACAACAGCGCAAACACCAAAGACCCACCACTTGTTGCATATCGCACCAAGGATGGAAATTTCCAAATCCTCAATAGGCAGAAGTTCAACGACTTCTTCGGCGACCAGCGCCACCCGCTTGACCCCCACGGTCGAACCGGCGCCCAGCGTGTAGAAGAGGCATGGATCGGCCAGCGTGACGGAACGGACATCGTGTCCGGGGAACGTGGTCGCGGCTGGAGGCCGGATCAACACTTCGACACGGCCATTCCGGGAGACGGTCGCTCCTATCGCGAGATTCTCAATGGCTTGGGGTATGAAGAGCAGACACAGAAGCGACCCAAACCGCTACAAGGACCCCCGACGCCACGAGGATTGGGTTATCGCGAACCCGATATGGGCGGAGAAGAAGACGAAGAGGATCTGGGCTATTTCATGCCAGACGGGACATGGATTCCCACTGGTGGCTCGATCGAAGAAGAGAATGAGGCCTACCGCCGTGCCACCGGCGCGACTCCCCAAACGCCTGAAAATCCAACACAGACGGACATTGAGCGACGGCGGCGGGAAGGTGCCGAGGAACGGCGCGAGCGTCGTGGTAAACGTCGTGGAGGAGTGAGGAGTAGCCGGGGGGTAGATCCCGTCGAGGATACATACGACTACGGACGGGGACTCCGATCTGTCAAGCGACGCAACGAAGAGTCATTGAAGACGCTCAAAGAACTGGGAGGCCACTACTCCTGGACTGGTATGGCTCCAGAAGAAAAACGGGCCTGGATTGCCGCAGAACTAAAAAAGATCAGCAGCCACCACTCATTTGCCCCATCAGGACGGACTGGCATAGAGCACTTCACCGGCGACGACGGCAGTGGTCGAAATGGCAAAGACCGAATACTTGCAGCGCTTGATGCACGTTTGGAGTTGTACAGAGACCGGACGCACCGACACCTTGATCGCACCCCAGAAGCAACAGCACATGCAGAAAGACTGCGTGAGTTTATAGAATCCAAAACTCCTGAGGAACTCCATGCTGCAGTTCTTAAGTGGGGTCGAGAATTGTACGACGATCCCGACAACCTTGTCGCCGTCATGGACACTGCCGGGGACGTGGACATGGTGCTAAATCAACTCGCTTACAGAACCACACATACGGGTGGATTGCGTCCCGCGAGTGATTCAAGTATACGAACAGCCATAGAGGTTCTTCATGGCTACCCGGCACGCACCCCAGAAGGCTTGCGACCCGCATCGGGTTTCCTGATCCCTGGAGCCATGATCCGCAGGCTACGAGAACGTATGGATAAAGAGCAGACGCGGACGTCCGTTACAGACATCTTCAGCGACCAAGGGTCTATAAGTATGCTGTCTCAGGCCGCCGGGATCTATGGGGAAACCATGATGATCCTGAGGCCCGAAGTCAAGGAGCGTTCACGGGTCGGCGCGGGTGACATGTTGAACGACCTGCCCAGCACGGCTCCGCTGGTTGGCGCAACCGATGACGAGATAGTCGACGCTCTGATCTCAGTCAATGGCACCGCAAAGGGGGGCCACAACGTCGAGGAGGACATGATCTCGGTATTGGAGCGAGTCATGATGGGGTTGGACGGGTCCAGTCTCGGTCGGCCCGGCCAGAACCTCTTCAAGGACGAAGACGGTCTGGTAGGAAGCACCGGGAACGACCTCGTAGGGAGTCACGGTTATCACGAAGTCCTAATCCACGGGTCATTTACCACTGGAGACATTCAAACAATTGTAGAAAGAGGCGATGACTACACCAGGGGCGGCCCTTCATACGAAGGGGAAAACTCCGAAGTGGTCATGAAGGAAATAGCAGCCGCTATTGATGATGCAAAAGAATTGGGACTCAGCCAAGAGGACATTGACACCATTGAAGAGCACCTGACGCGGACTACGGGTCAACCGCCACGGGTAACTGGCATGGACATCTCTGACGAGATTGTTAACGCAAATAGTGGTCAGATAAGGCTAACTGGATCGGCTCAAGATCACCAGCATCCTCGGGGGAAGCGCGGCAGGAACAAGGAACGGGCTGAACGACTGTCATACGGCGAAGATACGCCAATGGACTATAGGTACACGTCAGGTGGAGAGTGGCATGGCATCAACTGGGAAGACCCCAGGTCCTATGCGCGCCACTACGAAGAGGGAGACACCCTTGACGACGTTATCCGGAGACGTAGGAAAGAGTCATTCGAGTCCATAGCAGCAGCGCTCCGCTCAGGCGAGAAAAAAGAGGGTCTCGCTAGTAGACGGACGCCGCCGACCGAGAGAGAAGCAACTATTGCCATGGTCAGCGAGGCGCTGGAAGTGGCCGGACTGGACCCCCTCGACGATGAGGACATGAAAAAACTCAAGGAAGCCAAAACGATATCATTCGGGCCACCCACTAGTCGAGTCCGCCCCAATCGGGCGGACGGCATCGAGGTATACGACAGCAACGTCATGGGAGAGGGGGGGTCCATGACGATCGGCACACCAATCGAAATGAGGGCAAACGTAAAAAGCGAGGGCGTTAAGACAGTCGTAGACGAGATGACTCCTGAGGAAAAAGACATTATCGAAAAGGCTGTTGGTTCTGATCGCGTTGCGGGTTTGGTGAACCGTATACATGATCATTGGACCCGCGTATCAGGCGGGGAAGACTCAGGGGCCTTGCTAACCCAATTGTCCATGGCCAGGACATTGGGCTGGGACGACGAGAAAATCCAGAGGGAAATATTCCATGCCGTCCCCAGGGTGGAATGGGATGCAGAAGCCCAGGACTTCGTACCGAGGGACATAAACTACGCTGAACTTAAGAAAAGAGCAGCCAAAGTTGTTAAAAACCTCGGACCCATGGATGAAACGCAGTCTCACAGAAACATGGACCACCGTCGCAATATGATCCGGCGACGCGCGACGGGACGGAATTCGGGCGAGCGGGCCATTGTTCAAACCCTCGTTTTGGAACATTACTACGGAGAGGCATATCAAGCCGTCCTTGCCGCAGAACAACGAGCCTCCGTGAAACGGCTGAAAGCACGGGGAATAGAGAAACTAACCCTGTATCGGGGAGTTGTCTTTGAAGGATCCGAAGCAGAGCACCTAGACGCACTCGCAGATCAACCACCTCAGTCTCTTAAAGCAGACAGGCCAGGCTCCCCATTGACCTCATGGTCGATTACAGAAGAGACGGCCAGAGAGTTTGCCAATACGGTTAGTGGAGCAAACGAACCAGATCTGACTGGGTATGTCATAAAATCAGAAGTTTCCATCGATGATATCGTCGGCCTTTCAACCCACGGTTTCGGCTGTTTACCGGAAGGAGAGTGCATTGTCCGCCACGGAGAACAAACCATCCAAGTCCTCGAACGCATCACGGGATAAGCCATTTCCTAACCTGGATGCAGACCCCCGCAATCGGGACTGGATAAGAAACGGAACAGACGACTCTTACGAAGCGTTGGGCTTACCTAAACCGGACTAAATCCCCACAAAGGTAGAGAGTTGCTATATCAGCGCTCTAGACGTTGTAATGTGTTAGTTACTGGGACGGGTGCTTACCTAGGACCTGACAAGCAACTATCCATTTACTTCACTCACGAGAGGTGAGATTATGTCAGAAGATTCTTCCCGTCTGGGCGAACTGCAGTCCGCACTTCGCACCAAGATGGACGACAACAAGGCTATCGCCGATTCTTTTCAGATCGAAGATGGTGTTGTTCAGGTTGACGCGGAACAGAAGTCCGCGTTCGACAAGAACATGGCCGATATCAAGCAGATCCAAGGTCTCGTTGACGGCATCAAGTCGCTAGACGAGGTCAGCGCCTGGGGCGCACAGCCGGATTCGGTCGCTTCGATCGCTGCTGCTGCTGCTGCCGGTTCGGCTCTTTCCTTGCCGAATCAGTTCAAGACCATTGGTGAGCAGTTCACCGACTCCGAGGAGTTCAAGTCCCTCGCGAACGGTCGCAACGGCGCCAACATGCCGAACCCTTGGCAGTATGAGGGTTCACTGACCACCAAGGAACTCAGCATGAAGGATGTTTACTCATCCATGCCGACGGGTACCCCTGGTGCGTTCGGCACCATCCAGCGTGATCCGATCGTGATCCCGCCGCAGCGGACCAAGCGAGTTCGGGATCTTTTCCCGACCCGCCGGACCACTGCTGCGATCATCGAGTACTTCCGGATGACCGGCTTCACCAACGCTGCTGCGGCAGTCGCGGAGCGCTCAGGTTCGCCTGAGGTCTTCACGGCCAAGCCACAGACGTCCTTCACGTTCGTCGGCGAGCAGGCCCCTGTGCGTACTCTCGCACACTGGGAGGCTGCCCACCGCAACGTGCTGGCAGATGAGCCGCAGTTGCGGTCCATCATCGACAACGAGTTGATGTACGGCCTGAGGCTCCACGAGGATGCTCAGATTCTTAACGGTGCTGGCACCGGCGAGAACCTGACCGGTATCCTCCAGACCACGGGTATCCAGACCTACAACTGGTCGGCTGGTGCATTCACTCCGGTTCCGGATACCAAGGCTGACGCTCTTCGACGTGCGGCAACCCTGGCCTTCTTGGCTTACTACGAGCCAACGGGTGTCGTTCTTCATCCGAACGACTGGGAAGACATCGAGTTGACCAAGGATTCGAACGGCCAGTACCTGGTCGCCATTTCCGTGGCAATGGGTGGCGAGCCTCGCGTCTGGCGTCTGCCGGTCATCGAGACCCCGGCGATCGCGGAGGGCACTGCCCTTCTCGGCGCTTTCGGTACCGGTGCTCAGTTGTACGACCGCGAGCAAGCCAACATCCGCGTGAGCGAGCAGCACAGCGACTTCTTCGTGCGCAACGCCGTGGTGATCCTGGCTGAGCAGCGACTCGCCCTTGCCGTCAAGCGGCCCGAAGCGTTTGTGAAGGTTACCTTCAACAACGCTCCGACCTCGTAGCGGTAGTCAGTGAAGGAGCCGGCTAACGGCTCCTAACCAATCCCAAAGACCCCCGGTCGCCCACCATCGTGGTAGGCCGGGGGTCTTTCGGTTTTCCTAATAAGGAGTAAGACGTGCCCCCTAAAAAGTACGAACGGGCATCTGACGATGAGTTATATTGGCGTGAGGAAGCGTTTGGCGAACACCCCATTCTCAACCCCTGGGGTGGCCCCCATCACCCTCCGGACGAAACAGACGCTAATAACGACTAATATGTAGGTATGGGCCGAAACCCAAATGCCGCCAACGAAACATGGGATCTGTGGGAACAGATCGGCGATGGATTCAAGGGCTCTGCTGACGAACTAGAAGATCTCATAAACGAGATTTCAGATCACCCACGGAACGTAAGACGCAAGAAAGTCTCTACAAAGGAAGATGATGTCAAGTTTCGACCCGAACACGATTAACCAGTTCTGCTATTCCGCCACAGTCAAACGAGTAGTTGATGGCGACACCGTCGACCTGCTTGTCGACCTCGGGTTCGACATCCACCATAAGATCCGCGTGCGTCTCTACGGAGTAAATACACCGGAAAGTCGAACAAGGGATCTTGAGGAAAAGGCACTAGGTCTCAAGGCGAAAGATTATGTAGTGGACTGGTTGACTCGTCATCCCGAGGTCATCATCCAAACCATGAAAGACAAGTCGGGCAAATACGGCCGCACCCTGGGAACGATTTGGTCCGACGCTGAAGGTACGGCATGTCTCAACGCCGATCTGCTCGATAGCGGCAACGCAGTGGAATACTTCGGAGGAGCCAGGACCTGAACACCTTTCAGGAATTGCAACTCTGGAATAGCGCCGAATGTGTTCGTCCTCGCGCCCTTGCGGAAGAGGCAACCCCTCATCAGGCAACCATCGCTGGTGGGGCCACCCCAGGTATTCGCTCAGCGACCAGACGCCAGTTGGATTACCACACATACAACAAAGCGTTCATTGACAGCCTGCTAACCGTCTGCAAACAGAAAAACGCCTGGGGGTTCTCAACGTTCGACGGGGAATCGGGCCTCCCTTCCGTCGACGTTGTCTGCTACGAGCCGGGAGACTTTTACAAGTCCCACACCGACTGGGGCAACAAGTATCAGAACCGCAAGATCTCCTTCACGATCCAACTCACCGATCCCGACCAATACGACGGGGGTGACGTGTGGCTCTATGACGGCCCGGAAGCATGGCACGTCAGCAAGGCGCAGGGCTCAATGACGCTCTGGCCTTCTTGGACACTTCACAGCGTTGACCCCGTGCTGCGAGGAGAGCGATGGTCGGTTGTCGGGTGGGTTCTAGGGCCACCTTTTATTTAACCGGACAAGCACCACTATTGCAATCGTCAAAAGCGAGACCCTCAGTGGGCACAGAAACCAATGGGATCGACAAGTCAATCTGCTTGACAGACTTCTCGTATTCCTCCTCCGTAATCTCCTCGTATGGAGGAAGAGGGAAGTTGTGGTCAGTGTGCAGCAGGAACGACACGCTCTTGATCGAGTTCTTGTAGTTCTTCTCCAGCCACTCCTGGATTAACGCCAATTCGTCCTTTTGATAGTAAACCGTCACCGAAACCGCATTGTCCGCCCACTCCGTTTGCATGCGCTTGATCCACTCCAGTTGTTCCACCGCCGTCATCTCGCTCGCCAGGATGGCGTTATCTGGAGACTGACAGGGGAACTCAACGACCAGACTGGTGCGATCCTTGTGCCCGTCTAAGCCCACATCCCACTGGACCTTGTAACCGCGCTTACGACATGTCTCTACAAGGGGATCTGTTGAACGGAACCGAACACGCCTGATGTAAAACTTGGCATATGAGGGGTGTATGCCCGGTGTAACCCCCGGCAGTAGAGACAACGTCCCTGAAGGTTGAACCGTAGTTAGACGAACCGACTTGGGTAAGTTGTGCTTCGTCGAATACTCCTCGTCCAACCCGGACAAATATTCATAGATCGGCGACATCCAACTCAACTGCTTTTCGGATGCCTGCAGCACTCCCGTTACGGACTGACCAAGCCTCGAATTCTTGGCAACGATCTTGGTCGTCTTCTCGTAGGGGTACTCAAGTCGTGTGACCTGTTTCTGCGCCAGATAAAGCAAGCGGGAAATCTCCCGCATCTGCTTCAGCGACTCAATATTCGGGAGAAAAATCGTCGCCAGGTTGCACGATTCCCCATCGCCAAGGGCGATCTCCGCACAGGGGTTAAACCCCTCAATGCTGTTATCTGTTTTCGTCTCTCCGAGCCTTCCAACCCGGCGAGCCAACTTGCGATTAACCAATCCATACGGCTCCCCATTCCCGTTATACCCCTTCCACAACTCCGGCAGGATCTCGTCGTAGGAATCGGCATAAATACTGTTGTTGCTGTTCGATCGCCAGGCGGGGACTGTTCCCGTTGCCCAGTTCTTGGCTCGGAGGAAGAGAACGTCATCAGGGTCACCGATGGCGATCTCAGCGGAACGTCGTGCTGAGCCAGACACCACCACCCGTCCAATGATGTTGCACACATCTAGAACATCAATAGACCGTAACTTTTTACCCTCTCGCCCTTGCATCACTGTGCAAATGTCGGCAATTCCATCGATCAGAGCACCTGGCCCTGAAGCCGTACCACCGAATGTCTTGAGTGCGGCTCCCGACTCCCGAACCAGAATCGTAGAATAAGAGAACGACTTGCCTGTATCAAAGAACGACTTAAGGGTCGAGTGCAGCAGGCGACTCCAACCCTGACGCGAGTCGGGCACAATGATGTCGGCATCGTTGGTTCGCTCGTGAGTGATGGTCACGCCCGGCTTCACCTTGGGGAGTTCGTGAATCTTGGCTCGCTCCACGGAAAAACCAACGCCTCCGCCCAGCATGAGCATGTCGAACACAAACTCGAAATCTTCCACCGTCTCGATATTGACGAAGTAGCAGTTGTTGAGACTCGCACCGCCCATGTTCTGAACAAGGGGCGTGCCCAACTGCCACAGTCCACGGCCGGCAAACGAACAGCGCAAGTTGAACATGTGATCGAACAGAAGTTCGACCTCGGTCTGCGTGTACGGAACACCAATCTCAATGGCGCCGTTGATCACCCGCTGAATCGTCTCCGGCCACGATTCAGTATGGTCGTTCCCATTCTTCCGACTGTAGGTACGAAGAAAAACGATTTCTCCCAATCCTCCAAATCCCCAGGGCGCTGTTTGTGTTTTGTAGGTATCAACGAAGGAGTCGGAGATTTGAGGCATGGGGCGGGCTGATTTCGTTTCGTCAAGCGGCGGAGTTGGAGACTACATACCGATGGTACAGCACCCGAGAATACTTAAACTGTCAAATCAATCCCAGTTTTTCGGCATCCTCGTAAGAAATCTGCGACCCCGCCGGATGCTTCAAAATCTTGGTCGTTCGACCCGGCGTAATCTGAATTTCTTCGTGGATGTCTTCCTCAACGTAGACCGTCTGGGCGTGTTTGAGGGTTTCCAACTTGTCGCTCATGCCGGCCAACCGGGCGGGCTTCGGCAAATCACCCTTGCAATCCCCGGTCGGATGTCCGCAAACGGGACAGGGGGACCGGTCGGCGTGCAGAATGTAACCCCCGCTGGACCCCGGCATTATCAGCGGGCTACGCCGCTCAACATGAACCTCGTAAGGTTGGAATGTGGGATCGCTCACCTACAGATTGTAGGCTACAAACCTACTCCCAATCGACAGCGATGTGTTCGACGTCGGCTTGCGTTTCAATCCAGACGCGAGCACCGCAATGATCCGGGGTCTGCGAATGGATGATCTCACAGGGACCGTTGACCTTGATCCTCGTCAGGTGGGTCGAACCCTTGTACGTCCGATCGATGATTGCCGGCTCACCCTTTTTGACCTTCTGCTGGTGAACGTGAATAACGTGCTTCATCATGCCTCTTTAGGGACAGCAACTACAGGCTGATCTCCGGTACCACCATTCAGATAGTTTACCCGGGCTGCTGCTTCCTCTGGAGTCGGCCACCTTGTCTCGTTGTAGAACTGGTTGTACGGCTTGCCCTCATTGTTGTACTTGGTGAGGTGGTAGCCAACCTCATAAACGTCGCCGATCTTGAAATAGATGTACATCAGTTGTTCCAAACGTCGTCGAGTTGACCGATCATGCCACCGGTGCGAAGAAACTCAACGGCAGTAGACAATCGGAAATGGTACTTGTCCGGGGTCCCCTGCGGGTACCGCTCTTCCAGCAGAATGATGGTCTTCATGAAAGGCCAACCCTCGTATTGGGCTGTCCATAGGTCATACCCCGCCGGGAGGGAGTTGGGTATCGCTTGCAAGGCGGACGGGGTGTCCTCAGGCATGACCTCAATGGGTATCGCAACGGCTATGGCCTGAGTCGTAGTAGTCACCGGCGGTTCTGTAGTGGGTGTCGTGGGCAGCGTGGCCAGTGTCGTAGTTGTCGCCGGTGCGACCGTCGTAGTGGTAGGGGGTGGGGGTACCTCCGTAGTTGTGGTCGCAGGGAGATTCGAAACCCACACGCCGTCTTCGTTGATCTCCATGACCGGGATGGAGTACCCGTAGTTGCCCATGCAGAGCGACTGCCAGACGGTCCACGATGGGGTCATCGGGTTCGCCGCAGCCCAGTAGGGATCGTTGAACCGGCGGATGACCATGTTGGCATCCAGAATCCATTCGGGGATTAAACCTGAACTGAACATCAACGCTTCGATCTCTGGGTAGTTGCCGTTGGCCCAATCATCAATGGACAGAATCTGGCCGTCAGTCAGGTTTCTAGCCCACACAACCCTTGGGTCTTCGAGACCCTTGCCGCCGTGAAGTGCTTCGTCGTAACGGAACACGACGCCGGACGGGATTGTGCCGTCAGCCTCCATCGTGGTGATGTGTGCGGCCCACTCGTCGTAGGTCATGTGGATGAACCCGTACTCAGTGGAACAGGGCGAGTAGATCGTGTCGTGAGTGGCGCCGGCAGGAGCGACAGCCATTCCAGACCAAATAAGCCCGGCTAAAAGAGTGGTTGCGAGTAAATGTCGCATCAGAACCCCTTCTGATAAGTGAGTCTTAGATCAAGGTCAAGATTGTCTCGTGTATCAACTGCTTGCGCTTCGACACCCAAGATGTGAAGTCCATCGACGAGATAGCCTTGGCATCAGCGTCGCCCTCACGGACATGGTCCAGATACTCGCCGAATGCGTTGTAGGTGGACCATCCGTTGTATCCGAAGCCGGCCGCGTTCTTCTTCGAGGAATACAGTCCTCGCACGGCCATCTGGACCTCATCGCGATGCGCCCGCTGCCTGTCAGTGGAGTTCGCTGAATCCGGGAAGACGGCATCGAACACCTTGTCGAACTGACGAGACCCAGCGGGAACCGGGATGTGCAGCAACTGCTCGGCCATGGCCTGGAACTCTCTGGCCCACTCAACGGAAATGTTCAGCACGTCGCGAGCCGCATCTATCGCATGATCGGCATTACGCGTGTGCTTAGCCCGGAACATGCTCTTGGCTTTCCTGAGACCCAGAATCACCGTGTTCTTGCACACGCCACGAATCGGAGTGTTGGCGAACGTGATCGGAGTACGTCCGTCGTGACCGTTCAAGACCAAGAGGTACCGGTCGATCTTGTCCTTGACGCCTGCTGGATCGATGATCAGCGACCCCAGATCGAGACAGGCGAAAAACTCCCGCCCTTCTCGGAGTACGCCAACCGTATCGACGACAGCGTCGCCCTTCGATGCGCCCACAATGTCGAGCGCCCGGTTGAGACAGTCGCGATTCTGTTCCACCACAAAGCGAGTGCCCACGGTGGCTAGCCCATCGAATGAGCCGTCAGGGTTGGAGCGCACCGTGGCCCGACTGTTCGTGATGATCACCGGGGTGCCGTCCGGGTTGTACAGGATCTGCCCCTGACCATCAACTGCAGCGACCTCCGTCAGGACGACATCGAAGTCTGCCTGTGCGGCGTCCAGCATGGCTTCTGCCGTCTGGAGTCCACGCATTGGTGTGCCCAGACGATGCCATGGGATCTCTCGATCGGCATACGCCATTCGGGCTGTTCCGTCTTCGTTCATTTCTAGTTCGTGTGCCATGTCTCCACTCTAGCCTAATCAAACTGAAAGTACAATAAGGAGCAGCAAGGGCCTGCCGGCGAACTGCGAACGGGAGTCGTGCTACCCATGGCCGGCAAGGCCCCTACCTGTTCCCCACCACCCGAGCCTGGTTCGGGTAACGTGCGCCACAGGGGGCGGGGGGCGTACATGACCGGCGGATACCCTTTGGATGTCGAATGCAGGCTGGCCGGTCAGAGAATTGTCAAGCGGCTTCCTCCAAGTCCTTGAGGGCCGCGTTGTACAGGTCGCGTAGGATCTCCTTGGCGGTGATCCTGATGGCAGCGCCCTTCTTCTGGGCGTCCTTCCACTCAGGGCGAGCCGTCTCGTAATGCGCACGCTTGATGTCGTAGATCGCCCGGTACGGGCTGGCCGGCATCAACTTCCCAGTGGAAGAAACACGCTCCGTCTTCATCATGCAACGGACAGCCATCTGATTGACGGTCATCTTCGCCCGCGGATTGCCCAACTTGAGGGCTTCTTCCTGCGTCATGCCCTTCCTGCGCTTACGCGTAGGGTCGCCATGGCCGCAGTACGACCACAGGTCAGACACCCGGCGCAAGAAAGGCGCGTCGGGAACGAGGACCTTCTTGTCTTCGCCCTCTTCGCCCTCTTCCCAGTGTGCGGGAAAAGCCACGATGGGGTGACCGATCTCACCCAGCAGGCGGGACACAGTTTTGGTACCGATCCCCACCTGATCAAGGAACGCCTGCACGTTGGGACCCGCCAGTTCCAACATCATGGATTCGAGCGTCTTGATCACCGACTTCTCGGCTCTCACGATGTACTCGTAGGCACCCTCTTCAGGCAGGTCGACGGGCTGGAAGGTGTCCTCGTCGAAAACGATCTTCCCATTCTCATCGCGAATCTTGTCGCGGTACGCCGAACGGCACCTCGCGAAAAATGTGGGAGAGTTGCGCTCCGGGCAGTCATCGCCCAAACGGGTAAGGAGGGTGGCGTAGAACCGGTTTTCGAGACCGATCCTCGTCTTCTCCAAGTCAGTCAGAGTGCGGCCCATCGACCGAATGTCGGTGTACGCATCCTGTATTGCTTCCTGCGTCTGCAGGTCTATCTCAAGCATGATAATGCTGCTTTCTTCCCTGTGTGGCGTATCTCGCCGGGTATCGCTAGGGATCTATGTTGTTAAAAATGCCGGCGGGCGTCGTATGGGTATCGATTCACGCTAGGCCGGTAGAACTGTCTAAATGGCGATCTCCGTCGCAGACATCTCGTTGAGGCAGCGCCTGCCGGAAGACTCCACCAACTTTGCGAACTTGACGATCTGCTGTGCCTTGAAGGCGTAGGTCTTGCTGATCTTCGTGTAATGCTCGGCGATCTTGTAGAGTTCCTCGACCGTCGCCTCGCCCCAAGTCACCTTGTAAGAGACGCCCATCGCGTCGACGTGAGTGAAGTCGATGACCTGATCGCGCCAACCCCTGCTGGAGATGCCCTCAAGCGATGTGCCCTCAAGCGATGGCATGGGGTTGCCCTCCCGATCAAGGAAGGCCTCAGCGAGGGAGCCACCGGGCTGCTTCTCTGCGGCCTCTCGGCGAATGTCGTTCTTCACGCTGCTGCGGATCGGCCACATCATCTTGAAGACACCCTCGCGGAGGAAGTCCGCTGTCTCCCGCTTGGAGAAGAGGGAAGCGGCGTAATCGAGGATCGCGTCAACGACCTCTTCGTCTTCCCGGTTGGGCTTCTCGTGGTACATGCGTTCCGCTATGGACTTGAGAGTCTCGGGCATGATCGGCTCCTGATTGATCCGGCTTGATTACATCGGACTGAGAGTATGCCGAACACGACGCAGGAGCGCAACGTCAAACGCGAAGAAATCTCAATGTTTCCTGTTTCCCCTGGTCAGGGGCCTAAACGGTGGTGGCCGGCTCAGATCACAGAAGGCGGTTCAACGAAATCCTGAACGCTCATACCCTGTTCAAGGAGAGCGAACCACGCCTCCTCATACTCGTCCTGGGTCACATGAGCGACCTCGCCGGTCAACGCCTCGCAGATGACCGTCAAGATCGGAGCGTCCCTCAAAACGTGACCGATTCCGCTTGAATAGGCCGAGTTGTCGTCCCAGACGACATGTCGCCCCAGTAGGTAGGAGTACGGCGTGCTCATCAACATCGCCTGCGGCTGATGCTTCCTGTTGATCCACACATGAGAAGTCGTCAAGCACTCGCTGACCCGCCGCATGTCGTGGTTAGCGAACGCCGAAGCCAACTCCTGCCCCTTCAGCAAAAACGGCTCCTTGCTCATGTACCCCTCAGCCACCAACGTGATCGAATCCACCCAGTGCATGGCCCTCAACGCGGAACACGCCTTAGCGACATTAGGCAGCCGCTCGGTCACCGGCTTCAACATGTCCTCACGACAGAAGCCGACCATGGCCACCAACCGGTCCCCACGCCAACCCATAAACATGAACGGCAGATCCTCGCCGATTCCGAACTCATCCACGACATTCTGCTTAGCCAACTGCGTACTAGTGATAGCGAGCGCCATCTTGGCGTACTTGTCTCGATAGCGATCCTGCACGAATTGCAGATTACTGCAAGTAACCACCAGCGCCAGGTATGCCGACTAACATGTAAACATGGCACAGAAAAAACAAGCCGCAAAAAAAGCGGCCACACAAAAACCGGTTGCAAAACGGGCCCGGAACAAGGACGGAACGTACAAAGGCGACAACAAGTCGACCCCCGACGTCAACGAAGCCTACGACAAAAAGACGAAACCCGGAACCAAAGCAACAACCAAACCACGGAACCCCGCGGCCAAACAGCGAGAAGCAGCGACCAAAAAGTCGCCAGCCAAACCAGCCGCAGTCAAAAAGCGCACCTACGCGCCGAAAGTGCAGAAAGCACCGCCAACACCCAAACCCAAAACCAAGATCGAAGACCTATGGCGGTCAACCCCCACAACGCCAGTCAAAAAAACGCGGATAGCCAAAATGTGGACCTGGCTGGTAGGCGAATAATGACCCGCCCCTCCGACACGAGGATGCGAGCAGCCAAAATCCTGGGCGTCGACCCAACCAACCTCTCCGAGGAAAAAGCGCAAGCCATCCTCGAAAAAAACCACGTCCCCAAAGAGAACATCCGCCTCGGCATCCCCCGCCAACCCACCAAACACAAAGAATGATAAACTGGTTTAAATAAGCCACCCACCCGTCCACCACACGGAAACCCATGGCCACCACCGCCTCACTCCTCGAAACCTACATCGTCGACCTCACACGCGCCTCCGAAGAAGAAGGCGACGACCACTCCACCCAAACCACCACCATCATCTCCGCCTGCATCGAAATCCTCCTCCGCTCAGAAGACGACCCCACCATCACCCACGACTTCCCCTTCGACGGAGACCACTGGACCAAGAAAATCGAAGCCCGGGCACTTGTCATTGCTCAACGCCAAACACCAACAACAACCATCCTATGGATCACAATCAGCACAATCATAGGAATAACCGCCTACGCCATAGGGGCA
>Ga0302120_10000040_pt1 | contig 43548 bp, 33 predicted proteins | sample AG5_Bottom_MG_FD_203118 | JGI IMG/M metagenome (GOLD analysis project Ga0302120, IMG submission 203118) | Marine microbial communities from Western Arctic Ocean, Canada - AG5_Bottom | ecosystem: Environmental > Aquatic > Marine > Oceanic | place: Canada: Western Arctic Ocean | collected 2017-10-01 | reverse complement strand
TCGAGGGTCAGAGGTCGGATAAAGGTTTTTTATGTCTGAGTAGGTAAGCACCTTTCTTCCATAGCGCTGCATATGATTTCGCAAACCAATACCAGGATCATTTAATCCACTCTGAGGGCTTTCAGCATGCATATCAATGTGTGGACCAGTCTCACTAGTACCATGTGTTATTTCACGCGTAGAGCCGAACCCTGCTCTACCTAATGTTTCTGATTGGTCGCGGTGATTTTTGTGATCCATTGCTTTTCTATCAATCGGCTTCATTCCGCCCATCTGATGCTTACTATGATCCATGCCGGACATATCGTGCATACTGTGGTCCATCGCCGGCATTTCTTGCATACCGGACATATCATGCATACTGTGGTCCATCGTGGGCATTTCTTGCATACCGGACATATCGTGCATACTGTGGTCCATCGCCGGCATTTCTTGCATACCGGACATATCATGCATGCTGTGGTCCATCGCGGGCATTTCTTGCATACCGGACATATCGTGCATACTGTGGTCCATGCCCATATCTCGATGCCCTAAAGTTGGAGCAAGATCCATTTCTGGAACTGATGAGCGCAGGCCAATATCCGGCGTTAATGTGCCACGCGTAAAGCCTGAGCGATCAATACTTTGAGCGAAAACGGTATAGGCGCTGTCATCACTGGGTTCTACAACAACGTCGTAAGTTTCGGCGACACCGATACGAAATTCATCAATGGTCACAGGCTCAATATTCTGGCCATCAGAGGCTACAACTGTCATTTTTAGACCAGGGATCCGCACGTCAAAAATGGTCATTGCCGAACTGTTAATAAACCGCAAACGCACTTTTTCCCCGCGCTTAAATAGACCCACCCAACCCTCATCAGGTGTGACACCATTCATTAGATAGGTATAGGTATACCCCGTCACATCGGATATATCGGTCTCACTCATACGCATCTGATTCCACATAGAGCGCTCATTCCATGTTTCTTCAACACCCTTAGCCTTAATGTCGTGCCAGATGTCACTCACAGTCCGCTCACGAAAATTATAGTAATGACTGAGTTTTTTTAATTTGGCGTAAATAGCCTGTGGGTCTTCATCAGACCAGTCTGACAGCATCACAACATAATCTCGGTTATAGCTGACGGGATCAGACTCTTTAGGGTCAATAATGATCGCACCATACATACCGGTTGGTTCTTGGAAGCCCGAATGACTGTGGTACCAGTAGGTGCCGCTTTGATTAAGATCAAACTGATACTCAAAGGTATTACCCGGTTTGATGCCTCCGAAGCTAAGGCCAGGCACACCATCCATACCTGTTGGCAAGATAATGCCGTGCCAGTGTATAGAGCTATCCTCAGCGAGGTTATTCGTCACGCGAATAGTTACTCGATCACCTTCACGCCAACGCAATACAGGGGCTGGCACCGAACCATTGATGGCCGTTGCCATGCGGGTTTTGCCTGTAAAATTAACTGGCTCATAAGCAATATTTAGATCAATGTGATCTCCTTTTATCGTCGTCGGCCCCAGACGGTTAGTTGATGATGCCATGGATAACCCCGAGCCAAGCCCTAACCCCAAAAAGGCGCTACCCGCAGCAATGCCTGTTACAAAACGACGACGAGACATTGAGCGTGAATCCAATACGCTGATCTCTTGTGCACTGTATTTCATTTCATACCTCTCAAAATTAGATCAAATGCTGATTAATTCTTTCCAGCGATGTGCTCAAAAACCGTGCTGCTACCATCCTTACTTAATAACAATACATCGTATTTATCGTGACGGTTACCCATCTCCATTCCAGGGCTACCAACAGGCATACCAGGAACGGCCAAGCCAAGCGCATCGGCGGGAGGAAAAAGCCGACTTGAAGGCGGCTAGCGAAAGGATCCATCGCACTAATGACTCTGGCCTCGAAATCAGAGGCAAATGTCGTGTCGTCTTCGTGATGCAGTGTAATGAATGAGCCCATTAGATTATTTCTTCCCCAGTAGTTCCATCATTGCGGTCACGGATGACTCCACACCTGCCCTAACTGACGGTTCCGGTGCAACCCAAAACGTTGGTGAGTGGTGGCCAGGCGGACGAGGGCCACCCGCCTTGTGCGCATCAAGGTCAGCTTGTGGTGTGCCGCCGACGGTCCAGTAAACACTTTTAATATCGGTATCGACCACGAGATACGGGTAATCTTCTGCGCCCATGCCTGTTTGTGGCTGCTCAAACACCGTCCCTTTGGCCAAGGACTCATTCCAGGCTGCTTTCAACCGTCGCGTCAATTCGACATCGTTGTGGGTTGGTGGCACACCATCCAGGACAACGACTTCCGGCAGGTTGTCCTCCGCTAAGCCCGCAGTTCGTCCAACATTCAATGCAATTCGTTCAATGCCGTTCAATAACAACTCACGAGTCTCGTTGTCCTGGTAGCGAACTGTAAGCTCGAGGTGCGCGCGGTCCGAAATGATGTTGCGTTTGCTGCCGGAATGAAATGTACCAATCGATACAACACCAGGCGATCGAGGTGCCAATTCACGGGCGACCAGAGTCTGCAATGCGACAACGATTTGACTGCCAATAAGAACCGGGTCCTTTGCATGATGCGGACTTGCGCCATGGCCACCAACGCCGTGAACGATAATGTCAACGGACGAAGAGCCAGCGTATGTCGGTCCTTCCGGCGCCTTGATCTTGCCCGCAGGATTACCTGTCGCTACATGAAACGCTAACGCGTAGTCAGGCTCGCCGAATCGGCCCCAAATGTTATCTTCACGCATGGCTTTCGCACCTTTGAGACGTTCCTCGGCAGGTTGTACGAGCAACATCAGTGTTCCGGCCCACTCGTCTTTGCGGCGCGTCATTTGTCTCGCCGTACCGACCAGACTGGTGATATGCACGTCGTGCCCGCAGGCGTGCATGACCGGTACGATTTCATTTGTACTAGGGTCCAACTGTGTCGCACGCGAGGCGTTAGGCAAGCCTGTCTTCTCCTTAATTGGTAGTCCATCCATGTCGGCGCGCATCATGACCATTGGACCATCGCCGTTCTTGAGAATAGCCACGACGCCAGTGCCGCCGATACCTTCGGTGACATCAAACCCGACTGCGCGAAGCTCCTGCGCCATGCGCGCAGCTGTCTTTACTTCTACAGTGGATAGTTCGGGGTTGCGGTGAAAGTGGTCCCAAAGACTCGCGAGATAGTTGTCATAGTCGGTTTTTACGTCCTCTGAGAGTTCGTTTGCAGATGCAATATTTGGGAACACCAAGACTGTGCAGATTAAGGCCAGAAGTTGTTTTTTCATCGTAAACTCCTATTCGTGACTGGTTATTTCATCGCAACGTGTCAGTGATGCCTACTTTTGTCAAGATCATTTTTAGCTCAGCGTAGGAAGTCCATATTATTCAGCATTTTCTGCCAAAGCTTTTCTGTGTTTGATAGATTTGACTGCTTCACCATCATTATTCAAGCAAATATCACGAATTTTTAAGCCTATACTTATATTGTGAAGTTGTGAAGTTGTGAAATTAGGTGAGTCACGGTTCCAAATACTAATCGCATATAATGCACGGGACCCGTTGTTAATTAACTATTATTGAGGTGCCTAAGGCACTCTAATTAGGGAGAGTCTCCATGAATACAGGATTAAATTTTTACGGCAAGGTCTTACTCTGTGTCATTTGTACGCTGGGAAGCACAGCCGCTCTTGGCCAGGACGAATCCTCTAACGAATTGGTTGAGATCACTGTGAGTGGACAACGGCAACCATACCGCGGCGACGTTCCACTGCAGTCGTTGCCTCAATCGGTAAATATTCTAGAAAGCGAGTTATTGAGTGAGATGGGCATCGTCAGTTTCCAGAATGCTTTGGATCTTTCGGCCAGTGTCGCGCGCCAGAACAACTTCGGTGGAATTTGGGATATGTTCGCCGTGCGTGGCCTTTCCGGTGACGAGAACAACTCGGCAGGCTACGTGGTAAACGGATTCTCGGCTGGCCGTGGTTATAGTGGTCGCAGGGATACTTCCAACGTCGAGAGCATCGAAGTAATGAAAGGTCCAGGTTCTGCGCTGTACGGGCGCAGTGAGCCCGGCGGCACCATCAATATCATTACCAAAAAGCCGCAGTTCGACCGCGAGGGCTATATCAAGGCCTCTTTCGGGCGATGGAGCACGACACGGATCGAGGGCGACTTTACCAATGCCGTGTCCGATTCAGTTGCCTTTCGCATAAACGGTGCATACGACAAATCGGACAGCTTTAGAGGCACTGAACCAAAGAAACTCGCCATAACGCCGTCAGTATTGTTTGCTATCAGCGATAGGACGTCTCTCTTGTACGAACTGGAATATGTGTCACAGGAAGTCCTGTTTGATCGCGGCGTTGTTGCCATGAATGGCGACCCCTTTACGCTGCCGCCGGAGCGATTCCTTGGCGACCCCAGACTCGGACCCATGGAAATCGATTCAGTGGGGCACCAATTTACGCTGCAGCACGAACTCAACAACGACTGGTTGATGCTCGTTGGATTGGGGTATCGGGATTCATCTTTCATAGGTCACTCCGCTGACACGTCATTGTCAGGAGCTCGAAATTTATTCTTGGTGGATGGCGTGACGGTGGCACGGCAGCATCGGTATCGCCACTACCAGGCAGAGGACCTTTCCGGCCGCGTTGAGTTTACAGGCACTATCGATGCAGGCATTACTCACAGTTTGCTGATTGGTGCCGACGCTTTTGAGTATGAGCACGATACCTACGGTGAGCGCTATCGCATACAAGCTGGGACCTACGAGTACACCATCGACGCATTTAACCCTGACTATGATGCTTGGCCAATTCCCGACACCGCTCCGCAGTTCAGCAGGCTTGAGAACCAGGACACTGTCGGCATCTATTTTCAGGACATGATGGGGCTAACAGACAAGTTGAGTATTCTTCTCGGTCTGCGCTACGACGACATCGAGCAGTCGATTGAAAATCGCTTCTCTGGTGCGATCACCAACGTCAACCCAACGGAACTCAGTTATCGCGCGGGTGTGGTCTTTGAAGCAAATCCCAACATCTCGCTGTATGCGAGCTACGCAGAGGGTTTCAGGCCTAATACCGGGTCGAGTTTCGAGGGTACACCATTTGAACCTGAGAACAGCGAGTCTTCTGAAATTGGCGTGAAGTGGACATCCGATAATGGTGACCTGACTGGCTCGGTAACAATTTTCACGGCTGAGAAATCCAATATCCTTTCGATGGATCCGCTCCACTCAGGATGGTCCTCTGAAATCGGTGCTGCGGAGAGTGATGGCGTAGAAATCGATCTGGTCGGCAACATCACCGATGACCTTTCGATTTTCCTCTCTTACGCTTATGTTGATGCGATACAGGCAAACGGAATTGTCAATGCGGACTGGTGGGTGTTTGTGCCAGCCGGTACGCCTCTGATCAATATTCCGAAGCATACCGCCAACATATCGTTGAGCAAGGCGTTCAGTATTGGTGGCTCGGACGCTTCGGCGGGGTTTTCATTTAGGTATGTGGACGATCGACTCGGCCAGACCATCGATCCAGACTATATCCTGCCGTCCCATACGGTGCTAAACCTGTTTGCGACATATCAACTAAGTGACAAACTCACGTTCGCAGTTCATTTGGATAACGTTATGGATGAAGAGTACATCGAGAGTTCCTACCATGCGTGGTGGAACATGCCAGGCTCGCCAAGATCGTATTCCATTTCGATGCAATATTCTTACTAGCCGATCTTCGTAGGAATAGTCAGAATAAAAGCGCTGGCGGTCATTTGATCGCCAGCGTTTTCTTTGGAGAAGAACATGCGTAGTTTTAAAGTAACTCTCGGATTCATAGCACTGGCGACTGTACTAGCAGCGAGCGCATCTGTGCATGCACATGGCATATGGTTCGCCGAACGGTCGACTAATCTGGCGCTCATTTTCGGCGTCGGCGCCGACGATTTGGATATGGTGTCGCGACTCCCACTAGTGACGGAAACCGCGGCATACGATGTGTTGCAACAACCGGTGAATACGTCGTTGCGGGCAACCGAGTATCTTGTTCTGGCCGATACGACGGAGCATCCAGCAATCGTCACCGCGGTATTTGATAATGGTGTCTGGAGTCAGAATGAGGATGGCCATTGGGAAAGAGGCGGCCGCGACGAAGTTCAGGACGCAGTTCTCAGCACGACCGTGTTGAAGTATACGGTGCTCCTTCGCAGCCCATTGGCTGAACCGTTGAGGCCTTTGCCGGGACAGCTACTGCAGATTGTACCGGATGACGCAATCTTGCCGGACAAGATGGGGGCCGATCTCAATTTACGGGTGCTATATAAGGGGCAACCAGCTGCGGGGGCCGAAGTGATGTGGGATTACGTCAACGACCCTGACGGAGAGCGTATAGTCGCAGGCGAGAATGGCCGTGTGCGCATTAAGGTACGTAATCAGGGACTGAATGTTATAGGTGCCGCATACGAGACTACCAACGACGACAAGACCATTGCCGACAGGGCACAAAGTATGGCGACTTTGTCTTTCATTCTGCCGCATGAACCTGAGTAGACGCTAGCCAAACTTGTAGCGGCTGGTCTAGAATAATAAACTTATGAGGGACTTCAAGCCCGATCGAATAGATATCAACATTCTTGCATGCTTGCAACGATATGTCGGAGCAGAAATACGGCGCTGGCCGAGATAGCGAAGGTGTTGTCTTGCTACTGGGTATTGCATGGCTTTTGAACAGCAGTTATTAAAGTATAATGGACCGAGCTAAAACGTTAGGGGTAAAGGCTCAGTAGTGCGCAGAATAAACTCCCCTAGCCCACCATGAACTTGAACAATGGCGGGCCAATACTCCAATATCTGCCCCGTTGCGCGATTCCAATGCTCGACTTCATAGCCTTTGTTACAAACTTTGTAGCCAGTACAGAGCTAACCAACTGAAAGAAAACAAGAACTGTGGCTGGTTGATAACGGTGCTAAAAAACAGGTAGGAGCGCGCGCCCAGAGTAGAGAGAATGACTTATAGCATACAGCTGATGTTGGGGCTCCTTACTCCTATTGAGTGGGCGCCATCAAATCCAATAATGCCAGTACGGTGGCTTCTATACCCGCTGTCACTGCCGGCTCGGGTTGGATCTTAAATAAAGGACTATGGTGCGATGGCACGGCTGGGCCTATACCCGCTATGGCAGCCGCAATATAATCTTTGTCTGTGCCACCAACTCTGAAGTAGACGCTTTTGATCTCAGGGTCTGTGGTAAAGAAAGGAAAATCTTCAGCTCCCATTCCCTCTGGTTGATGAGAGGTAACGCGATCTTCCCCCATTGCTGTTTGCCAAACATTCTTAAGGCGGCGGACCATTGCATCGTTATTAATGGTAGGCGGCACAGATTCTTCTGAATAAATAACCTCTGGTAACTTATCTTCTGGCAGTCCAGCAGCACGACCTAAGTTCTCTGCAATGCGTTTAATTCCCTGCAACAGCGTATCTCGAGTTTCAGAATTAGTATTTCGCACGGTCAGTTGCAGATGAGCTAGATCGGAGATAATATTATGCTTAGTACCGCTATGAAAAGCACCCACAGTAACTACCCCGGGCTGTCTGGGTGATAATTCTCGTGACACAAGTGTCTGCAGCGCCATAACGATTTGACTGCCTAGAACGATGGGATCCCTTCCCGCATGAGGGTAGGCGCCATGAGCTCCAACGCCATGAACGTATATATCGACGGTGTCCGCCCCAGCAAAGGGAGAGCCTTCCACGACGTTGATCACGCCTGCTTGAAGATTAGAAAATACATGAAAGGCTAGGGCATAATCAGGCTTACCAAAGCGCTGCCAGAGATTATCTTCCATCATGGCCCTTGCGCCCAAAACACGCTCTTCCGCCGGTTGGCCAATGAGCATTAGGGTACCAGACCACTGGTCTTTTCTATCGATCATCTGTTTAGCTGTACCAATCAGGCTAGTAATATGCACATCATGACCACAGGCATGCATTACTGGAAAATTCTTTTGTGTTACCGGGTCCAATTGAGTCGCGGTAGAGGCATAGGAAAGTCCAGATTTTTCTTCAACCGGAAGACCGTCCATATCGGCGCGCATCATTACCAATGGTCCTTCACCGTTTTTCAATAGAGCAACAACACCCGTACCGCCTACATTTTCGGTGACACTAAAGCCGTGGCCTCGCAATTCTTTGGCGATTTTCTGAGAGGTTTTAAATTCGGCTAGGCTCAGCTCTGGGTTAGCATGAAATACTTCAAACATATCGTTTAAGCGATTTTTGTAGTCAGCTTGAATCGAGTCAGCCAAGCTATCCTTAGAGTACGCTACGCTAGTCATCGCTACAGCAAGAAGACTCGTGAGAGTTACTGTTATCCAACGTGTAGTTTTTATGCTCATGCTATTAACACTCCAGCTGCTAATGGTGATTTATTCTTGATTAAGGAACTCCATACACCAGTGACGATATCACATTTCCAACTTGTTGCAGGCTTTGGCTGCTGCATTTATCAAGGGTGTCTTTCGATGTATGCCAGTAATTAGGGAATGGGTAATGAATTAAATCGACAACCGGGATACCGGCATCTAAAAAGGGTATATGGTCATCTTGAATATAGGTACCGTCTTTATCTTTAAAAACAGTCGCGTTTTGCGCCTTTGCTATCCTCCAAATTCGGGCTAATAGTTCTTCAGCTTGTGTCTTAGAGTATAACTCCCGTGGAATGGAGAGGTTCTTATCGCAGACCATATCAAGAATTACACCGGCGCTAGGACGATAAAAGGGGTTGCGCGCGATAAATTCTCTGGCACCAATTGAGAACGGCAGATTATTGATATGACCCATATCCTCCAGGTCAAAAAACACTAAGTCTACGGTCACCGGGGGTGGGTTGATAGCAAAAATACGTGCCAGCTCCAACAATACCGCAACACCGGATGCACCGTCATTGGCGCCGGGAGTAGGGATCTTTTGTTTAGCGAGACTCTCTTCTTGGTCTGACTTAGGTCGGGTGTCCCAGTGAGCGCCTAGCATGATACGACCTGTATTTGCTTTGGTGCTCTTATTAACAAAACTGGCCCAAACATTCGTGCCGTTCAGGCCATGGGCTTCAAATGGCTGAATAGCTACCTGATCGGCGTGGGTATTTACCGTTTGTTGAATATAGAGAAGAGTTTTTTGTTTAGCATCTAAATTGCTTGGCTCACGAGGGCCATGGGCCAGTTGAGCTGCTATATTTTGCATCGCGCGCTGGCCATCAAAAGACGATTCAGTCCCTAGAGATCCAGCCGATACCGCCAGTAAAAAGGCTGGTAAGACTAACTTCTCTAATCGTCCCATAAATTAAGCTCTGAGTATCAGTCTGCTGGGTTATTTGCCGGTTCATCAAGGCTAGGTACGGCAATTAGCATGAACCCATAAATAACCGCAATAATAGGGCATAGTATATTGAAAAATGCGAAAGGGGCGTAATAAAAAGTACTTACGCCTAAGGTGGCCGACATATATGCGCCACAGGTATTCCAGGGCACCAATGCAGAGGTTAGGGTGCCTGAATCTTCTAGTGTTCGAGATAGGTTAATGGACTTTAGCTTTCGCTCTTTATAGGGTTCAATAAACATTTGACCTGGAAGAACGATTGATAAATATTGATCGGCGGCCAAAATATTCGTGCCTATGCAGGAGCCAACTGTCGCAGCGATTAGCCCTCCCGCAGATTTCACTCTACTAAGTGCAGCTTCTACGAGTCGCGCTAATAATCCTGTTCGCGCCATAGCGCCACCAAAAGCCATTGCATTGATGACTAAGCCTATTGTTGTGAGCATGCTACTCATGCCGCCTTTGGATAACAATGCATCTAAAGATTCATTGCCACTGACCGAATTATATCCAAGGAACATAGCGCTAAATAAACCTTTAAAGCCAGCTGCTACAGCCGATAGACTCGAGTCGTTTGCCAGAGCAATAACCACATCCCATTGAAATATCGCAGCAAAAAGACATCCAGCAACCGTCCCGCAGATTAGGGTGGACAGTGCCGGCAGCTTTTTGACAGCCATGACTAATAGTAAAACCAGTGGCACAAGCATTATCGGATTGATAGTGAAGACTTCATCCATGGCAGTTTGTAGTGCAACAATATCGCTAATCACTACGTTGGAGCTGCTGCCGAGGCCCATAAAGAAGAATATGATCAGGGTAATTAAGATTGCAGGAACGGTGGTCCACAACATGTGTTGAATATGATCAAACAGATCATTGCTGGTCACTGCTGCAGCTAAATTGGTCGTTTCTGATAAAGGTGACAGTTTATCGCCAAAGTAGGCGCCAGAGATTATAGCGCCAGCACTTATCCCCGGCGATAAATCTAGTGCAGCGGAAATGCCCATTAATCCTATCCCAAGCGTGCCTGCGACGGTCCATGAGCTGCCTATGCTAAACCCAAGTAGGGCGCAGACTATGCAAGCCGTTAGGTAAAAGTAGTCCGGCGACATCAGCGCTACACCATAATAAATCATGGTGGGGACAGTGCCTGAGAGTATCCAGCTGCCGATTAGAGAGCCAACCATGAGCAAAATAAGTAATGCTTGGAGCGACATACTAATCGTCTCGATCATGCCTTTTTCGATTTCGCGCCATGTTAGACCATTCTTAATACCGATCATGGCAGCAATTGCTGCGGCTAAAATCAGAGCTACTTGATTGGGGCCAAAGGAATCTAAGCCGAACACATAAACGGTGCCCGCTAGCATGCTAATCAGAGCAACGACGGGGATAAGGGCATCAACAAGGCTAGGTTTCTTGAGTATTCGGTTGGGTTCGGTCATTGGGGGATCTTTTGTGATTTTCCATTATTTAGAGTCACCGTCAGTGTTAACTCGCGCGGTCTTTTTTTCTCGATAATACAATATGGCTCAAGGTTTTCTCAACGCCGTCTAGCGCCGCAATCGAATCAATAGCCCGATCTAAAGCTTCAGTCGTCGACTCTGTCACCATCGCCATCAGATCATACTGACCGCTAATAGTACACAACATATCCAGTTGGGGATGTTTCTGAATCTGCTGGACTATATTGGATGTTTTTTGAGACACGACTGAAATCATAATATAAGCGCTGACTCTGCGCTGCTCATAATGAGGGTTGATTTTTACGGTATAACCTTGGATTACACCCGTGTGCTCAAGACGTTCCATGGCTTGCTGCACCGTTGCACGGCTCAGACCTAATTGCTTGGCTAAATCAGAAACAGGACGTCGGCTATTTTCCTGCAATAGTCTAATAAGCGCTTGTTGGTTTTTCATAGCAATATGATCCTAAATAATACAAAAAGTTAAGTAATAATAAACATATTTGTAGCTTTGGCAATACAAATTGACAGTTTAGCGACGTAAAATGGCTAAAGTTAAGGGCTCATGCAAAGGGATAGATTAGATGGATTTGGCGATTGAAAAAATGGATACTGTATTAGAAACTAATCAGCGGATGATGCTTGAGAAGGATACTCGAGAGCAGATAGCCTTTAGCACCCCTTGCACTGAAAATTACATTGGCCCTGTCTTAGCAGTGTCTGAGCAGCGACTAAGAGGCAACGCTCGAAGTTTTATTGCTGCCATGCCGCGAGTGCGACCACATTTTGCAGTGAAAGCTAATCCTGATGCTAATATCCTTCGAATATTTAAAGAAGAGGGTTGTTGTTTTGAAATTGCCTCATCAGCTGAGTTGCAAGCTATGGTTGATCTGGGCGCTAATCTAGAAACCGTTTTTTACTCTAATCCAATTAAATCACCGGTCGCTATTAGGCAGGCAGCTGCAGCGGGTATTCAATGGTTTGTTGTGGATACGCCGGAAGAAGTACTAAAAATAGCGGCTATTAAACCTGACGCTAAATTGTATTTGCGCACCGAAGTGAGTAATGAAGGTTCTGTCTGGCCACTAGCGGGTAAGTTTGGTGCGAGTTTGTCGGGCATTACGGCAACTATTGAAGCCGCAAAAAGTGTCGGCATGCAGATTACCGGAGTCACTTTCCATGTTGGCTCACAGTGTGCCAATATTAATAATTGGATCGAAGGGATTCAGGCTGCTAAAAATATTTTCAGTCAACTTGAAGCCAATGGCTGGACCCCAGAGTTATTGAATCTAGGGGGAGGTTATCCTGTTCAGTTTACTGGTACTGAACCTGCCATTGCAGAGATTGGCATGGCCATCAATAAAGCGCTAGAGGCTATTCCTGAGTCAATTCAGGTCATGGCCGAGCCTGGCCGCTTTTTAGTGGGCTCGGCTGGCTGTTTAGTGACTCAGGTTGTCGGTATCGCAACACGAGACGAAAAACGTTGGTTATACCTAGACACTGGTACCTACGGTGGATTAATGGAGTTGGCTGAAGGTTTCCCGTCAAATATAGTAAGTCAGCGCACCGGTGAAGCAGCATTATGGACCATGGCAGGCCCGACCTGTGATTCCATTGACGTTGTGGGTGAGCATAGCCTTCCCTCAAACATGGAAGTAGAGGATATGGTTTTTATTACTAACCTAGGTGCCTATTGCACGACCTGTGCCTGCGACTTTAATGGGTTCCCGGTTCCTAAAATGGTTTTGGTTGCCTAGATAAATCGTTTACACTTTAAGATTAACTACACGCAGGGATGCGGTTGATCGTGATTGATAAATTAGTCGGCATATACAATGCAAACGGCTCTGTGATTGGTGAGTTAAAGTACCTCTTTGGCAAATTAACGGGTCAGTCTGACTGCGCGCTCTGTGATATCACACATGGACCATTTAGAGGAAAAGCTGATTTTCGCGATGCTCAGCAGGCTTTAGATATTCCCTTTGAAAACCTGCATCTTGATGAGCTAGAGCCTGATCTCCAGTCGTTCAGAAACCATGCCCCCTGCATTGTTGCTATCTGCGACTCACAATATTCTCTGTTGGTCAGTAGCGCTGAGTTAGCACGCTGTCGCGGCGATGCGAATCAGTTGTTTGAGGTGATCAAGGCTAAGGTCTTATAGCGAAAACCTGAATAAATCTACTTTTAATATACAGTGAAGCGCTAGGCCAGCTTACCAGTAGAGTTGAATCTGAAAGGGTCTGGTAAGGCGTCTAATGAAGATAACTAATACTTAATAAAGTCTCTGGAGCTAGCGCAATGCATTTGTTTAAAAAAATACTTAAATGGTTTCTATTAGTGATTGTAGTAGCAGGCCTTGGTTTGTATACCTGGTTTTGGGCAGCACCAGTGGGCATTAACAATTATGTCAATAAAGTCTCGCTTCAGATGCTGTTTAAATCACCTGAATTACTGACTTCTCTTGGCTTGATCGATAATTCTCCCCTGGACTTTCATAGTGGTACGTTGGGTGAATACGACCAGCAATCTGAATTAGAGATGCTTGAGTTTTTACGTGAGAGTCGCAGTGGCCTGAATGATTATGGGCCTGAAGGCCTTGAAGGGCAGGAACTATTAAGCTGGAAAATTGTGGCCTGGTTCTTTGATGACATTATTCGACAAAGCGAATTTGAGCATGGTGGTTATCGTGTTAATCAGATCTCTGGTGTGATGGTTAATACGCCACAGTTCTTGACAGATAAACATCAAATAGTTGATGAGCAAAGTTTTCTAAATTATATCTCGCGGCTTGAGGAGTTTGACCGTGTTATCGGTGAAGTCAACGTTCGAGTGCTAGATGATCGAGATAAGGGCACCGTACCTCCTGATTTTGTCATCGAAAAAGCACTTATGGGTATGCGCTCTTTCTCTGGCTCAGGTGCTGAGGCCAACCCATTGATCGCAACCTTACCAGCGAAACTTGAAAAACTTGATGACATTAGCATGGAGCGGAAGGCTGAGTTAACGCAACAGGCGGTCGCCGTTGTTGAAGGTAAAATTTTACCCCAATATGCTGAAATGATTGCTGTTTTTGAGGGCCTTTTAGCCACCAGTAACCACGATGCGGGTATTTGGCGATTACCTCAAGGGGAAGATATCTATCGCGCAGCTTTACGTTCAAACAATTCAACGACCTTGACCGCGGATGAGATTTATCAAATCGGTTTATCAGAGGTGGCACGTATTGAGCTGGAAATGGAAACTATTTTGGTCAATGAGGGCTTAGTTGATGGCTCCATTGTGTCGAGAATTCGTTACTTAATGGAACTGCCTGAACACAATTTTGCTAATACAGACGAGGGGCGCATTGAACAGATAGCCTACCTAAATGAGGTCAATGACCAACTTATGGCCAAGGTGGCCGATTACTTCATCACCATACCACCACAGCCACTAGAAATCGTAAGAGTGCCAGAATACTCGCAGGATTCGGCGCCTGGTGGCTATTATAATCCACCTGCATTTGACGGGTCGGCGCCAGGCCGTTTTTATATCAACCAAAAAGATACCAGAGACAATCCTCGTTGGACATTACCGACTCTTATGTATCATGAGGGATCACCCGGCCATCATTTTCAGTTATCTGCGTCTCAGTTGATCGAAAATGTTCCTTTTTTACGCAAGGTGAGCCCCTTTAGCGCTTACACAGAGGGCTGGGCGTTGTATTCAGAGAGAATTGCCGCTGAGGACATGGGCATGTATCAGAACGATCCTCTGGGCGATTTGGGTAGATTACAGGCTGAGATGTTTCGAGCGGTGCGTTTAGTGGTGGATACAGGCATGCACGCCAAGCGCTGGAGCCGCGAACGGGCGATAGAGTATATGCTGTTAAAGACCGGTATGACTGAACCTGAAGTAACCCGAGAGATAGAGCGCTACGTGGTTTGGCCGGGACAAGCGACGGCCTATAAGATAGGTCAGTTGTATATATTAAGGTTACGCGCCATGGCCGAAGACCAGCTGGGCGAGGCCTTTGATATTAGAGAGTTTCACGAGATGATATTACTGAATGGCGCTATGCCACTAGAGATTTTGGAGGAGTCGGTTAGGTCTTGGGTAGATAGTCAGAAATAACGACTATAGATACGTTATCGACTTAAAGTGACATCAATAAAAAAGCCCCCATTTGGGGGCTTTTTTATTGTCCATCTATTCATCTAATTTAGCGAGAGGCTACCTTTAAAGGAGTTCTGGCATCACACTTATTGAGGAAATTATAGATTTTTTCGTGCTGGTCTAAGTTGTTCTCGGAAAAATACAAGCCATGACCTTCATTAGAGTAGAAATGATGTTTAAAGTCGATGTTCGTCTTCTTTAATGCCTTGACGTATTTCTTAGCACCTGCGAGGGGTGTCCGCACGTCCGCTTTACCATGGATAATAAGCAGGGGTACTTTCACTTGGTCTAAATTGTGTATCGGTGACATAGCTCTTAAATGAGCTACGTCTGTGCCCATTGCGGTATCGGTGAAGTCATCAGTGGTAGCTCGCCCTTTCCCGTCCCAGGTGTTCCTAAGTTCATCAAACTCAAAGAAACCAGCACTTATTATACTGCAGTCGTAATAATCATTATGACGTACTACATTTTGCGCGCTTGCATAGCCTCCGTAGCTGCCTCCATAAGTATAGACTTTATCACCTACATCATGATTTTCTTGGACAAACTCTGCACCTTCTCGCATATCATCAAGCATACGAGTGCCCCATTGTTTGTATCCCGCACGCTCTAGATTGTTACCATAACTCCCTGAGCCTCGAAAATTAGGGGCAAATACGGCATATCCCATTTCGGCCAACACCTGTGTTCTCCAGTTAAACGAATACGGGATTGAGGGCCCGTGTGGGCCACCGTGAATGTAATTAATTAACGCCTTGGGTTTGCCACTACGAGGCATTAACAGCCAGCCCTGGAGTTGGACGCCATCACTGGTAGTGTATTTAATCGATTCGTATGAGTTCAATGCTAGTTGATCAATCGTCTCTTGCCGGCTAAATAGGTAACGAGCCCCTCCAGTATCCTTCTCCCATATATAGTACTCACCCCAGATTCCTGGTGACCCTACATAAAGCGTGATATTTTCTCCCGCTTCATCGGAGCCTGTTTCCACCACACTGTAACCAGGGAAGCCCTTTGCAAAGCCCGCTACTACTTGAGCGTTTCGAGTCTTTTTAAATACTTTTACTTGAGGTTCGTCATCAACCCAGGTCGCATAGTCGGGATGGCCGTCGGCCTCTGTGAAGCTGATCGATATCTCAGAAACAAAGCCGAAGTCATGGACCACTTCGTACTTCCCTGAGTCTAAGTGTACTTTAACCAGTGATTGAGAAGCATTAATACCCTTGTCTAGTTGCGTTAGTCCATAGACTAGTTTTCCATCATTTGAGACCTTTCGCGGTGAAAATTTGCGGGGAAGGTCGACTACCATGTCACTCCAGCGGTCATCTCCGACGTTGTAGGAATAAAAAGTACTGCCCAGCTTGGGGGCAGGTGCTACGGCTACTAGGGAGGTTCCACTTCTGTTTGACATGATCCACGCGTTGCGCGCTGGGCCAACTTTGACTTTGTCAAAATTAAGCGTCGATATATTCATTTTGTAAATAATCGGTCTTACCCCACCATCTTTGCGTTGCCACGGAGAGTTTGAGACAAGAACATTGTCTTCATCGTCCGGCAGAGTAGAGATAATATTTAGGTTGCCTCGAATAAGACCGCCACTTTTGCTTACACGTTTTGCATAGACTCCTTTCCAATTCCAAAGCCGTTCGTTAACATTTTTGTCCATATGGAGTAAAAAGATATCACCGTTATATTCTGGCCTGCGTTTGCCGTCGTCAAGAAATGTGTTGTAGGCAAAAATCTCATCACCTATCCATTGGCCGCCAGATACTTCCATACGATCTCGTTTGTCGTAATACACGCTTTTACCAGGAATCGGTTTTCCTGTGGCTCGATCCATGATCACCAGTGTGTTTCTATCATGTTTTCGCATAATAGTACTGATGTATTTTCCGGAAGGCGATACGGTGAGATTACTGAACTCTGGCTTCCATAGCCCCACAATAGATTCTCCTGCCCCTGGCAGTGCTGCCATAGCTGGAGAGGTAACAAGTAGTAGTCCTAATAAGCTAGCTAATAGCATGAATATGGATGAACGATTTTTCATTATTAAGCTCCGGTCTAATTATATTTGTAACTTGTTTATACTATACATTATTGGATTATACAGAAAATCACTTCACTTCACGTATTTTGATCTTTTTCCCATCTTGATTTCTCAAAAATTGGGCCCCTAAGAAGCCACCTTCTATATTAACCTGATCATTTACTTCAAAGGTTATGGGCCGCTCGCTGGTTTTACGGAAAATTCTACCGGTGTCAGTATAATAATAAACCTTCCTACTTTTGGAGGTATGAACCTTGGTCACTTGCATGGATAAGGAGTTAGCGATAACTTGATCATATGCACTTTGTGCAGCAGCAACGGTGCCAACCTGTGCGGATGGTCTCTCTGGTGCCCGGGTTATTGCTCCGACAACCGGAGAAACTGATATTCCAACACTTGTGGATACCGGCACTGATGGACCGGCGTATCCAAGTGTCTGATCGTAGCAAGCCAGTCGTGCACTACTGTCTTCAATGCTAAGACAATCGTTAACATCATTAGAGTGGGCGGATAGGGAGAGAGTTAGCCCAATCAGCAGGGTTAGTTTGCGTGTACATTCCATGCGACAGGAACTCCTTCATTATTTATTGGGTTAATCTTAACATTATTAAATCCGGCGTCTATTAGCTGAGTTTTAAAAGTCTCGATTTGTTTATCATTGCGAGCCACATTGACCATTTGAGTAAAGCGCTCTTTCGATGCATGGAAATCAGGCAAGATGCCATCAATGAAATCACGCCGTTGCTGTTCTGGCTGGCGGACCTTTTTAAAGAAAGCCAATACGTTTTGAGAAAAATCGACCAATATAGGGTTTCGCTCTGCAGTTGATTGGTTCATCAGTGACGAAATAAATTCATTGACAGATTCTCTAGCGGCTTCCGCTTTTGGAGATTTTGACAAGGCTTTTAAATCGCCCTGGCATTGATTAAGTTCATCGTTAATATCATTGATGTAGGTGACGATCTTCTTCATCTGATCGAAATCAAATTCTGTTAAGGCTTTTACTGACATCTCAGTAATCACAGATTTAGCGTGATGCATTAATAGCGTCAACTGGCCATTTGGTGCGAGTAGTTTTTTAAGTAAGGGTAAAGATTGTTCCAGCGGCGAGTATTCAAGCCCATAGACCGAAGCAATTAGATCAAACTGCTCGGTTGTCTGAAATGTTTCAATACCGGTTTCACTATGAAGCGACAGCGCTAGGTCATGGTTGCCACGTTTTTGCACAGCTTCTGACAGTTGTATCTGCGCGGCATCAACGCCCGTGTAGGTGCCTTTAATATTTAAATCTAACAAGCAGGGCGCAAGAGATGCATTGCCGCATCCGACCTCGAGAATATTAAGTGTTTTTTCTTGTCTCTGACTGACAATGGTTGACCACCAGTCAGCTATATAGCCTTTGGTATAGCCGTCGGCATAGTATTCGCCAAACGTCGTACTGTGACCTTTTTGCCAAAAATTTCCCCATGCTTCCATTTTTCTTCCTCAAAAAAAGAGCCCGCATAAGCGGGCTCTTTGTCTTACTTAAGTAACGCTTACTTTACATCTCAACCGTATATTGCATATAAACAACTCGGCCGAGGATAGAGTATTGGTACTCATCTGCTTGTGAACCAAATGCGTCAAGCAGTGGATCTTCATTGGTCAAGTTATTAGCACCAATTGAAACCTCTCCCCAGTCGCTTAGGTCGTAAGAAGCATTCAAGTTATAGGTCTTCCAAGAATCCCACTTAACCTCACCACTTGAACTTTCAGACTCACCGATGTAGTCAGCACTAAATGCTGCAGACCAGTTGCCCATTGTCCAAGAAACAGTGGCATTAGATCTCCACTCAGGGAAACCTAAGGTATCAACTGCATCACCTAGGATACCAGTACCGAACTGAGCTTCTGTCTCATACTTTAAGTACTTAGTAGCTTCGCTGCGGAAACGGAAGCTTCCAAAGTCATCAGTATCTATGGTTCCGTTTATTCCCAAATCAACTGATTCACGACTTACATCGCTCACTGCGTTCTGGTAGCCCGCTGCGATAGAGATAACATTACCGTTGGCACCACGAACGACTGCAGGGTTATTACCGCCAGTATTGTTGTCAACATTCAGCATGTCCTGTGCAGAAACGTACTCAACTGCGTTTTGCAGCTCAAGAGTAACGAACTGTATGCTACCCACCCAGTTATCATTATAGGTGTACTCTGCGCCGAACGAGAAGGTCTCAGAAGTTTCAGCACCTAAGTTCGAGTTCGATCCAATGAAGGTATCGAACTGACGAGCGGTACACTGATCTTCAGGTGTACCCACTAATGCACAACCATAGTAGTCAGTTGCGCCTTCAGCAGAGAACGACGTAGCACCGTAGAGGGAAGAAAGGTCTGGGGCACGGAAGCCTTGGCCATATGACGCCTTGAGGATCAAGTTATCGACCATAGTGAAGGTCATGCCCGCACGAGGAGATACTTCGCTACCAAAGTCAGAATAATCATCGTAGCGAACTGCCAAGTCGACTTCTAACCAGTCGGTAAATGGAAGGACGGCTTCAGCTGTTACAGCTTTAACACTGCGAGCACCTTCAGCAGAGTTACCGGCTGAACCGCCAACGAGACCTGCTTCAGATTGTGCATCAACTAATGCTGCATAATCAATATCAAAAGTCTCTACACCAGCTGCCATGATCGCTTGGCCACCGGCCATCTCAAACATGTTGTACTGAATACCGGCAAAAACCTTTTGCATATTCATACGATCATCATTAAGAGTCGTTGATTTAAGGTTAGCTACATACTGATCGTAGTCTGTTATACCTTCTGCAACGTTCTCAGCAAAACCGCCATAGCTCAAGTAGTACGAGCCGATAGATGCTGAACGATAGTCAGAATAGGTGTAGTAGGCATTAAATGAAAGGTCATCACTAATGGTGGCTTCCATACCGAAGTTGACGTCGACTAGTGTGTCATTATTAATGTTGTCACGGGTACCGATATCAACCCAACGGAAGTAACCATTCATTTGCTTACCAAACGGGTTTTTTGGATCGCCGGCAAGAGCTACACCACTTGCAGCTGGAGGCGCATAGCGTCCAAATGATTCGCTATTAGACATTACGGCATCAACATAAATACTAATATCATCACTCACTTCATAATCAGCGTTGACATAGGCGTTGATACGCTCCAATGAAGCTCGGTTAGCCGAAACGTTAGCATAGGCATAACCACAGTAAAAACCGGCGTCGGGTCCAAACACGGCGTCAGCTTTTAACTCACCAACGAAAGAACCATCATCAATACAATTAAGACCCGGGTTAACATACCAAGAGTCACGATCTGTCTCGCTGTACGTTCCTGTGTATTCTGGGTTAACTAATGAGTAGCCGTAGAATGAGACACCTTCTGTTTCTTGGTAGCCTGTAATATAGCCATCGCCATCCAGGTCGCTATAACGAGCGGCTGTGAATGAACGGTCTTTATCGAATACAGGATCACGAGTATCCATTTCGATACCAAAGGTTACAGAACCCTTGTCACCTTGAGCGCCGGTTAAGAACGAGAAACCAGTCTCAGTGCCATCATCTTTTGCACGATCACCATAACGTGCAGTAAATTGTGCGCCATCATAGCCTGACTTAAGGATTATGTTCACAACACCAGTTACAGCGTCAGAACCATATACCGCAGAAGCACCATCAGCTACGACTTCGATTCTATCAACAAAAGACATAGGTATAAGGTTAAGGTTTACAGCACCACCACCGCCCATTGAAGCTGAACCAACAGTACGACGACCATTGATCAGAACAGCCGTTCGTCCTTGGCCAGCTCCTCTAAGGTCGATGCTAGCATTAGACTGCCAATTGGTACCTGATGACTCACGGAAAGAGCCGAGTGAGTTAAGAGTAGATGAACGAAGAGCATCAGCAACAGACACATCGCCTGACAGCTTCATATCTTGAGCCGTAATACTAATAACAGTTTGTGATGAAGGAGCTGTAGGACGCTTAATACGCGAGCCCGTCACCACTACTTCTTCGACTTCTATTTCTTCATTTGTATCTTGTGCCATCAGTGGCATTGCAGCAGATAACAGCAGCGAGGCCCCGATTGAAGCACGTATAGCTTTAGCTAAAGGTGTAAGTTTCATTTGATATCTCCCAAGTATTAATTTTGCCTTTGTTGGCTTCAAGAAAAACACTAATTTACATTTTTTTTATTCACTAGCTAAAAAAACGAAATTCTTGAAAATACCCGCCAATAATGACTTTAAGTCGACTTGTTCTTCTGCAACTTTTGATCAGAAAACGATAAATTCCACAATAACATGGAACCTTTTCGCCAAGTCTTGGTCAATCGTATACCAAAATCAGCTGACGCACTATCCTTATTAGGTAAAAAACGGGCCCCAACCCATACCACCTACCCTCCAAGGGTAGTCATTAATGCGTTGGATTTATGCAAAAGACAATTAAAATTGTCGATGGTTACGTATAAAGTTATGTATAGATAGGAGTGTAAATATGTTTTCGGCCTATTTAAGGGCTCATGTTTAAGGGCTCATGTTTAAGGGCTCATGAATGCGTCTGTGACTTAAGTGTTCTTGCGAGTGCCTAATGAGGCTGAATAGTTTAACCCATAAACGCATTAAAATTATCAAATTTTAATTTCAAAATAGAAACTTAAGAAAATAAAATTGATGGGTTTTAGAGTTATTGCCAGTAATTTATCGAGTCTTTCGAAGATATATTTTATATTAGGGCCATGTATAGCCTTTAAATTCGCCACAACAGATGCCGCGTCTAGCGAATCTTCCTGCTCTGGATTTCCATTATGTCTGATGGTTTGTTAGGACTAGAGCTTGTGGGCGCCTTTCGGGTAGTTACTTGACTCGGTTCGTTAGCGAAAGCTATCTTTATGAAGATAAAGAATAGCGACGGGCACTATATAATGTCTTTTGATTTCAATAATTGTACTGTGGTTTTAGCGTATTCCAAATACTCTTGCAAAATTTCAATGGTTTGGTTGCCTAACTGAGGGGGTGCCAAATCGTATTCTATTTGCGATCGACTGTAGTTTATTGGATTGGCGACTAACTTTAGGTCACCCGCACGAGAGTCTTGCATGGTTAGAACCATATTACGCGACTGTATCTGGGGGTCGTCGAATACTTGATCTATGGTATTGATGGGGCCGCAGGGAACTGCATGGTCTTCAAATTTAGAGAGCCAATACAGACTAGTTTGTTGTTGGAGATGTTTGGTAATTTGGCCACAAAGCGTCACGCGGTTATTAACACGTGCAGTGTTGGTGGCATAACGTTGATCATCAACCCATTGAGGTTCACCGATGACTTGGCAGAAGCGCTGGAACTGTTGGTCATTTCCTACCGCGACAATAATATGACTGTCTAAGGTAGCAAATGCTTGATAGGGGACTATATTGGGGTGTGCATTGCCTAAGCGACCTGGGATTTGGCCACCAATGAGATAATTACTGGCTTGGTTGGCCATGACGGCGGCCTGAACATCGAGTAGAGCAAGGTCAATATACTGTCCCATACCGGAATGATGGCGTTCTAAGAGAGCGCCTTGAATAGCATTGGCAGCATAGAGCCCAGTAAATATATCTGTTACTGCGACGCCAACTTTGGTGGGGCTGCCACCATGTTGGCTATCAGGTTCGCCTGTAACACTCATTAGCCCAGCCATACCTTGGATAAGAAAATCATACCCGGGACGTTGAGCGTAAGGCCCAGTTTGGCCAAAGCCTGTGATCGAGCAGTAGACCAGTTTCGGATTAACCTTTTCTAAAGAAGAGAAATCAAGCCCATATTTAGCCAGACCTCCCACTTTATAATTTTCAATCAGCACATCAACCTTAGCCGCCAGTTTGCGGATAATATTCTGACCCTCTGGCTGAGTGATATCGACGGTAAGGGATCGTTTTCCGCGATTAGCTGAGAAAAAGTAGGCGGCATCTTCCGTGTCGTTGCCAGCTGTATCTTTCAGGTATGGAGGTCCCCAATGGCGTGTATCATCGCCTACCTTAGGTCTCTCTACCTTGATTACGTCCGCTCCTAGGTCCGCTAATAATTGCCCAGCCCAAGGACCGGCTAATACTCGGCTCATATCCAATACGCGATAACCTGTGAGTGGACCGGCCATGATTTTCCTTACCTATGAGTCAATCTAACTAAAGGCTTGAATGCCCGTTTGCGCTCTTCCTAAGATCAAGGCGTGGACATCTGCTGTACCTTCGTAGGTATTGACGACTTCAAGATTCAGCATATGGCGCATCACTGGATATTCATCAGAAATACCATTTCCGCCATGCATGTCTCTCGCCATTCGAGCTATTTCCAGTGCTTTGCTACAGTTATTACGCTTCAGTAGTGATATTAGCTCTGGAGCCAGATTACCCTGTTCTTTTAAACGCCCAGCGCGAAGAGACCCCTGCAAGCCGAGACTAATGTCGGTCTGCATGTTGGCCAGCTTAAATTGAATAAGTTGGTTAGCGGCCAAGGGTCGATTGAACTGGACGCGATCTAGAGTATATTGCCGTGCTGCGTGCCAGCAACTTTCGGCTGCGCCTAAAGCACCCCAACTGATACCATAGCGCGCGGAATTTAGGCAACCAAAGGGCCCTTTAAGACCTTGTACATTGGGCATTAGCTGTTCGTCGGCAACGAACACTTCATCCATAACAATCTCGCCGGTAATAGATGCACGTAGTGCTAATTTACCTTCGATTTTAGGTGCAGAAAGTCCTTTCATGCCTTTTTCGAGTACAAAGCCACGAATAATGCCATCGTCAGTTTTAGCCCAAACAACAAACACATCGGCAATCGGCGAGTTACTAATCCACATCTTACTGCCAGAAATAATATATCCGCCATCCACCGTCTTGGCTCTGGTTTTCATGCCGCCAGGATCAGACCCAGCATCGGGCTCGGTAAGTCCAAAACAGCCTACCCACTCACCAGTGGCGAGTTTGGGGAGATACTTTTCTTTTTGTTGCTCAGTTCCATAGGTATAAATAGGGTACATGACCAGACTGGACTGAACGCTCATCATTGATCGGTAGCCGGAATCTACCCTTTCAACTTCTCTAGCCACCAAGCCATAGCTAACATAGCTAACGCCGGGGCAGCCATAGCCATCAATAGTTGAACCCAGCAAGCCCAGCTCGCCCATTTCATTAAATATGTTTCGATCGGTTTTCTCTTGGCGGTATGCCTCAAGAACCCGAGGGGCTAATTTTTCTTGAGCATAGGCTGCGGCTGTGTCGCGCACTAAGCGTTCTTCGTCGTTGAGTTGATCCTCGAGATTAAACGGATCTTCCCAGTTAAATTTTCCCCAATCGCCTGCCATTACAGATTTCCCTATATAAAACGTATCAATTAATCGTTGTTCTAAGCCATTTATTATAACGCAGTTCTCACTAGAGCTTTCTATACAGAATAATGTTCAGCAGTTTGATCCAGTGACTTGGTTGCTCGAGCGATCAATAAGTCAATTTCTTCGTGGGTACTGACAAACGGGGGGGAGATAATCATCGAATCTCCCACCGCGCGCATAATCAAGCCATTAGCCACGCAAAACTCCCGACATATACCACCCGATTTTTGCTCAGGCTCAAGACGTTCACGGCTCTCTTTGTCACGCACCAATTCGATCGAGCCAAGCATGCCAGCACCACGCACATGACCTACAATTGGGTGATTACCTAGTGCCGTCCACTGTCGTTGTAGGTAGGGGCCAATATCGTCTGCCACGCGCTGTATAAAGTTGCCGTTTTCCATTATATCCATAGTGGCCAGGGCCGCTGCGCAAGCAATAGGATGGCCGGAATAGGTGAAACCGTGGCCGAATTCACCGCCATCACCAGTAATAACCTCAGCGACTTTTTCGCTGACCATAACGCCACCTAAGGGCTGAAAGCCATTGGTGACTGCCTTGGCAAAGGTTAATAGGTCGGGTTCCATGCCATAGGTTTCACAACCAAATAGTTTGCCGGTCCGCCCAAAACCACAAATAACCTCATCACTAACAAAGAGAATATCCCGTTCTTTTAAAATGCGACGAACTTCTGGCCAGTAGCTATCGGGGGGTACAATAACCCCACCTGCACCCTGAATAGGTTCTGCAATAAAGGCGGCAACATTTTCTTCACCCAGCTGATCTATTCTTTTTTCTAGTTCTCGAGCTGCTTGAAGCCCAAATTCTTCTTCGCTGAGATCGCCACCGCTGACATACCAGTTAGGGTCAGGGATATGCTGTGCGTAAGGCAGAGTTTCAAATTGGCTGTGTACATATTTAAAGCCACCAAGGCTAGCTGATGCAATAGTGCTGCCATGGTAGGCGTTAGTGCGAGCCAAAATAATTCGTTTTTTCGGTTGCTTTTTCATATCCCAATAACGACGAATCAGGCGAATATTGGTGTCATTTGCCTCGGAGCCTGAATTGGTGAAAAAAACATGAGTAAACTGCTTTGGAGCTAAGTTCACCAGACGATCAGCAAGTTCTACCGCTGGGGCATTACTGCATTGGAAAAAATTATTGTAGTACGGCAGTTGCTTAAATTGCTTACTGACCGATTCAGCTATAGCGGGTTGACTATAACCAAAGCTACAGCACCAAAGACCAGACATGGCGTCGAGCATTTGGTTGCCATCAGTGTCATAGATGTAAATATGTTCGGCGCGATCAATAATCCTCCCAGGATTCCTCTGGTAATCACCAAGGTCGGTAAAAGGATGAAGATGCCGCGTTGCGTCTAATTTTTGCCACTCTGCTGTCGTTCTGATTTTGTTCATAATTTATCTCGTGGTAACTGACCCATTGTTTGTTTTAGCCGCGCTTTATTAATGAGCCAACTAACCTTAAAAGAGTATGTTTAAATAGTCACTGGTGAATGATTATTTGACCACAAATTAAAGCTCTGGTCAGTCACCCAAAAGGGGTGGTGAATAAAGATAATAAATTGTTCTAAAGTGGGTGTTTTAGTACCCCATAAAATATGAGAAAACGCTATGCCTAAATCGCTACCCTTAGTAGGAATTGCTTGTGATGTGATCGCTAATGGTCTCCATCAATTTCACGGCGCGGGTGAAAAATACATCAATGCTGTGGCTCATGGAGCAAACGCAATACCAATGCTATTACCAGCTTTCGGCGAGGGTACTGATATTACCGATTTAAACACTCTATACACTGTGGAGGACTTGGTGAGCCAACTTGATGGTCTATTTCTAACTGGAAGTCCTTCTAATATCCAACCGCATCATTTTAAGGGTCCCGTCCACGAGGAAGGGACATTAGAAGACCCCCAGCGAGATAGTCTGACTTTACAGTTAATCAATGAATGCATGAGGCAGGGCGTGCCTATCTTGGCGGTATGTCGTGGATTTCAAGAGCTTAATGTTGCCTTTGGTGGAACGCTTAACGCTAAAATTCATGAGGTCGAGGGCTACGACGACCATCGTGAAGATAAAACAAAAGACCGAGACGGTCAATATGGGCCAGTGCACTCAGTGAGTTTTACTGAGGGTGGCCGATTACACCAACTTACTGGTGAGACTACCTGGCAGGTAAATTCTCTGCATAGTCAGGGTATTAATGAGTTGGCAGAGAGTTTGGTGGTTGAGGCTGTTGCCGATGACGGCCTTATAGAGGCGGTTTCCCTGGCAGCAGGCCACAGTGGTCAAGATAATTGGATAATGGGGGTGCAATGGCATCCCGAATGGCAGTTTGAATCTAACAAGGTATCGACAGCTGTGTTCCAAGAGTTTGGCAGGCAGATCCGCAGTGGTATGAGCGCCAGGGGCAGATAGGATTCTATAAAATACCCAGAAGATGGCGCAGAAATAGATCTCGATGGCTAATCCCTTGGCGCGGCGTATATTTCTCGCCCGTCAAACCAGGTCGAAAGGATCTGCGTATCTGAAATGCGGTCACTTTTCCCTTGTTCCTCTAGTTTCAATAAGTCCTGACTCAGGACCACAAAATCAGCTTTTTTGCCGACTTCTAATGAGCCCGTAATGTCTTGCTGATCGAGCATCGCAGCTCCATTGATGGTGTAGGCATCCAAAATATCACGAACAGAGATAGATTCACTTTCATTATATATGCGGCCACTTATTTCATTCTTACGCGTCACTGCTTTTTCAATGTTCAACATCGGGCGAGGATCGCGAGCTTCAACGGGCGCGTCACTGCCAGCTACTAATACGCCTCCGGCTTCAAGTACAGACCCAGCGGGATAACTGTTTTGGTAGACATAGCCGGCGGGATCGAACAGATCATTTTTAGACATAATGGGGTCAATAAAAGGCGATACCATCATTTGGTATTCCACGAAAGGCTCGATCCATGAGTACGTAAAGGCCATGTAGACGTTCAGATCAGCAATACGTGAGATGTCGTCTGGGTGCATTATTTGCGCGTGAGCCATCGATACCTTTGCTTTAGATTTAGGACTTTGTTTTTTGGCCTCAGCAAAACTATCCAACGCTAAGCGAACCGCGCGATCACCGATGGCATGACTATGAACATTAATACCCGCATCATAAAGGGCCAAAGTATAGTCTCGTATAAAATTTTCTTCTCGTTCATATACCCCGTTGAATTTCCTGCATTGGAGAGGAGAAAAGCCCTGTTCAGCATAAAAATCTTTTGCCGACATGGTGGGTAAGTTGGCGTCGGCTTGATGACGCAGCTCAACACAGGCCGCAGATTCTGTGTCCACATACCCAATGACTTCTAGCGCCTGAGTATTGGCATCCACCTTGAATTGGGGTTGTAAATAATCCGTTAAAGAGGCGGCATTTGGCAACGCTGGAGGGTTTGCATGGGGGTTACCTTCAGTAACGCCGTCAACGAAGATTTTTGCGGTATCAATTTTTAAATTTTCTACATTCTTATGTCTGCGTTGGATAGCCGTAAATTCACTAATAAGACGTTCGATACTGATGGGTTTATCTGGGGATGGTCGATAATCTTCAAAATCCGCAAAAAAAGCGACAGTCATGCGATGAGTCAACGGCGATTGTTTAGCCCATTTGGCAAAAAGATCGATGTCGTGCTCTTTAAGTGAAGCTTCCATGGTCGATGTGATTCCTGAGGCGGCTAGTCGTTGACCAATTTTTTGATAAAGCGCTAAATCAATATCAGGGTAGCCCCAAAGATTAGGAACATTGACTAATTTACGTGCGTCTTCGTTGATCATGCCATTAGGCTCGCCCGAAGAATCGACGCCAACAAGTTCTTTAAAAGTTGCAAATTCCTTATTGAGTGTTTCTTGATTTAGACCGACCACATTGCCGGTGCGATCGGCAGCTAGGTTTAACGCATGGCTGTTCACAGCGCCATGGTGACCATCATTTCCTAGTAAAACGATCGGGTGTTTAGTTGACACGGCATCTAAAGCCTTACGGATGGTAGGCAGTTTTACCGAGGGTTCATTGCCTCCTGAAAATGCCCATTGCTCTACTGTTAACCAATCACCTGAAGGTAGTTGTAAACGATCAATGCATTTTTTTAAACGAGGCACCAGAGCTTCAAGAGTGAAGGGCTGGCTGGCTAGGTCACAGGTGTCAGTTTCAACGATGCCGGCTAAATGAATATGTACATCATGCAGGCCAGGAATAATCATCTTGCCTTTCAAGTCAATAGTCTGAGTCTGCACACCAATAAACTGTTCGGCGGCATCTAGATCGCCAACATACACTAGAATATCGTCTTTTATGGCGAGAGCAGAGACCACAGATTGCTCGCTATCAGCTGTGTAAATAACACCATTGATAAATAGAGTGTCCGCTGAGATTGATTTTTGGTGTGCACAACTCGATGCTATTAGTATTGATATCGTCGCTATTATCGTCAACATACCCCTTAACATCATTACATCCTTTAGTTTATCAACCTTATACTAGCTAGATTTAGCCCTTGCAGAATACCCTCTAAGGGTAGTCATTGTAATGAACGGCTGTCTCTTATCGGATACTATAGGATAATGTGCTTAATAATTAATAGACAGCTTGGAGTTTACGGTGAGTGACCTAAAGCTTGACCAGTTTTTACAAGACAACCCAGACATTGAAATTTTTGAAGTCATTTTGCACGACCTTAATGGTAATCAGCGTGGCAAATGGCTTCCTAGGTCTCAAATTGGCAAGGTATTTGAGGGTGGTTTCAAAATGCCGCTCAGCGCCTGTTCCTTAGATTGCTGGGGTCGCGACCAAGATGAGTTAGTCGAAGAAAATGGCGATACTGACGGTATTTGTGAGGCTCATTCTGAAACTTTGGCCAGAGTGCCTTGGGCTGACAAGCCTACCGCACAGATAATTGTCTCAATGGGTAACGAAGCGGGTGATGCGCCGTTCGGTGGAGACTGCCGGTCAGTATTGCAAAGCGTGCTTGATCGATATGCAGAGTTAGGCCTAACTCCAGTCGTTGCCAGCGAGATAGAATTTCATTTGTTAACATTGGATCGAGATAAATTCGGGCAACCTCAGCATACTCAGCGCGCTTTAGATGGCAGCCCAGCATTAGGTGGGCAAACTTATGGTCTTGATACCATGCGAAACGCAGCGCCATTGATGGACGCCATTGCAGATGCTGCAAAGTTACAAAATCTGCCGATAGACACTCTAATCACGGAGTTTGGCCCATCCCAATTTGAAATTAATCTTTATCACCAAGACAGCGCAATGAGGGCTTGTGATCAGGGTAGTATGCTGAAACGAGCGATCCGCAGTGTTGCTCGCCAGCACGACAAGATGGCCTCATTTATGGCCAAACCCTTTGCGCAAGAAGTGGGCAATGGCATGCATATTCACTTTAGCTTACTCGATGAGCAGGGCAATAATGTCTTTGACAATGGTACTGATCAAGGTTCTGATTTATTGCGCCATGCCGTAGCGGGTTGCGTTGATACTATGGCCGATAGCATGGCTATTCTGGCGCCAAATATTAATTCTTTCAGGCGAATGACCCCGGGATGTTTCGCGCCATTGTCAGCTAACTGGGGGTATGAAAATCGTACCACAGCTATCCGTATTCCCGGGGGCGATCATCGTGCTATGCGTATTGAGCACCGAGTGGCTGGAGCAGATGCAAATCCTTACTTAGCGGTGGCCGCTATTTTGGCTGGAGCTTTGTCTGGCATTGAGAGAAAGCTATCTGCACCAGAGCCTATTGAGGGTGATGCAGGTGATGTAAAGCCCACACTGCCTCATTTTTGGAACGACGCGATTGGTGTATTTGAAGACTCAAGCTTCATTGGTCAATACTTAGGCGCCGAGTTGCAGAGAAACTTCACACTGTGTAAGCGTAAAGAAAAACATGAGTTTGACACGCGTATAACAGCGTTGGAGTACGATGCTTTTTTGTAAGAGCAGGGCAGCCACTCCACTGCTGTTGAGCTGAACTAAACTAAACTTGTACCTAAAACTACTGTTTACGTTTTAGTTTTAAGCTGACGATATTATTTTCAGCAAGCTTGGCTCTGGCAGATGCCATTTTAGAGGTATCCGTGAAGGGTCCTACTAATACTCTATGCCAAATGTCGCCATTCTTACTTTTAACGCTTTCACTTTCGGCTGACAAATTCATCAAAAGTAGTTCGACTTTGAGATTTTCAGCGTCCCGTATGTTTTTGAACGATCCAGCCTGTAATACATAGACAGCATCTTTTTCTGGACCAGTTATGTTTGCTGAATCCTGGTCATCAGGTACTAATATTTCTGTTTCTTTCAGCAAGGTATAGAAGTCAAATTTGAGCTCTTTTAGATCAGCTTTTTTGACAAGTTCATTAACAGTTGCTGCAGTTTCACTTGGAGAGGACTCATTAATGAGAGGGAAAAAATACATAATCAAAGCGCCAATGACTAATCCGGACATAAACGCCGGGCGCGATGATTTTTCGGAGGATGGTTGTGCCCTCGCATAACGATTTGAACCATTTTTTGAAGAATTCTGTGCCATAAATGAGTTACTTTGTGCTGAGTAACGATTGTAGGTGAAATGTTGGGTTATTGGCAAAGGTAAAATAGAGTTGAGCGAATAATTAGTCTATGTCTTAGAGTTCTTGAGGATCCACATCAATAGACCAGCGCACTCGCCTCGACGCTTTATGGATTTCAAGCTGCAATGCAAGAGAAGACAGCAATGATTGTAATAATGATCGTTTGGCCGCTTCAACCTGCAATACAAAGCGGAATCGTCCAGCCCGTTTTTCTAGCATCGCAGGCAGTGGCCCTAGATAGCTTAATAGAGGGGTTGGTGGACTAATACTTTCGGCGATTTGTCGAGCCATTCGCAAAAAAGCTTCTGCTTCGTTGGCGCGCTCAGATTCAGCTCTGATGACTGACATATAACGAAAAGGCGGTAACTGGGTTAGTTCGCGCTCAGATAAAAGCTGTGCGGCAAAGTAGGCGTAACCTTTTTCGATAAGAATTTCTAGAAGTGGGTGTTGCGGCTGATGCGTTTGTATTAGCACTCGCCCTGGTATGGTTCCTCTGCCGCTGCGACCTGCGACCTGCGTTAGTAGCTGCCCCATTCTTTCGTGACTGCGAAAGTCTGGGCTAAATAGACCAGAGTCGGCATCAAGTACTGCGACTAGTGTGACATTAGCAAAGTGATGCCCCTTGGACAGCATTTGAGTGCCAATTAGTATGCATGGCTCTCCCTTATCGACAGTATCAAAAACCTCTTTCATTGCGCCCTTTTTACGTGTGCTATCACGGTCGACTCGCAATACTTTAGAGTCAGGAAAACATTGTTGTAAATAGGCTTCACTGCGCTCTGTTCCTTCCCCCGCAGCAATTAACTGGGGCCCCTGACAGTTTGGGCACAGATGAGGGATACGTTGCTGGTAGTCACAGTGATGGCAGATGAGACGGCTGCGTGCCCGATGCACAGTGAGGCGTGAATCGCAGTGATGGCATTCTGCTGACCAGCCACACTGATGGCATAGCATGGCTGGGGCAAAGCCGCGGCGATTAAGAAAGACTAAAACTTGATGTCCATTGGCGATGGTTTGCTTGATTGCCGATAGGGTGGAAGAAGAAACCCCGGCTTCGGTTCGTTCTGTTTTTAGATCGATCAGGCTCCAATCTGGCTGGGTAGCATTACCTGCTCGATGCTTTAGTAAGAGATGCTTATAGCGACCCATTTTACAGTTATTGAGCGATTCAAGAGAGGGCGTTGCCGAGCCTAGAATAATAGGTATATCCTCCTGGCGGGCTCTTATTACGCCGAGATCTCGAGCTGAGTAACGAAAACCGTCTTGTTGCTTGTAGGATTGATCATGCTCTTCGTCAAGAATAATCACACCAGGATTTTGCAGGGGTGTGAATATCGCTGAGCGAGTACCTAAAATTATTTTCGCATCTCCAGATTTGGCGCTCATCCAAGCTACGAGTCTCTGTTTATCAGTTAAACCGGAGTGCAGCGTAACCAGAGGTGCATTAAATCGATCACGGAATCGTTTTTCGGTTTGCGGTGTCAAGCTGATCTCAGGAATCAAAACCAGCGCCTGACGACCGTAACGCAATGTTTTTTCAATGGCCTGTAAATAGATTTCTGTTTTACCGCTGCCGGTGACGCCATCCAATAAATAGGCATTAAATCCATGATCTTCAATGCTGTTGATCGCTTTTTGCTGGCCACTATCGAGCGTGAGGGCGTCTTCCTTAAGAATATTATCTAAGGAATGAGGTGGTGTTTCTACCATTAACACTTCAATCAGTTTTTTCTCTTCAAGCGCGGACAATATTGATCTTGAATAGGCGGCTACAAGCTTTGCGTCATCTACCTTGCCTTTATTTTGCAATTCGTCAGTTAGTGCTTGTTGGCTTGGAGCTCCTTTCAAAGACGTAGGCCCTAATCCTTTACCTTTAGTAGTGAGTTGCCAAAAGCGGCGAGAAGTCTCGGGAAGAGGGTCGCCTTTGCGCAATAACGTAGGCAGGGTGCTAAGCAATGCATCGCCAATTGGGTGTTGATAATAGTTAGCTGCCCAGACAAATAAGTTAAACAATGATTCTGGTAGTAGTGGGGAGCAATCAAGCAATCGTCCCACAGGTTTTAGTTTGTTAATATCAAATTCGCTTGTTGTTCCGGTGCCGACGATTAACCCCGTCATCTCGCGTCGACCAAAGGTTACCAGCACTCGGCAGCCAACCTCGGCCTTAGCTTCTGGGTTATCTTTAAGCACATGCTCAGGTACCAGATAGTCAAATACACGCCGTAATGGAGAGGGAACCGCAATGCGGACAACTAAAGGTGCTAAATCAGACATAAAAAATTGAGATTTCCTTTTGTAACTACTGCGGTTTCTGCTAGAATCCGCGCTCTTTAGAAATGGCCTACCGTGCTTTACAAGAACTGACCTGTTTTAAGGCAGGATTTTATCAGTTTAAAGATGAAGTGGCGGTTCGTAACTTGGAGTATAAGATGAAAACTGAGATTCACCCAACCTATAACGAATTGGTTGCAACTTGCAGTTGTGGCAATATTATAAAAGTTGGCTCAACACGCGCCAACTCAATCCATTTAGACGTTTGCTCCTCTTGCCATCCGTTTTATACGGGCAAGCAGAAAGTTGCTGATGCAGGTGGTCGAATCGATCGCTTCAACAAGCGGTTTGGCGCTGCAAAAAAAGACGCTTAATCGCTACCCAGAGCTTATTGTCAGTTTAAAAAATGCGGCGTAGAGAAAATCTATCGCCGCTTTTTTTGTCTCAATTATTGTTCGATTATTAATTCAAAAATAATACTAATACGATCTGTAAATCTAATATTGCCATGCAGATAGGCGCAAGGGTTTGTGTGACCTATACTTTAGCTTTATGGCTATCTTTCCTACTGGTTTGTAATTGCATCTTAAGCTCGACCATAATCTGGTGTCATCAACATCTCATCTTTTCCAGATGCGAAGATCCTGCGCTCTGTTGACTGCGCGCTGCAGGCCAATAAACATTACTAATGTTGATTTCTTGATAGAGTAAAAGTCCTTTTAAATCTGTTTAATCTAAAATTTTAAGGGCCTAAATCCTAGCGCTCTTGTTATTTGGATAAAAAAGTTACTGAATTTTTGTGGACTAGTTAACCAAAGGTTACAATAGAGGGACATCTTAATCTTGACTGAGGTAGCAACGTGCGCGGTATTTGGCTGTTTATCAAATTTCTTTTGATTCTTGCTGTCGCTATGGTCGGTGCATTCTTTGCCTTGGAAAATAGCCAGTCGTTGGGTGTTAGCTTCATTTTCATTAACGGACCCACTATGAGCGCCGGTGTGTGGCTGCTTGTTTTTTTTGCCTCCGGTGCATTTTTGGGAATGTTAGCTAGTTCGGTGATGGTTCTTTCCTATCGACGAAAACTAACCAGAGTCTCAAAATAAGGGTCACTAAACAATGATATCTGTTTCACCAAAAGTAATAGTGGCGCTAGATTATGACAATCAAGATGATGCCTTAGCGCTTGCTGCACAATTGGATCCAACCCAGTGTCGTTTAAAAGTGGGTAAAGAACTGTTTACTATCGCCGGCCCTGCGGTTGTTGAACGCCTTATTAGCAGCGGGTTTGATGTTTTTTTAGATCTAAAATTTCATGATATACCTAATACGGTGGCTAAAGCGGTCGCTGCTGCTGCTGATTTGGGAGTATGGATGGCAAACGTTCACGCTTCTGGCGGTAGTCGTATGATGCGTGCCGCCAAACAGGCGTTAGAGGAAAAAGGCAGTAACATGATGCTGATAGGGGTGACTGTGCTGACCAGCATGGACGATACAGACATCGAAGAGATTGGTATCCAACGAAGCGCCAGTGATCAGGTTTTGCATTTGGCTCATTTAGCCAAAAGCGCCGGACTTGATGGTGTTGTTTGTTCCGCCCAAGAATCGTCAAGCTTAAAAGTCGCACTGGGGAAGAATTTTAAATTAGTTACGCCAGGTATTCGCCTAGATGGCAACGCGGCAGATGATCAACGACGAATTGTTACGCCAGTTGATGCAATGGCTATGGGTAGTGATTACCTCGTTATTGGTCGACCTATTACTCAAGCGGCCGACCCTTTAAAAACCTTGTTAGACATTAATCAGTCGATTTAGTTAAATTCATCAACGAAGATTAATGTGCCCGCCTGATTGTAGATGCGAACATGATCGATATCAAAGGTATCTTCTTTAAAGTCAGGATCAATGATATTTTCAATGGCAAAGTTGAGCAGCAGGTATTGCGGGCTGTCAAAGGGCCAAGTGGCATTATTTTTTATAGTTGGGTTATAGGTATAATGATGCACTCCATCGACCTCAAAAACTAATTTTTCAGCTGTCCAATCTAGCGTGTAACTGTGGAATTCAGATGATATCGTTGGCAGGTACTGCCCACCTAGGTTAACTGTATTTCCATGACTTGATCGAGTGTGGATTGCGCTTTGAGCATAGTTTTGATTGCTGCCCCAATGCTCCATGATGTCAATTTCACCACAGTCAGGCCAAGATATTTCGCCAAATCCAAGGGATTCAAAATAAGTGCTGTGCGCATTAATATTTTTTGCCAACATCCAAATTGCAGGCCATGTACCCTGCCCTGCAGGGGCTCTTGCTCGGACTTCCACACGACCGTACGTAAATGCAAATTTAGAATTTAACCGCGCCGACGTATATTCTTTAACCACACCTTGATCTTTAAACGTCTCTTTAATAGCTTTAATTTTTAAAGTGCCATCACTGACATAGGCATTTTCAATACGATTAGTATAGTGCTGCTGTTCTTCGTTGTGCCAGCTACTGCCATCAGGCAGTAGCGTCTCCTGAAACCACTTTGTTGGGTCTATAGCCGCCACAGGTTGCACCGTCCCAGCCCAACCAAGGGCAGAGCATAGGGCTAGATAGCCGCCGAACAGACCGGCTAAAAAATCACGCATGCTCTTTCTTCAAAGTCTTTCTCTCCTCAAGACGATATTTTTGGACGCCGCTATTATTCAACTAGTCCTTTTGAAATACCCGCACGTAGTCAACTACCATACGTTGAGGGAAGACTGTTGAAGAATTTGGATTTCCGGGCCAATTTCCGCCTACTGCAACATTAAATATAAAGAAAAACTCAGCTTGAAAAGCGGCTAGGCCAGCTGGGGTAATATCCATAATGTGATACTGCATATCATCGATGTACCAAATAAGGGAGCTGCTTGTCCAAGCCAGGCTAAACACGTGATAACTGCTGGCTAGGGTTTCGCCGGCCGCCAGGGTTTTGTAACCACCATAATCCGCATTACTGCCGTCGCTATTAGACCACCAGGCATGTGCATTCACGGTGTTTTCTCGACCACTGCCACCGATCATTTCCATGATGTCAATTTCACCACTGTTTGGCCAACTCACCTCAGTGATATTCTTCCCCAGCATCCATAGCGCAGGCCACATTCCTTGACCTTCAGGAAGGCGAGCACGAATATCGATGCGACCATATTGGAAGTTTTTCTTTCCCTGGGTTTTTAAGCGAGAAGACGTATATTCGCGTCCACCATAACTTTCTTTATCCGCTCTGATGACTAACTGGCCATCTTTTAGGTAGGCATTGCGATTAGTGTAGAACTCAAGTTCGTTGTTTCCCCAACCACCGCCGCCAATATCATAGCCCCAGTCATCGGTATTAATGGTGGTGCCGTTAAATTCATCAGACCAAACCTGGCTGTAACCCTCATAGCTGGTTGCTGATTGATATCCCGTGAAGTCAGGGATGTCCCACCCATCATCTCCACCCATTGGTGGTCCACCCGATCCGTCATCGATGCCTTCCCAGCGAACATTGTCCAGCTGAAAGATAGTGTTGGTATAGGCTGTCGCCCAGATTACGATACCGGTATCGACCGCCACTAGTTGCAAGCCTGTTGCTACGAGGTCTGCGACTGAAACCGTGACCGTTTCCCAGCCTGAAGTCCCATGACTACCGATTGCTTTGTCACCTGAGGTGCAGGGATAAACGCAGTCAATTTTCATGGTGTAATTACTGTCGCCGCTGACGGTTTTGAGATCAAATATGATATTGCCTGTGGAATAAGCGCTTAGATCCATCGGAGAATTAGTCTTAATAAAGAATATGGCCTGCTGTCCCGCAGAGCTATGCTCGATCTGTAATACATCGCCACGGTCGGTATCTTGTACGATTTCCCAGTTCAGATTGGGGCAAGCAAGGCCGCCATCTTGACTACATGAGGTACTCCAGTTGTTAGTCGAATCTTGGCCGTTCAGACCAGCGTCGAAAGCAACATTCGCTTGGCCATCGTCAAATACCGACTGACTAATAGCCTGTGGTGTGTCAGACGCAATGACAGTCACGGTTCTCGCTTCCGTAGCAGTGTTGCCTGCAGAATCGGCAGCGGTGAATGTCAGACTGTAATCACCTAATTCAGTACCGACGGTCCCTGTGGTCGTCACTTCGACCGTCCCATCTACCACATCAGTCGCTGTGGCACCATCATCGACATAGCTCGTGCCTTGCTTATGAGAAACGTCCGATTCACCGTTCAAGGTGATAGTCGGTGGTTGAGTGTCTGCCACGGTAACCGTTCTTGTAGCTGTAGCAGTATTGCCAGCGGCATCAGATGCGCTATAGGAAATAGTATAAGTACCGGCGTCAGGGCCAACGCTTCCTGAGGTTGATACTGACACGGTGCCGTCTACATTGTCAGAAGCTGTAGCGCCCTCATCGGTATAGGTGGTTCCCTGTTCATGGTCCACTGATGCTGAGCCCAGTAGCGTTATTACTGGCGCTGTTGTGTCTGAGACTGGGGGATTAACAGGTGTAGATCCGCCGCCCCCACCACCACAAGCTACAAGGACTAGGGATAAAAATGAAATGGTAGTGAATCGTGAAGTCCAAGAAAATAATTTAACTGTGTTCATAGCTTTCCCTAATAATCTAATCATTTATTTGTTGTTAGCGTGATTTTAATAGTTAAATCGTTTAAAAGCCTTACTTAAGGAGTAAAATTAGCCAAAAATAGGACGAGTAGTCATCAGACTGCGATAAAGAGGGCGCAGAGGGGGTGTGGGTTTCTGCAGATTATAAAATAACGACCAAAGGACAAATAAATGTTTAGGGTACGATTCTTTCAGTTTTTGTTATTAGTGATGTCTGTATTTAATGTACAGGTCAATGCGCAAGATTACGATTTGGTTATAGCCAACGGAAGAGTGGTGGACCCAGAAACCGGTCTTGATGGTATTCGCCACCTAGGCATTAATGCTGGCACCATTAAATCTATCTCATCCAAGCCGCTGATGGGAGCGAAGACGGTCAACGCTAAAGGCTTGGTTGTTGCACCTGGCTTTATAGATATTCATAGCCACACACCCACCAAACTGGGACAGCGCATGAATCTGCTGGATGGCGTCACGACTCAGCTGGATATGGAGGCAGGCTCTTTCCCCATTAGTTTTTTTGGGCAAGATTATAAAGACGGCGCGCTATTAAACTATGGTGCTTCGGTGGCCCATTATGCAGTGAGGTCAAAGGTCATGGAAAACCTAAAGACAGAATACCTTTTTGGTAGCACTGATCCGTTTCGTATGGATGGAAAATCTTGGACAACGCCAGCCAATAAAGAACAAATTCAAGCCATGCGAGTAATGATAAACCAGGGTATCGACGAGGGTGGTTTGGGTATTGGCCTACTGCTCGATTATCTTACCTCGGCGGTATCAGAGGATGAACTGCGCATGTTGTTTGAGGTGGCCGGCGATAGGCAGGTGCCGATTCACGTTCATGTTCGCCGTGGTTATACGGGCGATAACGCGGGTTTGATCGAAGTGATTAACCTAGCAAAAGAAACCAATGCGCCGCTATTTGTGGTGCATGTCACTCATAACGCTATGGGTAGAGTGGGTGAATGGTTGGAGATGATTGACAAAGCGAATCAAGCTGGCGCTAATATTGCTACCGAAACCCTTTCCTATGCTGCTGGCGGCACCAGTATCTCGGCCGATGTGTTTCGTCATCGTGATTGGCAGGGTATGTTTGATATTACCTATGAAGATGTTCAATGGATCGCTACGGGCGAATGGCTGACTAAAGAAACTTGGGAAAAGTATTCAAGAGAACAACCTGGAGGTTCGGTTAATCATCACTATGTCAAAGAAGAATGGATGAAAACGGCCTTGCAGTGGCCGCGAATGATGGTCGCAACCGATGCCTTGCCAGCGGTTGATCTGAGCATCAAAACGAATCCTAATGTTGCCGGTACCTTCTCTCGAGTATTGGGTCATTACGTTCGTGATACCAAGCTATTAACCCTGTCAGACGGATTGGCTCGAATGAGCCTCTATCAAGCGCAGTGGTTATCCCAAGCATCTACTGATTTTGATAAAAAAGGGCGCATTCAGCAGGGGGCCGATGCCGACATCGTTATTTTTGACCCCACCACTGTGCAAGCTAATGCAGTTTATGGCGACCCTTATCTGCGGCCCACTGGCATTCCTTATGTGATTGTTGGTGGTCAATTGGTGGTTAGTAATGGTGAGCTCGTTGAAGGAGCATATCCGGGTCAGCGAATTTTAGGAGATGGGTGAGTCAGTTTAGGGTTTATCAGGCGGATACGGCTTCTTAAACTGGTACAATTAAATCTCAATTATGGGCTGATAAAGGCCTTGTTTTGCTACAATGGCGTCTTTGAGGATTGCCGGTAACAAGCCCCCACGTTAGGAATGTTGATGTCAGATAAATATCTCACCTGCGCGCTGTACAAATTTGTGTCGCTGCCTGATTTTGAAGATCTTCAGGCACCGCTGCAAAAGCTCATGTCTGATTGCAATGTGTTTGGTACCTTATTGCTTGCAGGGGAAGGTATTAATGGCACTATTTCCGGGTTACCCAATGACGTGCAATCGGTTCTCGCATGGTTAGAGCAGCAACCAGAGCTGTCCAATATCGATCAGAAGAATTCTTTTCACAGTGAAATTCCTTTCTATCGTTCTAAGGTGAAGCTAAAGAAAGAAATTGTCACTATGGGTGTTGAGGGCATAGATCCTAAACAGGTCGTCGGAACTTACGTTAAACCTAGTGACTGGAACACGCTTATTTCTGATCCAGATGTAGTGGTTGTAGATACGCGTAATGATTATGAGGTTGAGATCGGTACTTTTAAAAATGCCATTGATCCACAGACAAAAACCTTCCGTGATTTTCCGGCCTGGGCTAAGAAAAATCTTGATAAAGAAAAACATAAAAAGGTGGCTATGTTTTGTACGGGTGGTATTCGTTGTGAGAAGTCCACGGCGTACATGAAAGAGCAGGGCTTTGATGAGGTTTACCACCTTGAGGGTGGGATTCTTAAATATTTAGAAGAAGTACCCAAAGACCAAACACTATGGCAAGGCGAGTGTTTCGTGTTCGACAATCGGGTTGCAGTAGATCATGAGCTCAAGCGCGGTTCTTATGATCAGTGCCATGCTTGTCGAATGCCAATTACGGAGCAAGAAAAAAGTTCGGAATACTATAAGCAAGGCTTGTCCTGTCATCATTGCCACGATGTCGTAGCAGAAGACCGTAAGCAGCGTTTTGCCGAGCGGCAAAAACAGGTAGAGTTAGCTGAAGGTCGAGGCGAAGAGCATATAGGCAGCGCGGCCTTTGACGCCACAGAGCGCCGCCGTGCCGCCAAAAAAGCTCTAAAAAATCAAGGTAAGGGCTAAAACTTATCCCGCATTGAGCAACAGGAAACCAATCGATGAATGAACTAGAGCGCTGGCATGCGCAAGTAAGAGAAGAGATTATTGACCCTGAACGGCCAATTTTTGATCCCCATCATCACCTCTGGCGGGCGGGTATGCCTTATGAGTTAGGTGACCTGTGGGCCGACACTCAAACTGGACACAACATTGTTGGCACGGTGTTTATCGAATGCGGGGCTGAATATAGAACCGAAGGTCCACGGCATTTAAGGCCTGTAGGTGAGACTGAGTTTGTAAGAGCACAGGCAGAACAGTCGCAAAAAGGGACAAAGCCGGGAAAACCGCCGATCTTAGGGATGGTTTGTCATGCTGATCTAACTCTTGGCGCACAGGTTGATGAGGTTTTACAGGCCCATGCCGCTGCCGCTGGGGGTTTATTGCGGGGGATTCGTCACTCTACTGCTTTTTACCCGGATCCACCCGCAGTAGATAAGTATGCGGGCAGAATTGAAAAATTAATGATGCGAGATGATTTCCGCGAAGGCTTTGCCAGGCTGGCACCTTTGAACCTCACCTTCGATGCCTGGTTGTTGCACAGTCAGATAACCGAGCTTACTGACCTAGCCCGAGCATTTCCAGAGACCACCATTGTTTTTGATCATTTTGGTGGCCCCCTTGGTATTGGTCCTTATGCAGGTAAACAGGCGGAGCTCTTTCCGCAGTGGAAAGCTGACGTTAAGGAGCTCGCTCAATGTCCGAACGTTGTAGCTAAATTAGGTGGCTTGGCAATGGAAATTAATGGTTGGGGGTGGAATGGGCGTGATTTGCCCGCTAATTCAGATGAAATTGTCGCTGCCCATAGGGGTTATTATCTGCATGCCATCGACTGTTTTGGGCCTGACCGATGCATGTTCGAAAGTAATTTCCCTGTCGATAAACTATCTGTTTCTTACGCTGTGATTTGGAACGCTTTTAAAAAAATGACAATAGACTTTAACGAAGACGAAAAAAACACTATGTTTCGCGGCACAGCAACCCGTGTTTATAGGCCCTAGGTACGTTGAGGTGCTAATTACATGCGCTGATAGGTTTGGGTTACTTCAACGTCATTCATCATAAATGTTTGGCTAAAATGGTTATCATCTATGAGCGTCAGTTTTAATCTATGCTGTGTACCTGCATAACCTTTAAGCGAACTAGTCATGCCAGTCTCAGTGGCACTACCGTCATCATTAACTTCAATGGTACCAAAGCCAAAGTGCTTTTGCGTTTCACCATCCATTGAAGATCGTTGTAACCAAATAAAGTGGCCGCCACCAATCATTTTGGTTTCGACAAAATCATTTGAGATGACATTCTCGGCATTTCGGTTTTGCAACTGCCAAAGGCCATCAAATATCCAGCTTTTAGTCGACGCAGTATTCCACGTCTCGATCATATCTAATGATCGGCCATCATCGTATTTCAAGCCCATAATGGTTTGTACAAAACCGCCGTCGGTCTGCTCAATTGCTACATCAAAACTATAACCTTCCACCGGACCATCATGGTTTACTGTGGGCACCTCTACCATAATGCCGTTTCTCCAAGTGGCAATGCCTGCGCCAACATCAATTCCAGACTCTGCGTTCATAAAGGCGAACATAAAACGATTTTTGGTGTAGATCTTTATTTGGTCGCGCAGTAGCAAGCTGACCCCACCATTCTCAGTCACCTTCACATCTTTTAGAAGATATGCCCCGTCCGGTAGGGCGGGTATTCCTGTCTCAGGGGTTACAGTCGTTTCTTTGGCGCCGCAAGCAGTGACCAATAGACCAGCCAAAGACAGCGATAGAAGTTTTGGATTCATTGTTGACTCTGAGATAGTAAAAAATCATTAGTAGCATCTTAAACCGTAACACATGCATTTATGGCTAGATGAACACCTTCGGTCCCTTGACCGCAAAAATAATGGTTTTTGTCGAATTAATTGGTAATTGATTAAGCCCCTTCAGACATTATTTGTATTTTTCTTAGGTAAGTAGCTTTTTACATGTACAAGAATGTGACCTAGTTGGCGTTCAAGTGCCGGCTATAACAATAAAATATCGTCTTGTGGCGATCCCGTCGGCAACTGTCCTTAGATGAAACCTTCAAATGGTCAATAAATAGCCGTTAATGGACGTCGTACTGTTTTATAAGGTGCTATTGGAAGTCTCAGTAGTTATTAGAATAAGTAAATTTACAGGAGTTTAAAGACTGATGTTGAACAAAAAATATTTCGTTATAGCGTTGACGGTAGCTATGTCGATATCTCAGGTTGGGTTCGCTCAAACTACCGCCCCTGCCCCCACTTTAGGAGCAGGAGCAGGAGCAGGAGCAGGGACTTTTGCAGGACTATCAGTGGCAACGGCTATTGCTGTCGGCGTAGTGGGGTTGGCGATAATTGTTAATGAAATGAAAGATGACCGCACTACAGGTACTACAGGTACTACAGGTACTACAGGTACTACAGGTACTACAGGAACCTAACTTTTCAGGAATTACGTACGTAAAAAAGGGCATCTATAGATGCCCTTTTTGTTATAGCTAAACAAGTTAAGTTACTGGGACTGATTAGGCCCTTGTTAGGCGTTTTTAAACAGTTAAAAACTCATGGTCTGGCCGCTTCTTCTCATCAATCTTCGGCAAAAACAAAAAACCCCACTACAAGAGCGGGGTTTTAGTGTTTGGTACCAGTGGCCGGACTCGAACCGGCACGCTTTTAAGGGCGCGGGATTTTGAATCCCGTGTGTCTACCAATTCCACCACACTGGCATTCTCTATCTGCACGTACTGCAGTAGGGCGGCGATTATA
>Ga0302120_10000039_pt1 | contig 44410 bp, 50 predicted proteins | sample AG5_Bottom_MG_FD_203118 | JGI IMG/M metagenome (GOLD analysis project Ga0302120, IMG submission 203118) | Marine microbial communities from Western Arctic Ocean, Canada - AG5_Bottom | ecosystem: Environmental > Aquatic > Marine > Oceanic | place: Canada: Western Arctic Ocean | collected 2017-10-01 | reverse complement strand
AGTTAAGACCAAAGCTTGTGATTAGTACAGCCTCATCGCCGGTAAGTAGACCCGCGTTTAACTCAAAAGATTCGTCGTTATGGCTAATAGCACCGGTTCCTGATGGTTTGCTTTTAGCGTCATCCGAGCCGGCTTCAGCAATATATTCACTATCTAGCGCACCGATTGCTTGCTGTAGAACTGGCCAAAAAACATGGATAAATCGTCTGGTAAAAAATAATTGAATGGTTTCATCGGTGGTTGTGCCGATACGCAAAATCAGGCGATCGTGTTCAGGAGAGTAGCTAAGTTCTAATTGATTGAGTTGCATTATTATGTGAGCTTTAAATTGTGTAGTGTCAGAATTCTGTCCATTTTATTGGCAATCGCTTGATCATGGGTCACAATCAATAGCGAAGACTGCTCTTCTTCTCTGAGCTCTAACAATAAAGACAGAGTCTCAGAGGCGCTATGCGCGTCAAGGTTGCCAGTAGGTTCGTCTGCAATAAGACACGATGGTTTGGCAATCATCGCCCTAGCAATTGCCACTCTTTGGCGCTCGCCGCCTGAAAGTGCACCCGGTTTATGTTGTAGACGATGTTCAAGGCCGATTTTTGTTAGTAGGTGCTCAGCACTTTGTAAGGCGTCTTTTTTATCATCGCCTCTAATAAGTAGCGGTAAAGCAACATTCTCTATGGCGCTAAAATCATGTAACAAGTGGTGGAATTGGTAAACAAAACCAAAGGTGTTGGCTCGCAGCTCTGTCCTTGCGTTTTCGTTCAGTGAATAGAGATTGGTGTTGTTGATCAATACTTCGCCCGAGGTTGGCATATCAAGGCCGGCAATCAAGTTTAGTAGTGTGGATTTGCCACAACCCGATTGACCTAAAATCGCTACGGATTCGCCACACTTTAGCGAAAAATCAATATTATCCAATACTTGTGTTTTACTTGTATCATCGCCGTAAGTAAATCCAAGTGCACGGCATTCGACTAAATTACTCATAACGCAGTACCTCAGATATTTGCACTTTTCCCGCACGTCTTGCTGGATAAATCGCTGCAATAAGTACCAGAATAAATGCGCCAACGGCGACATTGATGACGTCGCTTATTTTTATTTCGGATGGAAAGCGGCTGATGTAGAAAACATCAGTTGGAAAGAATTGAAAACCCAAAATCGACTCAATGGTCGAAATAATCACTTCAATATTGCCTGCCAGCAGCAAGCCTAATATGACACCGATAAAGATGCCAATCAGTCCAATGCTAATTGCTTGGTAGAAAAATATTTTTACAATGCGCCTAGGTGTCATGCCAATCGTTCTGAGAATGGCAATATCGGATTTTTTGTCTGTTACCACCATTACCATCATCGAGACAATATTAAAGGCCGCTACGGCAATAATGAGTGACAGTACAATCGCTATCATTTGTTTTTCAAGATTGAGTGCACGAATAAAGTTACGCTTTTGCTGCATCCAATCGACAGCAATATAGTCCTCTTTACCGATCGCTGCCACTACTTCAGCGCTGATTTTATCGGCCTCAAAAATATCATCCACTTTCAGTCGAATACCCGAAATACGCTCATCCATGCTAAATAACGCTTGTGCATGGTCTAGGTGAATAAAGGCTAGGCCGTTATTGTATTCATTAAGGCCGGCGTTAAATACGCCCACCACTGTAAAGCGCTCAGATTTTGGAATAAGCATGCCAGCGTTATTGCTGGGTGCAATTAGGCTGACCGAGCTACCAACACCCACAGCTAATGAATTAGCCAGACCAATGCCAATCAACGTGGATTTTGTTTCTGTTGAGAGAGATAACTCGCCGTATTTAATATCACCCAATAGTTTTGAGGTTTCCAGCTCCAGTTCGCTGACAATTCCTCTAACGTTAACGCCTTGTGAAGCGCCTCTTGAAGTCATTAGGGCAAAATCTTCAACGTAAGGAGAGGAGGCGACAATATGAGGTTGCTCATTAATGACGGTATGCAGTTGCTGCCAGTCAGAAAGTGTTTGATCGTTGCCGGTAATGTAGCCATGAGAAATGGCATCCAAGACACGATTTCTAAGCTCGCCATGAAAGCCATTCATCACTGATAACACGGTTATGAGCGCCATTACCGCCAAGACGAGACCGGCCATCGAGACGCCAGAAATAAAAGAAACAAATCCTTTTTTTCGATTGGATCGTAAATATTGATTGGAAATTTGAAATTCAACACTCATGGTGGCAATATTTTGTCATAATTCCTCTATTTAAGGTAATAAAAGCTTCGAATATGTCCATCCCATCAAGGATTGTTGATTTGAATAAAGTACGTTTAACAAACTTGCTTTTGTTGCCTTTGTCTGTCGTCTTTTTTATCGTTAGCAGGCTCAGATTTTACTGCTATAAATTAGGCGTATTGAAAGCCTACCGTTCAAAAATCCCGGTGATTGTGGTGGGCAATATTACCGTTGGCGGCAGCGGAAAGACACCGATTGTGATTGCTCTTTGTCATTATTTCGAGCGGCAAGGAAAGCGGGTAGGTGTTGTCTCTAGGGGCTATGGCGGGGAATATAAGCAAGACAAATTGCTGGTGACAAGTTCTACTAAGCCCTCAGAATGTGGTGATGAGCCGGCACTGATTGCCAGTGAAACCAACGCAAACGTTGTGGTTGCAAGAAGGCGCTCACTGGCAGTGAAATATTTAAGCGAGCATGATTTAGTAGATATAATTATCAGTGATGATGGCTTACAGCATTATGCCATGGGGAGAAAAATTGAAATAGCCGTTGTTGATACTGCCGGTGGATTAGGTAATGGTTTGCTCCTGCCGGCGGGACCTCTTAGAGAATTACCCTCTCGATTGGCATCGGTTGATATCGTTATCAATAATGGTGCAGGTAGTGACGCTGAAATCTCAAGTCATCTAGTGGCTAAGCAATTTATTAATGTCGCCACTGGAGAAGAAAAACCTTTGGACAGCTTTAAAGCGACCCGCTGTTATGGTGTTGCCGGTATCGCCAAACCCGAGCGGTTTTTCGCTACTCTAGAGGCTTTAAAAATTGATGTGGTGCAAAAGCCTTTTTCCGATCACCACCCATTTTCAGACAACGACTTGAGCTTTGAAGAGGGGTATCCGATCTTAATGACTTCTAAGGATTGTGTAAAATGTAGGTCTTTTGCGACCAGTCAGATGTGGTATTTGGCGGTCAATGCTGAATTAAGCGATGATTTCTATCAGCAACTGGAGTCTAAACTATGATCGATAAAAACTTACTGAAAATGTTGGTTTGTCCACAATGCAATGGCCCGTTGTTGCAAGTGGGTGATGAGCTTGTTTGCGAAAAAAGCCAGCTGGCTTACCCAATCCAAGACGGCATCCCCGTTCTTCTTGTTGAAGAGGCTCGAGAGCTACAACCCAAGGCGTAATGGACTTTTCTATTGTCATTCCTGCCAGATACGATTCCGCCCGTTTACCGGGAAAGTTGCTCAAGAATATTCACGGCAAAACACTGATTGAGCGCACTTATTCAAACGCAATATTGAGTGCAGCCAAGCGCGTCATTATTGCCACAGATGACGAAAGGATCCGTGATGTCGCTAAAGATTTTGGGGCTGAAGTATGCTTGACAAGCGACAGCCATATCTCTGGGACTTCTAGAATTTCTGAAGCTGTCCAAATACTTGGTTTTGCAGATGATGAAATTATTGTCAACGTGCAGGGTGATGAGCCGATGTTAAGCCATATAGTGATTGATCAAGTGGCAAAAAATCTTGATGAAAGCAAGATGGATATGGCTACATTGTGCGAGCAGATAGAGACAGAAGACCTCTACTTTGATCCAAATTGCGTCAAAGTTGTATATAATATGCGCGGCAAAGCGATGTACTTCTCAAGGTCGCCGATTCCTGCGTTTCGAAACGCACAAGAATTAGACTTAGAGCTTTGTTATCGCCACATTGGTATCTATGCGTATCGAGCTGGCTTTTTAAGCCAATGTACACAGTTGAGTAGTTCGCGTCTTGAAGAGGCTGAAAAACTAGAACAACTAACAATTTTGAACAAGGGTTTCGACATTCACGTCGCCCCAGCTTGCGGCCCAACCGGCTTCGGCGTTGACACACAACACGATTTAGATAAAGTTATAAAGGAACTTAAAAATGGATAACATCATTGATGGCAAAAAAATTGCCAAAGAATTAAGAAATAAAATTGCTGAAGAAGTAAAAACACTCGACCGCCCACCAGGCTTGGCCGTTATCCTAGTTGGTGAGGATCCCGCATCCCGCGTGTATGTACGCAACAAAGAGATGGCGTGTATTGAGGCTGGTTTTTATTCAGACAAAATTAAGAAATCTGAAAATATTACCGAAGAAGAGCTGTTGCATGAAGTGGATCGTCTAAACGACAATCCTAATATTGACGGTATTTTGGTGCAGTTGCCACTACCGAAGCACATCAATTCTAATAAGGTTTTAGAGCGCATTTCACCACTGAAAGATGTTGATGGTTTTTGCAGTGAAAATATTGGCAAGTTAATGCAGAATAAGCCTTACCTGCGTCCTTGCACACCTCAAGGTGTGATGACTATGTTGGCATCAGTGGGTGTTGATGTGATTGGTAAGGATTGTGTGGTAATTGGTGCGTCAAATATTGTTGGTCGTCCAATGGCTATGGAGTTGTTAAACGCACGAGGCACGGTCACTATTTGTAACTCTAAAACAAAAGACGTGGCATCTAAAGTTCGACAAGCTGATATTGTTGTTGCAGGCGTTGGTATTCCGAATTTTGTTAAAGGCGACTGGGTTAAAGACGGCGCAATCGTGATCGATGTTGGTATTAATAGACTCGATGACGGCACACTTTGTGGCGATGTTGACTTTGATGCAATCAAAGACAAAGCGGCAGGAATTACACCGGTACCTGGTGGCGTTGGTCCAATGACTATTGCAACATTGCTTGCAAATACATTAGTGGCTTATAAAGCGAAACTATGAGATTATTGCTTAAAGCATTACGTGAAGGGCTAGGCCGATTGATCATTTTGATTGATTGGATTTTTAGTCCTTTAAAACTTAAGCGCACCGATGACATCCAGGCTGATATCAATCAAAAAACAGAAACGTTAAAGCTTTATCAATTTTATGCTTGCCCGTTTTGCATTAAAACGCGTCGTGCTATTAAGCGCCTAAATCTTAAGATTGAAACTCGCAATGCGCAAGCCGGAGAATTCAGAGAAGAGTTGGGGTTAATGGGCGGCAAGATTAAAGTGCCTTGTTTAAAAATCGAAGGTGAGGACGATGTATCTTGGATCTACGAATCCGATACTATCATTGCTTATTTAGAGAAGCGCTTCGCCTAATTAGTTTTTTATTGCTGACATGCTCTACGTACAAGGCGGTAATGCACATCAAAAAAGTCTCTCACAACAATTATTCAACTTTTGCTGTGAGGATTTATTTCCAAATAAACCCAAACCTTTAATTGATCTTGGTATTCATCCCATTGAAGATGCTATGGCATGGACAGATTACGAAGGTGATGGAAAGTTCTTTATTGAAATAGAATCCAGCTTAACTGAGCGTCAGTTTATCGTCACTTTTTGTCATGAAATGATCCACGTTTGCCAGTTTTTAGCGGGCGTTGAAGTGAGTGAAGTGGCCGCTTATCAATACGAAAAAGAGTTGGCTGAGCGCTTCGAACAGAGCCTCTCTGCTAAGGCATAAACGCTTTTAGCGCACTTAATGCAGTATTAAGCTCATTGAGTGTATTAGCGGTAATGGTGATGTGGCCTAATTTGCGCCCTTTACGCTCACTTTTTCCGTACAAGTGGAGATGGGCATTGTGTAGCTCAAGCACTTTATCAACCGGCCCGTGTTCGCCAATAATATTAATCATTGCGCAGTATTGTTGTAGACAAGTTGTTTCACCTAAAGGCGAGCCAGTAATCGCGCGAACGTGGTTTTCGAATTGAGAGGTGCGAGCCCCTTCAATACTCCAATGGCCAGAATTATGCACTCTTGGTGCCATTTCATTAACAACAAGGCCATTGTTTGTCTCGAACAGTTCAATCGTTAGTACACCAACATGAGCCATCTCATCGAGCAGTGTTTGCATGTAATGCTCGGCTTGCTCTTGTACTTTAGCGCTAATATTTTCAGCAGGTGCAATCGTCAGTCGCAAAATGCCGTTGTGGTGCGTGTTTTCTACTAATGGGTAATATTTGTGACTGTTATCAATGCCGCGAACCGCAATTAATGACAACTCTCGTTTGAAGTTAACAAAGCCTTCAAGAATGGCATCAACGCCATTCATGCTTTGCCATGCTTTTTCTAGTTGGTTGTCGCTACGGATAACAAATTGCCCCTTGCCATCGTAACCTTCAGTTGCTGTTTTAAGAATGGCTGGAAAGCCAATTATGTCAACTGCTGCTTTTAAGTCTGCAAGAGAGCCGACCATTTGATAGGGTGCGCAAGGAATGCTTAATTTATCAAAAATTGCTTTTTCTCGACCGCGGTGTTGCGTTGTAAACAAGGATTTTGCGCCGGGATATACCGGTGTTTTTTTACTTATTTCTTTAACAATCTCAACGTCGGTATTTTCACTTTCGTAAGTGATGACCTCAGAAGCATCGGTGAGTTGTTCGGTTGTATCTTGCTCGCCGTTATTGACAAAGATTTGACCAAGAAGGGCTGCGGGTTCATCTGCAGAATTAGCAGTAAACGCCATTTGATGACCGAGTGGATAGGCCGCGATCGCAAGCATTCTACCGAGTTGGCCAGCGCCTAGAACACCAATTTTCATAAGCTAATTTTGGGGGTTTGGATTATCCAGAACATTTTGTGTTTGTTCTGATCGAAATTTTGAAACTTTTGCTCGAATCTCGGCATTGTGGTTTCCTACAATTTGTGCTGCTAAAATGCCCGCATTTTTAGCACCAGCATCTCCAATAGCAAGGGTTCCAACAGGAATACCACCAGGCATTTGTACAATAGAGAGTAATGAGTCTTTGCCGCTGAGTGCGCGTGACTGCACGGGAACGCCCAATACAGGCACAATAGTTTTTGCTGCTACCATGCCGGGTAAATGTGCAGAGCCTCCAGCGCCAGCAATAATTACTTCCAGGCCTCGTGCTTCAGCACTCTCAGCGTATTCAAACATTAAGTCTGGAGTGCGGTGAGCAGAAACCACTTTAACTTCATAAGGGACGTCGAATGCTTCTAGCATGTCAACGGCGTTTTTCATCGTTGGCCAATCGGACTTTGACCCCATAATAACACCTACTATTGCACTCATTTAACACCCTCAGAGTAATGAAGTCTTAAATTATACCGAAACAATATTTATTGTTAGACCTCTGGCAATGTAAAGCTTTTTTCTAGAAAAGGTAGGTGCCCTGTTCGAAGTAATTTGGTTTGCGCGCCATTAGCTTGGTACCATGTCTCAATTGAGCGAGGGATGAGCATATCAAGTTCACCCAAAATAACCGACTTTGGCGTGTTGATTGCTTTAAAAGTCTTTTGAAGGTCGGTATTAAGCAAAATACTTAGGCCTTGCGTCATGGCGTTGGCGGAAAGCGGGTATTTTTCAATACCAGCATAAAGCGTTTTCATTAGATCTTTGTCTTTACTTTGCAGACTAACAAAGCGCTTTAAGGTCTTGCTATAATTTTGTTTTAGATCGCTGGCAAAACGATTAAAAACCTCAGCCTCCATGCCGTGCTGCCAGTTCTTATGATTCGTAAGGCTTGGTGATGCACCAACAAGAACCAGATGTTTTATTGAGGCAATACTGGTAATTTTTATTGCTAACAGCCCACCAAGAGATGAGCCAAGAATAGTGGTGTTATCGGGTAGTAAGTCAATGATGGCATTACACCACTCATCGATCCCTCCATCTATATCATCGCTGCGTCCGTGCCCAGGCAGGTCAATAGCGGTTATACGGTAGTCTTCTTTGTGTCTTTCTATGAGGGATTCAAAAATATCACTACTAAAACCCCAGCCGTGCAACAAAACCAAATCCGGTCCGTTGCCAACAGTTTTATGCCACAACATAAGCTACCTTAGTGAGAAGTAATTCGATCTGCTCAAAGCTATGATTAGCACAAAGGGTAAAACGCAATCTTGCGGTATTCGGTGGCACGGTTGGTGGGCGAATAGCGCCAACATAAAACCCCATTTCAAACAGCTTCTTGCTGAGCTCTAGGGCTTTGTCGCTTTCGCCAATAATCATTGGTTGAATGGCACTATCGGAACTCTCGAAATTCAGATCGAGGGATTTGGCAAAATTTCGGAAATAATCGATATTGGTCAATAACCTGGATTTTTGTTCACCCGCTTTAATTAATTCGAGACTTTTGAGTGTAGCACAACATAAGCTGGGTGAAATAGCAGTTGTATAGACATAAGGACGAGATTTTTGCACCAAATAATCAATAAAATCGTCATTTCCAGCGACAAAAGCACCCATTGTTCCCGCCGCTTTTCCCAAAGTGGCCATATAGATCGAATTTTGAGGAATATTAGCATCAAAAATGCCAAATCCATGAGCGTCGTCTTGCATCAATAGTGCGTTGGAAAAATTTGCGATTTTTTCAATTTCGTCAATATTGGCGTGATCGCCATCCATGCTAAAGATGTTGTCGGTAACAATCAATCCTTGACCCGTTTGCTTGTCACTTTTGGACTTGAGAGAGGCGAGGTCATTGTGTAGATATCGCCTAAGTGGAAGGTCAATGAGTTGATTGGCGTCAATTAATGAGGCGTGGTTTAGCTTGTCTTGCAACACCCAATCTACATCATCTCTAAGCGCTGAAAAAACACCTAAATTAGCGCTATAACCCGAAGAGAACAGAAGTGCTCGTTGCTGGCCTGTGTAATTTGCCAACGCCTCTTCAAGATCATGGTGTGCTTTTGAATGGCCGCTAACTAAATGCGATGCACCCGAACCAGCACCGTATTGCTTAACTCCCTGAATTAAAGATTCTTTGACCTGCTCGTTATTTGCAAGAGATAAGTAGTCATTCGAGCAAAAATTGATGATTTTTTTGCCATCGATGACCATCTCAACGCCTTGGGCGTTTTCGCTAGTTTTCCGTGAACGTAATAAGTGTTTATTCTCGAGAGCACTAATTTGTTTGCTGAAATTCATAAACTCTATTTTAAAGAACTTTATTGCGTAGTTATAATGGTGGTGAATAATTAATCACCAAGTTGTAGTTATGACCAATTCAAGACGTTGCTACTTCGCCTTTGGCTCTAATTTGTCTAAAGAGCAAATGACTGCTCGTTGCCCGGAATCTGAGTATTTGTACCCAGGAAAGCTGGATAATCATATCTGGTTTATTTATGAAAGAGGTTATGCCAATATTAAACCGTCAGAAGGTGACTTTGTTTTGGGTGAGATATTTTCTTTGAGTGAGCAAGACATTGAGTTATTAGATATTTGTGAAATGGTGGCAGAGGGTATGTATCATCAGGAGGTATTGAGTATTGATACATCAAATGGCTCGCTCGATTGCTTGGTGTATGTTGATCTTAATCAGATATTGGGTAGACCACAATTTGAATATATTAAACGCATAAACCAAGGCATTGAAAGTTCCGAGTTGCCAATGGATTACGTCAACAAATATATTCGACCTTATGTGCCCACTGATACGTTATTCAAGGAACCCTCATGAGTAAGGGTGAGGGTAAAAATACACGGTACTTTATTCACCTGGATTTATAAATGAATAAAATACTGGGCTGGAGTTGCGCTTAAAAAGAGGCCTTGCAACAGCGAAATTTTGCCAACCCATTTCAACAAAGAGTTATTTTTCAAAAGGTCAGTACAATAAACTGATTGCGAAGAATTTAGAGCTGTAAATTCTCAAACTATTAACTTTTAAACAAGAGGAGCAATCATGTCTCAATACGTTATTGTTTATACAGGTGGCTTTAATGGCGACCAAGTGTCCACACCTGAAGATGCTAAAGAGCATCAAACGAGATACATGACTTGGCTGGAAGGGCTTGGAGATGCGGCCGTTAGCCCTATGAACCCTCTGTTGAGTACAAGTACAATCAATCCAAATGGCTCAATAGAAGAGGGTAGCAAAATGTCCATGTCTGGCTTTACAATTATTGAGGCTGACTCTTTGGATGATGTTATCTCGATGGCAAAAGACTGCCCGTTTCTTGATGTGGGTGGTTCTCTCGAAGTTTCTGAGCTTATGCGGATGCGGAGTTAGATGGTAAATACTTAAGCTTGTTTTTGTGCGGCCAATAGCTCGTCGGCGATTTTTTCAAGATTGCCCAGTTCTATTTCGAGATTGTTTTACTTTGATTCCAAGTCATCCCTAACTTGGCTTTTCCTAAGAAATAGAAATTTTTTTTTAGTGTAGAATGCCTGCCAACTTTACCCGCCAAGTAGGTCTTGTAAAATGTTGTTAAAAAGCTATTTATCTCTCAAGCTAGCCATTATTTTTTTAGTTCTGAGTATTTCCTGTGTGTTGGCCTTCAATGTATTAGGTCAATACATTGAAGGCAACGGTGTACTGCATGAGCAATTTGGCCTTATTCCTCTTAGTTGGCTGTTCTTTTTTCTAAGTAGTGGGTTTGCTGTTTTTTACTTAATTAAGCTTTTAGGGAAAAAGTAATAAATACGCTTTCCGCTAGATTAAGCTCTCTAGCGGCGAAGATGCAGATGCGTAAGCTTTTTTCATCATTCTGCCGGCAAGAAAAGATTCACGACCGGCTATTACAGCGTGCTGCATAGCGCTTGCCATTAACAAAGGATTGTCTGCATTGGCAATGGCAGAATTCATCAAAACGCCGTCACAACCGAGCTCCATCGCTTTAGCGGCATCACTTGCGCAGCCAATACCAGCATCAACCAGTACTGGGACGTTGGCTTGATCTTTAATGAGCTTGATATTGTACGGGTTGGCAATGCCTTGGCCTGAGCCGATAAGTGAAGCAAGTGGCATAATAGCGCAACAGCCAATCTCTTCCAATTCTTTAGCAACGATTGGATCGTCTGAGGTATAGACCATGACATCAAAGCCGTCATTAACCAGTGTTCTAGCAGCATTAAGCGTCTCAACGATATTGGGGTAAAGGGTTTTTTCATCACCCAAGACTTCCAGTTTCACTAGATTTCGACCATCCAACAACTCTCGTGCAAGCATGCAGGTGCGCACGGCGTCTTTGGCGTTGTAACAACCTGCTGTATTTGGCAGAATGGTGTATTTCTCTGGCGAAATAACATCGAGAAGACTCTCTTCGTTGGTATTTTGGCCAATATTGGTGCGCCTAATGGCAACCGTAATAATTTCTGCGCCCGAAGCTTCAGTCGCTAAACGAGTCTCTTCTAAATCTTTATATTTGCCTGATCCGACCAATAATCGTGAGTAAAAAGTGCGGCCGGCAACAACGAATGGGGTGTTTGTTCTCATAGGTGTAATAAGATACCATGTGCTCAGATTATTCGACCTCTAATCTGAGAGTAATCTTTTCAATCTTGGGTGAATTTTTGATTATTGACTGACAGTAGGCTTCAATTTTCTTGACACCAATAAAAAACCCAGCTTGCGCTGGGTTGTTAATTTATGGCGGAGAGAGAGGGATTCGAACCCTCGATAGGAGATAAATCCTATACACCCTTAGCAGGGGCGCGCCTTCAGCCACTCGGCCATCTCTCCAAAGAAAACGTATTATACTGTATTTATTTCTCTTAAGTTATTTGTGTAATAGAGGAAAATTGTAACATCAATTAAGCCATTAAATCTGGCAGAATCCAGCGGTAAATACCGATCAAATCAATCGTCATAAAAACGGTGTTCAGTATGATTAATGCCTTGTCTTTATTTTTAATTCCCTGAATTAACCAGCAACAAGATGAGATCAAAAAAACTACAAACGCATACTTAGAGAATGAAGTATTAAGAGCGATAGTGATGCCGCCTGTAACGCCGGTGACGGTGCCGATCCAGCCAAACATTATTCTACGATCTCGAAGTCGTGAGTGACGTTTGCTGTTTTGGCCATCATAATCGAGGCCGAACAATATTTATCAGCAGAAAGACTGATCGCCTTTCCCACTTTTGTTGGATTGAGGTCTGAGCCTTTAACAACAAAATGAATGTGAATATTGGTAAAAACTTTAGGGTGATCGGCAGCACGTTCGGCACTCACTTCAGCAATACAGTCGTCAATATTTTCACGCATCTTTTTCAGCGTACTCACCACATCTACTGTGGTGCAGCCAGCCATACCGATAAGCAGCATTTCCATAGGTCTAACGCCCATGTTATTGCCGCCAACATCCGGTGGGCCGTCCATTACCAAAGCGTGTCCACTGCCAGATTCTCCGATCATCATCATGCCGTCGATCCATTTAACTTTAACGTTCATAGAAAAACTCCTTTAATTGCTGCCCTGGGTTTTCATGTCGCATAAATGCTTCGCCTACTAGGAAGCTATAAACATTATTCTCATGCATTAAGGTAACGTCTTCTCTAGACAAAATACCAGACTCGGTAATCACTAGTGTGTCATCGCTAATTTCACTGAGCAAATCGATTGTTGTTTGCAAAGAAACCTCAAAAGTACGAAGGTTGCGATTATTAATACCAACCATTGGTAAGTCCAGTGTGAGGGCTCGTTTTAATTCTGCTAAATCATGTACCTCTACCAGCACGTCCATGCCGAGCGATGTCGCTAAATCATAGAGTGTTAGGAGTTCGTTATCGCTAAGGCAAGAGACAATTAGTAAAATGCAGTCCGCGCTCATTGCTCGCGCTTCATATACTTGATATGGCCTAACAATAAAATCTTTGCGAATCACCGGCAATGATACTGCGGCTCTAGCTCTAATTAAATATTGAGGGTCGCCCTGGAAAAAATCCCTATCGGTCAAAATAGAAAGACAACAAGCGCCACCTTTTTCATAGCTTTCAGCGATTTCTACGGGATTAAAGTTCTCACGCAAAACACCCTTGCTCGGCGAGGCTTTTTTTATCTCGGCGATAACCGCACTTTCACCACGCTCAGCTTTCGCTGCCAAAGCATTGTAAAAGCCTCTTGGCTTGTCGCCAAAGTTGGCATGCTCTATCATTCGCTCTACTGAGACGCGTCTGATGGATTCCTCGATTTCTTCGTGCTTGCGTTTGACGATTCTTTTGAGTATATCTGGCGTTTGAGTTGTCATGGTCTTGAGACCTTTGCTATAAGTGAATAACAAAATCTATTTTAAACGAAACCAAGTTGTGTTAAGTAGAGCATCAGCTCAGTTGTTACGAAACTTATACTGTTGGTATAATCTGACTTTATATTAATAACCTGAGCATTAAGGGTGAATTTACTAAACTTCCAAGCCGCCATCGACCGGCCTTTTTTTCTCATTGCGGGTCCTTGTGTTATTGAGTCTGAATCACTGGCCATGGAAACAGCTGCGTATTTAGCGCAAGTTACCTCAGATCTAGGCATTAACTTTATCTATAAGTCTTCTTTTGACAAGGCCAACAGAACGAGTGCCGAAAGTTTTCGAGGTCTAGGAATAGCGGAGGGTTTAAGGATACTGGATAAAGTAAAGAGTGAAATTGGCGTCCCGGTGTTAACTGATGTACACGAGGACACGCCGCTTGACGAGGTGGCTTCAGTAGTGGATGTTTTGCAAACCCCTGCTTTTTTGGTGCGTCAAACCAATTTTATTCAAAATGTCTGCAAACAAGGCTTGCCGGTCAATATTAAAAAAGGCCAGTTCCAAGCGCCTTGGGATATGAACAATGTTGTTGATAAGGCTAAAGCAACCGGTAATCAACAAATTATGGTCTGCGATCGAGGCACTTCTTTTGGCTATAACACACTTGTCTCGGACATGCGTGGTGTGGCGAGTATGCGCTCAACTGGATGTCCAGTGGTATATGATGCTACGCATTCAGTGCAGCAGCCCGGCGGACAGGGTACAACTTCAGGCGGTCAAAGAGAAATGGTGCCCGTATTGGCAAGAGCAGCCGTAGCTGTCGGTGTTTCGGGTTTGTTTATGGAAACACACCCAGATCCTGACAACGCTAAGAGTGATGGGCCAAACTCTATGCCAATTGACAGAATGGCTGAGTTGCTTAAAACATTACAGGGTATTGATGCTGTGGTAAAAAATAATGGGTTTTTAAAGGGTGGGTTAAATGATTAGAATTGCAATTTCCGGTGCCAGTGGTCGTATGGGTCAAACTTTGGCTGAAGCGGCAGGACTGAATTCGAATATTGAGATTGGTTGCACTCTAGATTTGGGTGATAATTTAGAAAAGATGCTTGATAGTTTCGATGTTTTGATTGATTTCACTCGCCCCGAAGCAACTCTTGAGTATTTAGCTGTTTGTCAAAAAGCCGGCAAAGGTATTGTGATTGGCACGACAGGATTTAGTAATGACGAGCTGTTGCTCATTGAGGCAGCAGCCAATGATATCGCTATTGTTTTTGCGCCGAACATGAGTGTTGGTGTTAATTTAACGCTTAAGCTGCTAGATACGGCTGCCAAAGTTTTTGGCGAGGATGCCGATATTGAAATCGTCGAAACCCATCATCGTTACAAAGTGGACGCGCCATCTGGTACTGCACTGAAGATGGGCGAAGTGGTGGCCAATGCGCTGGGTAGAGATTTGAGCGCTTGCGCGGTTCATGGTCGTGAGGGCATTGAAGAGTCCCGCAGTCGACAAACCATCGGTTTTTCGTCGATCCGAGGTGGTGATGTTGTGGGCGATCATACAGTGAGCTTTTTTATGGAAGGCGAGCGTGTTGAAATAACGCACAAAGCCTCTTCAAGAATGACGTTTGCCAATGGTGCTGTCAGGGCGGCGAGTTGGTTAAGCGGAAAACAAAGCAAGCTGTATTCCATGCAAGATGTGTTGGATTTATAAAATATAAGAGAGAGTTACGATGTTATATGCCATTATTTCTCAGGATGTTGAGAATTCATTAGAAAAACGCATGAGTGCAAGACCTGCCCATGTTGAGAGACTCAATCAACTCAAGGATGAGGGTCGTTTGATTTTGGCCGGTCCGCACCCTGCAATTGATACTAATGAGCCAGGGGAGGCCGGCTTTACCGGCTCGCTTATTGTTGCGGAGTTTGATGATTTGATCGCTGCACAGGCTTGGGCGGATGCAGATCCTTATATTGCCGCCGGTGTTTATCAGAGTGTTGTTGTTAAAGCATTTAAAAAAGTACTGCCTTAATCAATCCTATGGACGCTGATGTTGTTATTCTTGGCGGTGGTGCAGCAGGGCTAATGTGCGCAATCGAGGCTGGAAAGCGCGGTCGCAAGGTTGTTCTGATTGAAAAAGCCAAAAAAGTCGGAAAAAAAATTCTAATCTCAGGCGGCGGTCGTTGCAACTTCACTAATCTATATACTGAGCCGGAGTCCTATTTATCGCCCAATTCTCATTTTCATAAATCTGCTTTGTCGCGTTATACACAATGGGATTTTATTGCACTCATGGCAAAGCATCATTTGCAGTGGACTGAGAAAACGCTAGGGCAGTTGTTCTGCGATCAAAAAGCGGGCGCAGTTGTTGATATGTTGCTCGATGAGTGTCTACAAGCAGGCGTTACTATTGTGCTTGACAGTGTTGTAGAAAAAATAGAATTTCAAAAGAAATATGAGATAACAACACAAGCCCAAACTATCAGTGCCACGTCACTTGTGATAGCGACAGGCGGGCCGTCCATTCCTAAAATGGGCGCCACAGATTTTGGCTTGCAAATTGCAAAGCAATTTTCCATGAAATCCAACTCATTCAAGCCAGCCCTAGTGCCTTTCACTTTTCAGCAGAATGACATTGATCGGTATTTTAAAGATCTTTCCGGGTTGTCACTGGACGCAATTGTCATGTGTAATGGCGTTAGCTTTAGAGAGGGTGTGTTGATTACTCATCGGGGCATCAGTGGGCCTGCTGCATTGCAAGCGTCATCTTATTGGCATAAAGGTGACGAACTTGTTATTAATTTATTGCCGGAAGTAGATGCTGTTAGCACACTACTTGAGGCACAGCAAACGCGTGGAAAGGCCGCACTGAAAACTGTCTTAACTGAGCTATTGCCAAGAAGGTTTGCTGAAAGACTGGCAAATACCTTGCTTGAAATTGAGTTGGCTGAATTGACTTTGGGTGAGATTAAACAAAACGATTTAAAACGATTTTCTATACTGCTTAACCATTGGACTTTACGACCTAGTGGCACAGAAGGAATGCGCACTGCAGAGGTTTGCACTGGAGGCGTCAATGTTGATGGTTTGTCATCGAAAACGATGGAGTCGATAAAACATACTGGCTTGTATTTTATTGGTGAAACGGTTGATGTAACGGGATGGTTGGGCGGTTACAATTTTCAGTGGGCCTGGTCATCTGGCTGGGCTGCGGGACAATACGTGTAGGGTTCTCTTTGATATCTACATCAAGGAAGAAACTCATCATGGCTGTCAATAATGAGAAGGTCTAATAAGATAGAAACTGCAAAATCGCTTGGTAATATTTTAATAACTGCAAAATTAAGGTATTTTTTGCAGTTTATCCTGTAAATTGGACTAATAACTGCAAAATTGATTGAAGACTTGAACTTATTACGGCATAATTCTCTGCTTCATAGTTAAAAAGAAAGAAGTAGGAGAGTACTTCTTAGAAACCGAATGATTACAATCAAGAACCTATCCAAACATTTTGGCGGGATTAGAGCGGTTGATGGTGTGGATTTGCACATCGAACGCGGCTCGATTACAGGTTTGGTCGGCCCAAATGGCGCCGGAAAAACCACTCTATTTAATCTTATCGCCGGTCTTTATCAGCCTACTACGGGTGAAGTTATTCTAGATGGCGAGGATGTAACAGATCTTCTGTCACACCAGTTATTTCACAAAGGCGTACTTAGAACCTTTCAAATTGCCCACGAATTTCCAACACTTAGTGTCCTAGAGAACTTAATGATGGTGCCAGCTGGCCAGTTGGGCGAGAGCTTAATTAACACTTGGTTGAAGCGCAAGGAAATTCAAGAAGAAGAAAAAGAGCTGCAAAAGAAAGCCGAAGAAGTTATTGACTTTTTAAGTATTAGTCATTTGAAAAATGAGCGTGCAGGCAACCTTTCGGGTGGTCAGAAAAAATTAATCGAATTGGCTCGCACGATGATGGTTGATGCAAAAGTTGTTTTGTTAGACGAAGTTGGCGCGGGCGTTAACAGGACCCTATTAAGACAAATTGGTGATGCGATTCTTCGCTTAAATGAAGAAAGAGGCTATACATTTTGTATGATTGAGCATGACATGGACTTTATTTCACGCTTGTGCAACCCAGTTGTGGTTTTGGCTGAAGGTCAAATTCTCACAAAAGGTACGCCAGACGAGATTAAAAGTTCTCATGCGGTTATCGATGCTTATTTAGGTCAGGGCATTAAAACAAAGGAATCGGCGTAATGGCATATTTAGAAGGAAACAGCTTAGTAGCGGCTTATGGCCCAGTGCCAATTTTGCACGAGTGTTCTGTGTCGGTTGAAAAAGGCGAGTTAGCAGTGATTGTTGGCCCTAATGGCGCTGGCAAGTCTACTGCGATGAAGGTGCTTTTGGGTATGTTGAATCCAAGTTCGGGTTCGGTGATATTTGACGGACAAGACATTACTCATCTATCAACGCAAGAGAGAATCAGCCTTGGTTTGGCTTTTGTGCCGCAGACAAATAATGTATTTACCTCGATGAGCGTCCATGAAAATCTTGAGATGGGTGGCTTTCTTAGGGAGGACGACATTTCACACACAATTCAAGAGGTGTACGACTTATTTCCTATTCTTTATGAAAAGCGTAAGCAGAATGCGGGTGAACTTTCGGGCGGACAAAGACAACAAGTGGCCTTTGGTCGTGCAATGATGACGCAGCCCACTGTGATGCTTTTAGATGAGCCAACAGCAGGCGTCTCGCCGATTGTAATGGATGAAATTTTTTCCAATATTTTGGATCTTAAAAATTCTGGTAGGGCGGTTTTAATGGTTGAGCAGAATGCTCAACAAGCGCTCAATATTGCCGACAAAGGCTTTGTCTTGGTCTCTGGCAGAAATACACACATTGGCACGGGTAAAGAGCTTATTGCTGACCCAGAAGTCAGAAAGAAATTTTTAGGGGGTTAGCGTGGTTTCTGAATCTGTAGACATTCTTAATGCATTTGCATTATTAACAAATTTCATTATTGTTCCAGCCATTGCTTATGGCTCACAGTTAGCATTGGGTGCGCTAGCCGTTACTTTGATTTATTCTATCCTTCGATTCTCCAATTTTGGTCAAGGCGATTCTATGGCTTTTGGTGCGGTCATGGTCATCTTGATGCTAGCGCTGTTTCAAAGTGACTGGGCAAATGCTAATTTTGGCGCGATCTTACCGCCTTATGAGTTTTTGAGCTTTGTGCCAACGGCATTATATGCCCTGCCTTTTGCGATTGCCTTCACTGCAATCTACTTATTGGTTATGGATAAGTTGGTTTACCAGCATTACCGCCGAATCAAGGCTAAACCAATTACCGTGTGTATGGCTTCTATGGGTTTGATGTTTGTTACTGGTGGCTTGGTAAGGATTATCAACGGGCCGGAGCGCATGACTTTTGATGACGGCGCTAGATTCTTGTTTTCTGTTAGAGATTTTAAAGAATTTACCGGACTTACTCAGGGTATAGCCATTAAAACTTCACAGTTCTTAACGGTGACAGTGGCTATTTTATTGGTGGCCTTTTTATTCTATTTCTTGCAAAAAACCAAAACTGGCAAAGCAATGAGAGCCTATTCTGATAATGAAGACTTGGCACTTCTCTCGGGCATTGATCCAGACAAAGTTGTTAGAGTGACTTGGTTAATTGTTGCTGTATTCACAGCGATTGCCGGAACACTTTATGGCCTAGATAAGGGTTTCTTGCCATTCCAGTACCACCAATTGTTATTGCCAATATTTGCCTCGGTAATTGTCGGCGGCATTGGCTCGCCCATGGGTGCGATTGTGGGCGCCTTTGTGGTTTCATTCTCAGAGTTGTTCCTGACTTACGCCTATAAAAAATTCTTAATATATTTACTGCCGGGCTACATACCAGACTCTTTAGTTCAGTTGATTGGTGTAGAGTACAAGTACGCAATTTCGTTCGTAATTCTGGTTGTTGTTTTACTAATACGACCGACAGGTATCTTTAAAGGCAAGGTGGTGTGATGATGAATATAGTTAATAAAATGTGGCAATCTCACCGTACGCAAGTAACTTTCGCAATAATGGCGGCAATTTTATTGTTTGTTGGCTTTAATCAGTCATGGCCATTGGCACTTGGTATTTTCAATCTTTGTGTGATCTCATCAATTATGGCTCTGGGTGTCAATATTCAATGGGGTTATGCGGGTCTATTTAACGTCGGAATCATGGGCTTTGCAGCGCTTGGCGGTTTAAGCGTTGTTTTGATTTCTCAGCAGCCAGTAACAGAGGCAATTGAAGCGGGGGGCTTTAATATGCTGATTGCCTTAATTCTTGGTGTTATTACTGTAGTGGTTGGTATTGTTCTACACAATAAAAAGTTTAACAAGTGGATAGTTTTCGCTGCTATATTTCTCGGCTTTTTTGCTATGCGTTATTTCTTCGCTGATGGTGCGAACGCTATTGAAAAAGTAAACCCCGCAGGCACGGGCTATTTAGGTGGGCTGGGTTTGCCAGTATTGCTCTCGTGGTTTGTGGGCGGTCTAGCCGCTGCCGCTGCCGCTTGGTCGATTGGTAAAATTACCCTCGGCTTAAGGTCGGATTATCTCGCGATTGCCACCTTGGGTATTTCGGAAATCATCATTTATGTGATTAAAAACGAAGATTGGCTAAGTAGGGGTGTTAAAAATGTAACCGGTTTGGCGCGACCTGTGCCGTACGAACTGCAATTACAGCAGGCGCCGTGGTTCCAGGACTTGGCATTGACAGTGGGCGTGGGTGTAAGAGAATTCTCCACAATCTTTGTTAAACTTTGTTACGCAGGATTCTTTGTTACCATTTTGGTTGGCCTTATTGTTATGGCAAACCTGGCACTTGATTCTCCTTGGGGAAGAAAGGTAAGAGCGATTAGAGACAATGAAGTCTCTGCGGCTGCGATGGGTAAAAACATCACTCGTCAGCATTTACAGATATTTGTTATCGGGTCAGCTATTGTTGGTCTTGCAGGCGCAATGCTTGTGACTTATAACGGCCTTTTAAATCCAACGTCATATCAGCCACTACGATTCACCTTCCTTATCTGGGTAATGGTGATTGTTGGCGGTTCGGGCAATAACTTGGGCTCAGTTGTGGGCGCCTTTATTATTTGGTTCTTGTGGATTCAGGCCGGCCCAATGGGTCTATGGGCTGCTGAAGTAATCGGTAATATTGCGGGCGAACAAAGTGCGATCACTCTGTTTATCGAGGACAGGGTACATCATTTACGCCTGGTCTTTATGGGCGGTATTATGTTGATGGTGATGCGATTCACTCCTGGCGGCATCTTGCCAGAAAAAAATAAAGAACTGTAGTTTTTTCCCTTAATCAAAACGACCTGTAAATATTGACAATTTAGGGCGAAAGATGCTTTTATTTTATTATTTTGCAGCTTTTCTTCATTTAATAGGCTATTTTGTTAACACATGAACGAAGAAAATGTTTATCATTGTTGAGTGTTTCTTCTGAGGAGATTATTGATCGCGGAAGAAACTTTTTTGTTTAACTAAGGAGAGAAAATGAGAAATTATCTTAAAACTACAGCTGGTATCGCCCTTTCAATGGGTATGTCAACTGTTGCACTAGCAGATGTTAGTATTGGTAGCTTACAAGGCTACACGGGCCCACTTGAGTCACTAATTGGTGATATTCATGATGGTACAGTTTTAGCTGCCGCAGAAGCTAATGCTTCTGGTTGGTATGCACACGGCACTATTAGTGTCCCAGAAGGCGACTCAAAATGTATTGATGCTGACGCAGCAATTGCAGAAGCTGAGCGTTTAATCAACGATGGCGTAATCGGTCTTGTAGGCCCTAACTGTTCTGGTGTTACTACAGCGGTTGTTAACAACGTAACTGCACCTAATGGTGTTGTAAACATTTCACCTTCGGCTACATCGCCGGCATTGTCAACTATCGAAGACAACGGTTTCTTCTTTAGAACTGCACCTTCTGATGCAAGACAAGGTCAAGTCCTTGCTGCTATTGCAATGGGCAGAGGCATTACGGATGTTGCTGTAACTTACACAAATAACGACTACGGTAAGGGTCTAGCTGATGCATTTGTTGGTGCATATGAAGCTATAGGCGGCACGGTTACTGTTAACTCTGGTCACGAAGAAGGCAAAGCAGACTACTCTGCTGACGTAGCCTCTCTTTCTGCCGGTGGTTCTTCAGTGCTAGCGGTATTTGGTTATGCTGACGGTGGTGCATTATCACTAACAACTGCATCTGTTGATACAGGCGCATTTGACAGCTACATCTTTGCTGACGGCATGATTGGTTCTGGTCCAGCTCTTGGTGGTCTTGACGGTCTAGACGGCTCTTGGGGTACGGCTCCAGGTGGTAGTGATGCAGCTGCATCATGGGCTACTGTAACAACTGCTGCTGGAATCACTCCAGGACCATACTCTGGTGAAGCATACGATGCGATGGCATTGATTATTCTTGCTTCTCAAGCGTCAACTGACAGAGGTGATATCCAAGCGGCTATGATGTCTATTGGTAACGCTCCAGGTGTAGAAATCAAAGCTGGTCAAATCGGCCTTGGTCTACACACTCTTGCAAACGGCGGAGAGATCGACTACGTTGGTGCAACTGGTGTTGAATTCAACGATGTTGGTGAAGTTAAAGGTTCATTCCTAGAGTACAACGTTGTTGGTACTGCTTGGACTAGCTTCAAGACTCATAAGTAAGTTGATTATGAATATCTAATTTATTAGATATGAAAAGCCCGTCCTTGTGACGGGCTTTTTTTTGGTTATTTTTCAACTATTCTTTAGTCATTTAATTGGCTGAATGATTTTTATCAATATGACTATTGTGGGGCTATAATATGACTTCCTAAAGCATCAATAGAGCTAAGCAATGAGTAACAAAGAAGTACTAAGCAATCTGAAAAGCGCTATCAAGCCATTATTTGGCAAAATTGATACAAACGAGCTTTTCTCACTCGATGAGATGGTCGCCCCAAAATTGATTACTATTCTCTATTGGTTGCTACTTTTCTTAGCAATCGGCAGTGGGTTTGGCGCCATATTTGAAGGCGATGTTTTTTATGGTTTGTTTTTAATGGCGAGTATCTCAATTGGCGGGCGAATTGCTTGTGAACTGATGATTGTGATTTTCCGTATTAATGAAACGTTGCATGAGATAAATAAAAGAGAAAAAGGATCTTCGCCTGTTTCAGTGGTTGTGAGCCCAACAGGTGATATTGAACAAACTTCAGGGGATGACGAAAATGAGTAATAATGATAATAATGTAATCGTTTGGGTGGATATTCCAGTCGTTGATTTGCTTCGCGCGGCTGATTTTTACAACGCTGTGCTTGATAAAGAAGTTGATATTACTGAGTTGGATGAAATGGCGTTTGCTACAATCGGCCTTAGCGATGGCAGTGGCGGTTGCTTGTATCCTGATAGTGATTATGTGCCAAGCGATAGTGGCCCTCTTGTTTACTTTAACGTTGATGGCAGACTTGAAGAGGCAGTTGCTGAATGCGCTAAAATGGGCGGTGAAGTCGTGAAAGAGATCCATCAGATAGGTAATTTTGGTCATCGTGCTATTATCAAAGATTCGGAAGGCACACGAATTGCCTTGCATTCCACTACCCAAAGCTAACCTTACCTTTTACAATTCGATACACTTGAGCCGTTGATGAACAGAGGAATTCTGCTTATTCTTTCTGGCTACCTTATTTGGGGATTCTTCCCGATTTATTGGTCGCTTCTTAATCATGTGGAGCCAACCGAAATACTAGCGCACAGAATAATTTGGTCCATCCCAATACTGCTTTTGTTTGTTGGTCTTAAATCATCATGGCGCAATAATGTGCGCTCAGCACTTGGCAATAAGGGTGAATTACTGTTGTTATTGGTTACCGGTATTCTAATTTGCATTAACTGGGGTACTTATATTCTGGCGGTTAGTATGGGTCGAGTGATTGAGGGCTCTATGGGGTATTTTTTGTCACCAATATTAAACATACTGGGTGGCTTTATCTTTTTCAAAGAGCGTGTTTCAAGGCTGCAAAAGTACGCTATCGGCTTTGCTACAGTTGGCTCCCTCTATTATGTTGTTAGCGTTGATGTGTTTCCATGGCTTGGCCTTGTACTGGCCCTTAGTTTTTCTTCATATGGTCTAATGAGAAAGAGCATGAGGTCTTCCGCAGTGCCTGGGCTGCTTCTGGAAACTGTCTTGTTGTTGCCAATTACTGCGTTGTTTGTTATTTGGATGGTTGGAAATACACAAGTAGCCTTTTTGACTATTGACCGATCAACGGATTTACTTCTTTTTTTGGCTGGGATAGTCACCGTTGTGCCATTGGTTCTGTTTACAGCGGGAGCGCGATTATTGCCAATGACGACAGCCGGTATTCTTTCTTTTATCAACCCGACGTTGCAGTTTTTGGTCGGCTATTATTATTTTAACGAGGCGTTTAATGCCGATCAATTTATTGGTTTTATTGGTATTTGGGCTGGGTTGTCACTTTACTGTTACTCTTTGATGAAGAGAACTTAGTGGATTCTTTTGTCGCCACACTTATTTATTGGTCAGCCTTTACTTTTAGCGCTAGTCCATTTTGGACAACGTTGATGGAGGTGTCACGCTATTCATCATTTGCCTACATCTACAAAAATTATTTTATTTATTTGTTGGTTTGTTGGCTGCCAATTCTTGTTATTATCGGCACTGTAATAGGGGTTTTGGGTGGGCTTAATCCAGAACTGATGAACGCGCTTTATTTTGTCGGCGCCTTTGTGATCTTTTACTTGTGTTGGCAGGTAATACGCTCAAAGCGTAATCCGAATATCAAAATTGATTTTAACTGGAAGGCGATGTCCTTAATGACGTGGTTTAATCCTAAGACTTGGCTTGCTGTGCCACCCGGATTTTTAATTGCTAACTACAGCGACTCGTTACCAGTAAACATTTCAATTTTCTATTTGAGTGGCATTCCTTTTTTCTTGCTGGGTGTATTTTTCTGGAGTATTTTGGGTAGGCAGGGCGCTAAAATATCTAAAAACAAACTCAGTTATTTCAATGCCGCACTTCTGGCATTTTTTGGTTTTTATTTACTTTACGAGGGAGTCAATATTTTTATAGCATAGTGGCAGAATCGCTTTGTTTTCAGCTGTTGTGTGCTACTATCGTGCCGACCAAGCGGTGAATTTTCATGTTTTATTAAACAAGCTGAGAGTAAATGAATATAGATGCACGACGACACGACATAGATTGGCTGAGAGTCATTGCCATTGCAATCCTCATCATTTACCATTCCGTTGTGAGTTTTCAGCCCTGGGCGTGGACAATTGCTTTTATTCAGAGTGAAAAAAGTTTGGAGTGGCTTTGGATTCTTATGGAGTTGGTCAATATTTGGCGCATTCCTCTGTTGTTTTTTGTTTCTGGAATGGGCGTGTGTTTTGCCATGGGAAGGCGAGATTGGAAGGCGCTATACTTCGATCGATTGAGGCGCATTTTCTTACCTTTTGCCTTTGGTGCACTTGTCATTGTTCCCCTACATTTTGTTGTTTATCAGTCTTATACAAATCAAGCCATTGCATACTGGCCAAGCATGGGGCACTTATGGTTCCTTGGGAATATTATGGCTTATGTTATTTTGTGTTTGCCAATATTTCATTATTGTCAAAAATCACCAGAAAATACATTCATTGATCTCTTAAAGCGCCTGTTAAGAACCCCGTTAGGCTTGGTAATTATTGCCATTCCTTTTATGATCGAGGCGTTTATTATTTCGCCAGAATATTTCAGTATGTACGCCGGCACACTTCACGGATTTTTTATTGGATTACTCGCCTTTTTCTTTGGTTTTTGTTTTGTAAGTATTGGAAATACTTTTTTTCAATTGGTGAATAAACACAAGTTGTGGTTGCTTCAAATAGCCCTCTTACTTTATTTTGTTCGTTTGTTTGTGTTTGGCATGCAAGGTGTACCAGTATTGCTAATATCGATAGAATCAATGTTGTGGCTGTATGCTATTTTTGGCTACACCTATGGTTATCTTAACCAACCGAGTGCGTTGTTAAGTTACTTAAGTCCGGCTGTTTACCCAATCTATATTGTTCATATGTTTTTTCAGTATTTGAGTACAAGCTACATATTAAAGATTGGTGTATCGCCTGTATTACAACTTGCGGCGATTATTGCTTTTACACTGTTGCTAAGTTGGCTGAGTTATGAGCTAATTATTAAAAGGGTTAAGTATTTAAGGCCTTTGTTTGGCTTGAATTATAAATAAGGATTTGGCGCACGATGTTTCGCTCAATAAGCAATCAAAATCAAGCTTACTGGTTTGCCGCTATCGCTATATTTTTTTGGTCAACCGTAGCATCTGCTTTTAAATTGTCACTGGCATATTTAGCGCCTATACAGCTAGTTTTTTATGCCACACTGTTTTCAATTGCAGCACTTTTTATTATTATTTTGCTGCAGCGAAAACTGCAACTTCTTCGCCAATACCCAAAGTCAGCAATGGTAAGGCTTGTGCCATTGTCGCTTCTTAATCCTTGTCTTTACTACATTGTTCTTTTTAAGGCTTATGATTTATTGAGCGCGCAAGAAGCCATGGCAATCAATTACTCCTGGGTAGTAATGATGGTGTTGCTGTCGATCCCCATTCTTAAACAAAAAATGAGATTTAAGGCATTTCTTGGGGTTGTTGTTAGCTATATTGGTGTGCTTGTCATTGCCACCAAGGGAAATTTGTTTGCACTTGAGTTTAGCAATACTCTGGGCGTTATTTTGGCATTGTCGACAACCGTTATTTGGGCGTTATTTTGGTTGTTTAATACAAAGAAAAGCAACGATATTGTTGTCAGTCTTTTCCTGATATTTTTATTCAGTTTGCCTTTTATTGTGTTGGCTGTGTTTTTAGGCTCCACATTCGAATTACCGAGCATTAACGGCCTGCTGGGCGCTGCCTATATTGGCTTGTTTGAAATAGGCATCACTTTTGTCTTGTGGCAGTCCGCGTTGAGTCGCTCCTCAACAGTGGCAAAGGTAACCAGCTTGGCTTTTGTCACGCCATTTTTGTCGTTGCTGGTGTTGTATTTTGTACTTGATGAGGCCATCTTGCTGTCCACTGTATTGGGCATTGTCCTCATTATTGCTGGCTTGTTGACGCAAAAATTCTTTTCTGCTGGCGATTGAGTTTTTACTGGCCATGGATCTATACGCATTAGCTTCGCAGTTACGAATCGATTATTGTACACTTCATGTATACAATGATTGTCATGCGGTGAAGCACTCTCAACAGAAGAGAAATTACGCACATCACCCTTGCCATGGTGTCGAAGTTAAATTAGTGCACTTTTTAGGGCGCGTTCTGGTCGCCTTGAAATCTCCATCCCAGTAGCTCTGCGGGCATCTTTTAAGAAAGGACAGGTGGCTCTTGCTATAATAAGTATATTTTCTCGAGGCCACTGATGTCGTATTTCTCTAAATTTAGAGGTTTAGCCGCCAGTGCGCCTCCAGCGCCTGCGTTAAAGCAGGTGTGTTTTGTTTGGTTCGGTGCATTACTAGCCGCAGGTGTTGTTGGGTTTTTGGCTTTTTACAGCGACTACCCTCTGATCTTGGGTTCATTTGGCGCCACAATCTTTGTACTTTTTATTTTGCCGGACACGCCATTTGCACAACCCAGAAATGTCATCGGTGGCCATTTTATTTCGTCTTTGGTGGGTCTGGCGTTTTATTATTTTGTGGGGCCAGAATGGTGGAGCATGGCGTTATCTTTAGCCGTGGCACTCTCATTAATGCAGTTGCTACGGGTTCCGCATCCACCCGCAGGCTCCAATCCGTTTATTGTGTTTTTAAGTGCCCCTGCATGGGATTTCTTGTGGATGCCAACACTGCTCGGCGCTGTTTTACTGGTTGTGGTTGCGCTTTTTTATAACAACATCAGCAACGATCGAAGCTACCCGAAGTATTGGTAAAATAAGGATTATTGCTGCACCAAACCCCAGGGAAAACAATGACCGATTGCTTATTTTGTAAAATTATTGACGGCGACATACCAGCGGACAAGCTTTATGAAGACGAGAGCGTTTTGGCGTTTCAAGATATTAATGCCCAAGCGCCAGAGCATTTTTTAGTGATACCTAAGGTGCATATTTCAACGCCCAACGACACAGACAGCGCCAAACTCATGGGGCAACTGAGCTTAACAGCCACCAAAATTGCTAAAGAGCGTGGTTTTGCTGAGAACGGTTATCGACTGGTGATGAACTGCAATGGCGATGGAGCCCAAAGTGTTTTCCATATTCACTTGCACTGTTTGGGCGGGCGTCAAATGACTTGGCCGCCAGGTTGACAAAATATCATACTCACCCCAGAGTTGAATTAAAATAGCACAAACCGCACGTACCCTCGTGCAAAATCTATTAGCAGACAAAGGAACAAATGAGCCAAATTGGCCTTGAGCAGCAAAGTGTAGGAGAGTTTAGTGAGCGTGCCTATCTTGACTATTCGATGTACGTCATCCTTGACCGTGCACTGCCGTTTATTGGTGATGGCTTAAAACCGGTTCAGCGTCGTATTATTTATGCGATGAGTGAATTGGGCTTAAAGTCTAGCGCAAAATTCAAAAAATCGGCAAGAACCGTCGGTGACGTCTTGGGCAAGTTTCACCCGCACGGTGATAGTGCTTGCTATGAGGCAATGGTATTGATGGCGCAGCCATTTTCCTATCGTTACCCATTTATTGACGGACAAGGCAACTGGGGCGCGCCGGACGACCCAAAGTCTTTTGCAGCAATGCGTTACACGGAATCCAAGTTATCGCCTTATGCAGACCTTTTGTTGAGTGAAATCAACCAAGGAACGGTTACTTGGGCGGATAATTTTGATGGCTCCCTACAAGAACCAAAACAACTGCCAGCGCAAGTGCCTAATTTATTACTCAACGGGACTTCAGGAATTGCAGTGGGTATGGCCACCGATGTACCGCCACATAATTTGACTGAGGTGGTGTCGGCTTGTATTAAATTACTAGAAAAACCCTCAACAGATCTCGACGCTTTGCTCGAAATTATTCCCGCGCCAGATTACCCAACAAATGCTTATATTGTGAGCTCGACCCAAGAGTTGCGCTCAATGTATGAAACCGGTCATGGCTCAGTGAAAATGCGTGCTCGGTATGTTAAAGAAGGTGGTGAAATTGTTATTGAAGCGCTGCCTTATCAAACATCGGGTGCTAAAGTAATTACCCAGATTGCCAGCCAAATGCGCGATAAAAAACTGCCTTTGGTGGACGATATTCGTGATGAATCCGATCATGAAAATCCAACGCGTATTGTTATTGTGCCGCGCTCTAATAGGGTGGATACTGAACAACTGATGTTGCATTTATTTGCAACAACAGATCTTGAGAAAAATTACCGCGTCAACATGAATGTGATTGGTCTCGATGGCAAGCCACAAGTGAAGGCACTGGTTCCAATGCTTAAGGAGTGGCTGCAATTTAGAACGCAAGTTGTTGTTAATCGACTGGAGTGCCGACTGAGTAAAATCCTTGATCGATTGCACATTCTCGAGGGTTTGTTGATTGCTTACCTAAATATTGATGAAGTGATCGCTATTATTCGTGCCGAGGATAAGCCGAAACCGGTGCTGATGCAGCACTTTTTACTCAGCGAGATTCAAGCCGAAGCCATTCTTGAGTTGAGGTTACGCCATTTGGCAAAATTGGAAGAAGGAAAAATAAAGAGTGAGGAGGGTGCGCTTGGTAAAGAGCGCAAAGTTCTTGAATTAATATTATCTAGTGACACCCGTCTAAAAACCTTTATTAAGAAAGAATTACAAGCGATTGTTGAAGAGTTTGGTGATCAACGTCGCTGTCAAATTATCCAAGACATTACATCGGCTCAAGCCTTTAGTGAGGATGATTTAACCCCTGCAGAAAATGTCACCGTTGTTCTCAGTGAAAAAGGTTGGGTTAGGGCGGCAAAGGGACATGATATTGACCCTGCATCGCTTAACTACAAGTCGGGCGATACCTTCCTTAAGAGTGCAAAGGGAAAAAGCAATAAATTGGCCTTTTTTATGGATTCAACGGGTCGAGCTTATTCGCTATCAGCCAATAGTTTGCCAAGTGCGCGAGGACAAGGCGAGCCTTTAACTGGTAGACTGGCGCCGCCATTGGGCGCTGAATTTAGAGACGTGGTAATGGGGGAGGAGTCACAACTTATCATGCTTGCCTCAGATGCAGGCTATGGCTTTATTACTACTTTGGGGGATCTAAGCTCAAAAACTAAATCTGGTAAAAACGCCATTACTTTGCCTAAAGAATCGGCGGTGATGAGAATAGTTTTTGTTCAAGACCTAGAGGCTCAATTTGTCTGCGTTGCTACCAATCGTGGGCGATTACTGGTATTTCCAGTGTCTGAATTGCCGCAACTCGCAAAAGGCAAGGGTAATAAATTGATTCAAATTCCAAGCAAAGATTTAAAGGCTCGAGATGAGTTTGTGGTTGGCCTGTGTGTTATCACTGAAGAACAGAAGTTAAAAGTCTACTCTGGCAAACAGTATCTCAGCATCAAGTTCTCAGATTTAGCCAATTACATTGGCCACAGAGCTCGGCGTGGTAACATACTCCCTAAGGGTTATCAGAATGTCGCTGGCCTTGAGGCTAGCGACTAATTGCCCATTGATTGTAAGTGTAATTTTTAGGATCAAAAGGGTATAATCTTACTTTTTTAACAATTTTTCCGAAAATGTTCGTCCTAAAAATTGTAACAGATTTCGCATCTGCGCATTCTTTGCGCAACTATCCCGGTGATTGTTCAAGACTCCATGGTCATAATTGGGGTGTGGAAGTATCGGTGTGTTCAGAGGTTCTGAACGACATGGGTATTGCTATTGATTTTCGGGAAATAAAGAATCAAACCAAGTCTGTTGCCAACAGGCTTGATCATCAATATTTAAATGAAATCCCACCGTTTGATGTTCTTAATCCCACTGCTGAAAATATTGCAAAATATATATTTGATGAAGTTGGACTTTTGATCAACACAAAAGACGTCAAAGTCAAAGAAGTCACCGTTTGGGAAACAGCCAGATCTGCAGTCACTTACTCACAATAAAAACAATATGAAAAGCCACAACTTGCCCGATACACAAAACATTGCGGATATTCGCAATATCGTTATTAACGAAGTGGGTATCAAAGATATTTCCCATCCTATTACTTTTGTCAATCGTACGGGTGAATCTTGCCCATCGGTGGGTAATTTCACTATGACTGTGAGCTTGCCAGCCAATGTTAAAGGCACGCACATGTCGCGCTTCATTGAGATTTTGAATGAGAAAGAGTGCTCATTTACCGCACAAAGTTTTGTCGAGTTGGTTGATAGAGTGGCGGACAAATTGGAGTCAGATAGTGCTCATATCAGTGTTGAGTTTCCATTTTTTAGAAAAAAATCAGCCCCTTCGTCGGGTGTAAAAAGTTTTATGGACTACCAAGTAACGTTGAGCGGCACCTTGAGTGAAGGCAAGACGGAAGTTTCTATGAAGGTTGTGGTGCCGGTAACAAGCCTTTGTCCATGTTCCAAGAGTATTTCAAAGTACGGAGCGCATAATCAAAGATCGCATATTACTATTGAAGCAAAAGCGACAACGGGCGCTGAGTTAGCACTAGAAGATTTGATCGATTTGGCTGAGCAAAAAGCCTCTTGCGAACTTTACGCTATTCTTAAGCGTGAAGACGAAAAGATAGTAACCGAGAGAGCCTATGACAATCCTGCATTTGTTGAGGATTTGGTGCGCGACATTGCTGTTGAGCTTAACAATAACGATAAAATTAATTTCTATTGCTTAGAGTCTGAAAACTTTGAATCGATTCACAATCATTCTGCTTACGCTTTAATCAAAAACCAAAAATAATCCTATGAAGTACTTAACTGATAATATTCGTATTACGTCGAGCGCCCCTATGGTGGCGCCTAACACATTAATAAGCAAGTTTCCGCTGTCGGAGCAAGCTTCGCAAGGTGTTTATCATGCGAGACAAGTCATTAAAGACATACTTTTTGGTGAAGATAAGCGCTTAATGGTGTTGGTGGGTCCATGTTCGATTCATGACACTAAGGCGGCACGTGAATACGCTGAAAAGTTATCGGCATTAAAGTCTGAATTAGAGGAAGATCTATTCATCGTGATGCGTGTTTATTTTGAAAAGCCACGTACAACCGTGGGTTGGAAGGGTTTAATTAACGACCCGTATCTGGATGAGAGTTTTGATATTGACCAAGGTCTTTCTAGTGCGAGACAATTGCTTTCCGATTTAGCCGAAATGGGTATGCCAGCTGGCGTTGAGTATTTAGATATCCTGACACCACAATATTTATCAGACCTTATTTCTTGGGGCGCGATTGGCGCACGTACCACAGAAAGTCAATCACACCGCGAATTGGCATCCGCATTATCGTGTCCGGTAGGCTTTAAAAATGGCACTGGTGGGTCACTAACAGTTGCAATCGATGCGATTACTTCAGCTAACAGTCCTCATCACTTGCTTTCAGTCAACAAAAAAGGCGGTATTAGCCACTTTACCACTTCAGGCAATGAGACAGCTCACATCATCCTCAGGGGTGGTCATGACGGCCCTAATTACTCACAGAGTCACGTCGAAAGCACTTGCGAGTCATTGAAAGACAAAAATTTGATCGAAAAAGTGATGGTGGATTTCTCTCATGCAAACTCTGAAAAACAATTTAAGAACCAAATAAAAGTTGGCGCTGAGATTGCTGGACAAATTGAATCAGGCTCTGAGAAAGTTTTTGGTGTGATGATTGAGTCTCATCTTAATGAGGGCAATCAAAAAGTAGGCCCATTGGCCTCCCTTGATTACGGCGTTAGTATCACCGACAGTTGTCTTGGTTGGGATGATACTGAAGCGCTATTACGCACCCTGGCTAAGTCTGTCAATAAACGTAATAAATAAAACACCTTTTCTTCGTTTTTCTGCATTAAATCGAGCGATTATTAGCTGCGTTTTTTGCCCATCTAGGGTACAATAAAATCTAGCTTTCTTAACGGTTTTTTTGTATGTCTGACAACGTCGATTCTCCAGAGTATTCCGAGCCAAAATTCCCCATTGTAACCATCGAAGACGAAATGCGTGATTCCTATTTGGAATACGCCATGAGCGTCATTGTGGGGCGCGCTTTACCTGATGTTCGAGACGGTCTAAAACCGGTTCACCGACGCGTTCTTTTTGCCATGGAAGTGCTTGGTAATGATTACAACAAATCTTACAAAAAATCCGCCCGTATTGTTGGTGACGTTATTGGTAAATATCACCCGCACGGTGACACTGCTGTTTACGACACAATTGTACGTATGGCTCAGCCATTTTCAATGCGCAATATCCTTGTTGATGGTCAGGGCAACTTCGGCTCTGTTGACGGCGATAGCGCAGCTGCGATGCGATACACAGAAATTCGCATGGCCAAGCTCTCTCATGAGCTACTCAAAGACCTTGATAAAGACACAGTAGACTTTATTGATAACTACGATGGTTCAGAGAGCGAGCCGTCGGTTTTGCCTACGCGAGTACCCAACTTATTAGCTAATGGCTCATCGGGTATTGCGGTAGGTATGGCAACCAATATTCCGCCACACAATTTAACGGAAGTGATTGACGCTTGCTTGCGTGTTATTGATAACGACGACATTACCGTTGATGAATTATTAGAAATCATGCCAGGGCCTGATTTTCCAACTGCTGGCATTATTAATGGCGCATCCGGTATTCGTGAAGCGTACGAGACAGGCAAAGGCAAGATTTACATGCGCTCGCGCTCTCATGTTGAGGGTGAGGACAAGCAAAGCATCGTCGTCACAGAGCTACCATATCAAGTGAATAAGGCCAGACTGATTGGCAAGATTGCCGAATTGGTTAAAGACAAGAAAATTGACGGTATTACCGGCCTTAGGGATGAGTCCGATAAAGACGGTATGCGTATGGTCGTTGAGCTGCGTCGCGGTGAAGTGCCAGAAGTTATGCTGAATAATCTCTACAAGCTAACAGAAATGCAAACAGTCTTTGGTATTAACATGGTGGCCATTGATGGCGGTATGCCAAAATTAATGAACCTCAAGTCAATTTTGAGCGCCTTTATTGCTCATCGTCGTGAAGTTGTTACGCGCCGTTCTATTTATGAGCTGAATAAAGCCAAAGATCGTGCGCATCTTTTAGAGGGTTTGTCAGTTGCGCTGCATAATATTGATGAAATTATCAAGCTTATTAAAGCAGCTCCAAACCCAGCCGATGCGCGCGCGAGTTTAGCGGCCAAAACATGGAATGGCTCCGTCATTCAAGAGCTGATAGGCGATCGTGACATGGCACAATTCAAACCGCAAGATCTGATCCCAGAATTGGGTCTGCAGAAAAATGGTGATTACCAGTTGTCAGAAAAACAAGCGCAAGCCATTCTTGACTTAAAGCTTCACCGATTGACCGGTCTTGAAAAAGACAAGATTTTTAATGAATTTAACGAGCTATTAGAGCAAATTAAGGCGCTTTTAGATATCTTACAAAATCCTGATTTACTAATGCAAGTGATTCGTGATGAACTTGGCGAGATTCGCGAGAATTATGGCTCGGCGAGAATGACCGAAATTATTGAGCATAAGATTGATCTTACCCTTGAAGATTTGATCGCTCAAGAAGAGCGCGTTGTCACTCTTTCTCACGGGGGTTATGTTAAAGCGCAGTCATTGAGTGATTATCAGGCGCAGCGCCGTGGTGGTAAAGGCAAAGCGGCAACGAAAATGAAGGATGAAGATTTTGTTGATCATTTGTTTGTTGCCAATTCACACGATACTGTGTTGTGTTTTTCTTCAACCGGCAAAGTGCATTGGCTGAAGGTTTATGAATTACCAATGGCATCTCGTACCGCTAGAGGCAAGCCGATTGTTAATTTACTGCCACTTGAAAAAGAAGAGGTGATTAACGCTATTCTGCCAGTTAAAGAATTTACAGAGGATCAGTTTGTCTTTATGGTCACCAGCTCTGGTACTTGTAAGAAAACATCGCTAAGCAACTTCTCTCGCCCAAGAAAAGGCGGCATTATTGCTATCGAACTGCGTGATGAAGACAAACTGGTGGGTGTTGAAATCACCGCGGGTGAGCACGATATCTTGTTATTCTCATCTGAAGGCAAATCGATTCGATTTAAAGAGGCTGATGTTCGAGCAGTGGGACGTACTGCTATTGGTGTTCGTGGTATTAAACTCGCTAAAGGCGATAAAGTTGTCTCACTTATTGTTGCGGAATCTTCCGATCCTATTTTGACGGCTACCGAGAAAGGCTACGGCAAGCGTACCGAGTTAGAAGAGTATCGCTCTCAAGCTCGTGGCGGCTCAGGTGTTATTTCGATTAAAACGTCGGATCGTAACGGCAAAGTGGTTGGCGCTATTCAAGTGACCGACGAAGACGAAATGATGCTTATTTCGAATAAAGGCACTTTGGTTAGGGCGCGTGCTGTTGATGTTTCTATTATTGGCCGCAACACCCAAGGTGTGACGCTAATCAACATTGCAGAGAATGAGCAACTGGTCTCTATAGCTAAAATTGCTGAATCCGATGACAATGACGAGCCTGAAGAGCAAGGCGAAGTCAGCGAATAAAGAATTCCTTTGATCTTTTTGATGTATTTTTACCTCTGACGCAGATTAATATAATTAGTATTAAGGGTCTTTTCTCGTTCATTTGTGTCAAAAAGATGCTTGGTACTTAGGTTTCCCGTCATTTACCTGACGAAAAATGATGATTATGTAAATCGAATTTCCCAATAGATTATCCATCTTAAGTCATTAAAGTGAATTTGTGGCGAAGTTTAGACTCTCATAAGATCTCTTTAGTATGGCGGTTTTTCGCTGGCTTAAAAATCAACAAATGAATAACTTTACTATAAAGAACAAAAGATTCATTATATTCTTCCCAGTTTTCTCATTTTTTTCTTTGCTGATTAGTAATTCGACCAAAAAACCTGTATAAAAATATTTGGTTTGCTATAATCGTTGCTCGGTGTGAGTGCTTATTTGGCATTCACTCTGAGTAATTTTTTTAAAAAAACTAAGGAGAGAAACGTATGAACGTACGATTAACGACTAAAGTAGCGGGCGCCATTGCTGGTGCATTGTTACTAAGCACAACTGCTAATGCGGGCTGTGGAAAAATGGTTATTGCCGACATGAACTGGGGTTCTGCCTCAATGATTGCCAATATTGATGCAGCAGTTCTGACTGCAATGGGTTGTGATGTATCACTTGTTGCTGGTTCAACAATGCCTACATTTACATCTATGAATGAAAAGGGTACACCAGATGTGGCGCCAGAACTATGGGCGAATGCGGTATCTGATTTACTTGATTCTGCGGTAGATGCGGGCAGAATGCAAATTGGTACTGAGGGTCCAATCACGGGTCTTGGTGAAGGCTGGTGGCTATTGCCACACACGCTTGATGCAAATCCTGAATTAACTTCTGTTGCAGCAGTTCTAGCTCGCCCTGATTTATTTGGCGGCAAGTTCCATGGTTGCCCAGCAGGCTGGGGTTGTCAGTTAGTGAACAACAACTTGTTTAAAGCTTACGATATGGCTGCTTTAGGTTGGGAATTGGTAGATCCAGGCTCTGCTGCTGGTCTTGATGGCTCTATTTCTAAAGCTGCTGAGTCAGGTGAAAACTGGTTCGGTTACTACTGGAATCCAACATCAATTATTGGTAAGTATGGTATGACCCAAGTTGCTTGGGATGTTCCTTATGCTGGTGATGACGCTTGGGTTGGTTGTATCGCATTAGCTGAGTGTGCTGATCCACAGCCTTCTGCTTGGATTCACTCACGTGTTGTTACAGCACTTAGTGAAAATGCATACAGACAAGGCTCTGATGTAGTTGACTACTTTACTGCTCGTGTTGTCCCTGGTACAGCGCTTAATGCTGAGCTAGTGTGGATGGATGACAATAACGCTACAGGCGCAGATGCTGCCGCTCACTTCCTTGCAAATAGTGATATTTGGGAAGCTTGGGTTAGCACTGATGTTGCTGCTGCAGTTAGGGCTGCCCTGTAATTTAGGGTAGTTTTACCAAGTTAGATTAATTGCCCGTAGTCAACAAGGATGCGGGCAATTTTTTTTGATACACGGAGTTAATAAATGGCGATTAGATCTATACCAAAGCAAGACATATTAGAGTGCCTTCCTGATGCGGCAAACATTGCCGGTCTTAGAATAGATAACAAGGATTTGGATTTCATTCAAAGAATGATACATCGCTCTGACGAGCTTACGATGCAAGTTGCTGATGCAACTGAATATTCACAATTGGTTCAAGTGGCCGAGCGCGCACGCGTTTTGGTTGAACGTGCAGGCGAGAAAGCAGGCACATTAAAAGAATTTACAGGTGATTCTAACCCGCTAGCGCAGATTAACAATTCAGAAGAGTTGTTCGCGTCGGTAGAAACCCTGTCAAGCGCATTAACGAGCAAAATGGAAGTTCTTAGTGCAAATTATGAGGCAACATCGACAACAGCCTTTGAACACTATTCTGGCGCTGTTGATAGCTTACAGCAAACTCTAAATAGTTCGCAGTCATACTCTGAATTGTTAAACTCTTTCGGCGCAATTAAAGCGCTCTTGGATGATATGGTGGATCAAATGCCATTAATCAAGGCTCAGGAGGGTGCCGCCGATTTGGTTGAGCGTGTCAGTCATTTGTCAGCATCATTCAGCGATAAAGCGGAATCAGTTAGTGGTGAGTTTGCAGATGGCGTATTAAGTCAAATTGACGGTTTCAATGCGCAAGTGGACGTGCTGATGGCTAAGGTTGATCAGCTCTCAACTGCAGAGCAAGTCACAACGCATTTTGAGCAATTAAAGGCGCTTGGTGATGACATTGGTGCAAAAAGTAAAGAATTTAACACCTTTGATGAAGTCCAGGTTTTGATTCAAAATATTAATGAACTGGGTATTGCCAGTCATGCCAAAGCAGTTGACTTAATTGAAAGCTCTAAAATAATTGCTAAATTAGCATCTTTAACAAACAACCCTGAAGCTTTAGCGCATGCAGTAAATGAGGCGGCGCTTCGAACTGAGATCAGTGTGGTTGAGAATCAATTAATGCCATTGATTGATAATGGCTCACAATTGGTTGACAAAGTTCAACAATTATCAACTCAATTTGTTAGTAGTAATCTTGCTGAACTGAGTGAGAGGGCGTTGAGAATGGTTGATACCAAGATTGGTCGTCTAGAGGTGCGTTTTAAATCAGAGATGCCATATAATATAAATCCAGAAGGGGTAAATTTCTCTCTGTCTGATCGTATAGCAAATAGCTCTAAAGAAGTTGGCGAGCAGTTTGACTCTTCAGCTGCCGAAGCAATGTCATCAGACCCAGCGACGATGATTGAGTTTATTGGTGCTTTTCCGGAGCGTATTCAAAATGCAATGGAAACTTCTGATATTTGGCTGTTTTTGAATAACGCTATTTCTATTCCAAACGATATGATGATGAATTCTCGAGGCTGTGTCGACAGCGCTTTTAGAGATTTTACTCGTGAATTTGGTGTTTTTATCGAATGGATATTCGAACCATTACTCAATTTTCTTGATGGTTTTGAAGCGCTGATGCTGGTAACACCTTGGCCAATATTTTTGATGATTGTCGGCGCCCTTGCTTGGATTGGCTCTAGAAGTATTAAGGTCAGTGTTGGCTCAATGTTGGGTATTTTTGCTATTGGTGTGTTTGGTATGTGGGAGCCAATGCTGTCTACTGTTACTTTGGTGATAGCGGCGACATTCATGTGCCTTTCCGTTGGCATACCAATGGGTGTTTGGATGTCTAAATCGAATCGCGCTCAGTCAGTTATTACACCAATTTTGGACATTATGCAAACGATTCCATCCTTTGTGTATTTGATTCCAGTGGTGATGCTGCTTGGTATCGGTAAAGTGCCAGGCTTGATTGCGGTATGCATCTACGCCATGCCACCAATTGTTCGTTTGACGAACCTTGGTATTCGTCTTGTAGATAAAGAGGCTTTAGAAGCTTCGGATGCTTTTGGGGCAACGTACATGCAGCGCTTATTTAGTGTGCAGATTCCTCTAGCATTGCCAAATATTTTTGCTGGCGTAAACCAAACTATTATGATGGCGTTATCGATGGTAGTTATTGCCTCAATGATTGGTGTTGCCGGTCTCGGCTTGCCAGTATTGCAAGCGGTACAAAATCAGTACTTGTCAATGGGTATGTTGAATGGTCTTGCCATTGTTGCCCTTGCCATTGTATTTGATAGGGTATCGCAAGCCTTTGGTACGCGTATACAAAAACACCGTAGTGGAGAGGTACTATGACACAAGATATCAAAATTAAAATCTCAAATCTAACAAAGATTTTTGGACCGAAGGCCAAATCGATGCTTAAACACGTTGAGAATGGTATGGGCAAGGATGATTTACTGAAAGAGCACAAACACGTGCTTGGTTTAAGTAATATCAATCTTGATTTGAAGAATAAAAATATTGAAGTGATTATGGGTCTTTCAGGCTCGGGCAAGTCAACTTTGATTCGCCACATTAACCGTCTTATTGAGCCAACTTCTGGCTCGATTGTGATTGGCGGTGAGGATGTGATTCAGATGGGTCCTGAGCAATTAAGACGCTTTAGGCAGCAAAAGACAGCGATGGTTTTCCAGAGTTTTGCTTTACTGCCTCATAAAACGGTGATGGATAATGTCTGTTACGGTATTCACTTGCAAGGTATTTCGGGTGCAGCGGCCGAGAAACAAGCACAGAAATGGATTAACCGTGTTGGACTGGATGGTTACGAAGATCGTTATCCTTCACAACTCTCAGGCGGCATGCAGCAACGTGTGGGCTTGGCTCGCGCGCTAACTTGTGATACCGAAATCTTAATGATGGATGAGGCTTTCAGTGCGCTGGATCCGCTCATTAGAAGTGATATGCAAGATTTATTGTTGCACTTGCAAGAAGAGTTGCATAAGACTATTATCTTCATTACTCATGATTTGGATGAAGCACTTAAAATCGGGGATCGCATTGCTATTCTTAATGGTGGCGAACTCATTCAGCATGGATCTCCGCAAGAAATTCTTATGAATCCGGCTGATGATTATGTGACGGACTTTGTTCAAAAGGTTAATCGTTCACATGTACTTCATGCAGAGTCTGTGATGATTAGCGCTAAGCCTAGCGAAGTAGGCACCAATGTTATCGTTAAAGAAAGTGATACAATCGATAGTGTTCTTTGTGAATTGCTACGCTCTGATGCAGAGTATGCGGTTGTTAGGGATGATTCTGGTAGCGATACGGGCTATTTAACAAAGCATTGTATTGCGCAAGTGGTTCGGCCATTAAGTGATAATTAAGGGTCGAATGAAAAATTAAGCAATAAAAAACCCGGCTTTTACCGGGTTTTTTATTGTCTATTCTTTAGTGTTCCCGAGTGGCGCTAAATACAAGATTCGGATGGCGTTCCATAGTCAGCTGTAAATTCACCATGCTAGGTGCTAGATAAGACAACATCCCTGCACTATCTATTGCGACATTATTACCTGCTTTTATTTTGAGTTGCTCGATATCTTTATCGCTGCCCGTTACCCAGCGCGCTGTAGCAATGGCAATTGCCTCAAATTGACAATCAACACCGTATTCATGCTTTAATCTGTGAGCAACCACATCAAATTGCAGAACACCGACAGCGCCTAATATTTGAGAGCTATTGATAATGGGGCGAAAGACTTGTGTCGCACCTTCTTCAGAAAGTTGATTCAGGCCTTTTTGTAGCGCTTTCGCTTTAAGGGGGTCTTTCAATTGAGCGCGACGAAATAATTCCGGGGCGAAATTAGGTATTCCCTGAAAGTTAAGCTTCTCGCCTTGAGTAAAAGTGTCACCAATACTAATACCACCATGGTTGTGAATACCGATTACATCGCCAGCGTGAGCGTGTTCAGTAGAGCTTCTCTCACGTGACATAAAAGTCACTGCATTAGCAATTTTTATTTGTTTCCCGGTAGAAACCTGAAGCACTTTCATGCCCTTAGTGTATTCGCCACTGACTATACGCATAAAGGCCAGTCTGTCGTGATGCTTAGGATCCATATTTGCCTGAATTTTAAAGACAAAGCCGGTGAGTTTATCCTCATTTGGGCTGACCAATCTAACATCACTCTCGCGAGATTGAGGCGTTGGTGCGTACTCAAGAAATCCATCCAGTAGGTTTTGAATGCCAAAATTACTAATAGCCGAGCCAAAAAACACCGGGGTTTGTTTGCCTGCTAAAAAATCGTTTAAATTAAATGGGGTGCTTGTGCCAACAATAAGCTCGATTTCCTCTCTCACTTCTTCGGCCAGTTCTGATCCGAGGATGGTTTCTAGCTCTGGGTTATCAATGCCCTTAATAATAGTGTTTTCACCAATTTCGGAATTTTTCCCTGCTTCGTATAGGTAAATTTTATCTTCCAATAAATGTACAACACCTTTGAAGCGCTTACCCATGCCGATTGGCCAAGTAATTGGTGCGCATTCAATGTTGAGTACGGTTTCAACTTCATCGAGTAGATCGATTGGCTCCTTGCCCTCGCGATCAAGCTTGTTAATGAATGTCAAAATTGGCGTGTCACGCAGTCGACAAACCTCCATGAGTTTAATCGTACGCTGCTCAACACCCTTGGCGACGTCTATCACCATCAGCGCAGAATCGACAGCAGTAAGGGTGCGGTAAGTGTCCTCAGAGAAGTCTTCGTGACCCGGGGTATCTAACAGGTTGATAATATGATTATCATAAGAAAACTGCATAATGGATGAGGTAATGGAAATACCTCTTTCTTTTTCCATCTCCATCCAGTCTGAAGTGGCGTGTGTACTAGCTTTTCTGGCTTTGACACTGCCTGCGGATTTAATCGCGCCAGCATAGAGTAATAGTTTTTCGGTAACGGTGGTTTTACCGGCGTCCGGGTGTGAGATAATCGCAAAAGTGCGACGTTTGGATGCTTCGCTCATTGATTAGTATTCGCCTTTAATAATTAATTCAACGCCGGCTTCAGAAAACATTTCTTGTGAGAGTCGTAAGCTTTCATTCCAATTGTCAAGTTCTTTGGATTTTTCAATAACCACTTTTTTTATGCCTACCTGAATAATGCCTTTAGCGCACTCTGAGCAAATAGGAAGGCCGTATATGTAGAGCGTAGCACCGTCAAGCGAAGTGCCTGAATAAGTGGCGTTATAAATAGCGTTCATTTCAGCGTGAACAACAAACTTATATTTGGTTTCCCGGTGATTGTATCGCTCGTCTGTGTCTTTAATCCCTCTTGGGAAACCATTAAAGCCTTGTGAAAGCACTTCTTTCTTGGCGCCAACGGTAACTGCGCCTACTTGAGTTGACGGGTCTTTGGACCACGAGGCAACCTCCTTTGCGAGCGATAAGTAGCGGTTATCCCATTTGTCTAATGTATTCATAAGTTGAGCATTTTACTGAGTAAATGATCTGGCGTTATTTATTGTTTTAACGGATCTTGATACTTGCCAAACTAATAAGAATAAGAATTAGAGTAATCATCCAAAAGCGCACAATAATCTTCGGCTCCGATAATCCCATTTTTTCAAAGTGATGGTGGAGTGGCGCCATTAAAAACAATCGTTTTTTGGTGCGTTTGTAATAGCTCACTTGTAAAATAACAGAGAGGGTCTCGGCAACAAAAACACCGCCCATTAAGAAAAACAATAACTCTTGACGAACAATAATCGCAACAACCGCCAAGATGGCGCCAAGAGCAAGTGAACCAACATCGCCCATGAAGATTTCGGCCGGGTAAGTGTTGAACCATAAAAAACCAAAACCGGCACCAATCAAAGCTGCACAAACCACAAACAACTCCCCCGTGCCTGGCATGAATGGCATATTAAGGTAGTTTGAAAAGTTATAATTGCCACCAATATAAGCAAAAATAGCCAATGCGCCACTAATTAGAATCACCGGCATAACGGCAAGTCCATCAAGCCCATCGGTTAAATTGACGGCGTTTGAACTTCCAACAATGACAAAATAACTCAAAATTAAAAAACCAGCAACACCCAACTCGAAACTGACACCTTTGAAGAATGGTATAAGTAGCTGTGTATCAATGGGTGCCTCGGCATTGTAAAGCAAGGATGTACCAATAATAATTGCGGCAATTGATTGAAAGACAAGTTTTTGCTTGCTGCTAAGTCCATCCGAGGATTGGTGCTTTAACTTAAGATAGTCGTCAAAAAAGCCAATACCGCCAAAGGAAAAAGCCGTGAAAAGTACAATCCATAAATGGTTGTTATGCCAGTCGCCCCAGACAATCATACTGACAACAAAAGAGAATAAAATTAAAACGCCGCCCATGGTTGGTGTGCCCGCCTTGGCGTGGTGTGTTTCCGGACCGTCGCCTCGAATAACTTGCCCTATTTGATAGTGCTGCAACTTGGCAATGATAAATTTTCCAAGAAATAGACTAATCAACAAGGCACTCATCATGGCGAAAACCGCCCTGACTGTTAGGTAGTTAAGAACATTAAAGCCTGTATCAAGCGACGCTAAAAAGTTAATCAGTTCGAGAAACATGGATGTTTATTCTCCGTCAGAAAGGCGTTTTAATCTGAACACTAAGATAGAATCCGTAGGAATGCCCATATCCCTACTACCAAATGCTTGTTGGTAAGTGGTGATAGAAAGTCGTATTTCGTCTACCGCCATATTTATGGCAACGGCGTCAATAACACTCAGCATTTCGCCACTACCCAATCTGAATCGAGTAGGCTTTCCTGGCTCTTGAAGTATTGTGCCGTCAATCAGTTCGATTGACAATTCAATAGCGATGTTGTTACCGGCTTTCGCTCCTTCTCCAATACCCACTTGAGTTGTAAGTGAAAAATAACCCAAATCATTTTTTTGAGCACCAGGGAATGTTGTTACAACAAGCTCTTCGAAGGCTTGGTTTTGTCTGGCTTGTGCCGCTTTTAGCTCCTGAGATTTGAGTGCAAGTTCGGCGTTAAAGGCATCTTCTCCGGTGACAAAGTTATTTGCATTATTACCCACTCTTTCGATTGTAATACGCTCAATAACATCATCTTTCTCGATAGAATTGACAACATCCATACCGCGAATGACAGATCCAAAAACACTGTGCTTTCCATCTAGCCAAGGTGTGGGTATGTGAGTGATGAAAAACTGAGAGCCGTTAGTAGTAGGGCCTGAGTTTGCCATCGATAAGACTCCGGGCTTGTCGTGTTTTAAATCACTAAACTCATCAGCAAACTTGTAGCCCGGGCCACCCCTTCCCGTGCCTTGAGGGTCGCCACTTTGAATCATGAAATTATCAATCACTCGATGGAAAACAATACCATCAAAGAAGGGCACGCCAGGCTCTTTGTTACTTGCCTTAGTTCCCTCTGCTAGTGAGACAAAGTTAATAACCGTCAGTGGTGCTTTTTCATAGGCAAGTGCAACAACAATTTCACCTTTGTTGGTTTGAATGTGGGCAAAGATCCCCTCAACTTGAGCAGCAATTGAGAGTGAAGATAAAAGGAGTGAAAATGTAAGTAATAGAACTCTCATGAATAACCCTGAAATAAAAACCATTAATGATACCCAAAATCATTAATATATTAGCTCTGATAAGTTAAAATATGCAGCCTCAGGAATGAGGAAAGAGCAGCTATAGCAGTTGTATTAATTAGATTTTATTAGGTTGAGTAGACTATGTCATTATTAATTACCGATGAATGCATCAATTGCGATGTATGTGAGCCAGAATGCCCAAACGAAGCGATTTATATGGGTGATGAAATATATGAAATCGATGGTGATAAATGCACAGAGTGCGTTGGCCACTTTGACACACCACAGTGCGTGGAAGTCTGCCCGGTAGATTGCTGTTTGCCTGATCCAGAGCGTGTTGAAACGGAAGAGGAATTGCTAGCCAAAATTATTGATTAAATAGTTTTTAGCTATAAAAAAAGGCGACCCTTAGGTCGCCTTTTTTGTGTCTTACTCTTATTGTTTATAGAACGTCTTTCAACGCAGCTAAACAAAGTGTAATGTTTTCTTTTCTAGAGGTGTGACCCATCAAACCGATGCGCCATACTTGGCCTGCCAATGTACCAAGACCAGCACCAATTTCTAGGTTGTAGTCATTCAAAAGAGTTGTTCTA